>Ga0102874_1000510_pt1 | contig 13790 bp, 6 predicted proteins | sample Colrivmet1547A02_FD_78184 | JGI IMG/M metagenome (GOLD analysis project Ga0102874, IMG submission 78184) | Estuarine microbial communities from the Columbia River estuary - metaG 1547A-02 | ecosystem: Environmental > Aquatic > Marine > Intertidal zone > Estuary | place: USA: Columbia River...
CCAGACCTTATTGTAACAGATGACAGCTCGTTTGACGCAATTAAGTTTATTGCTGAAGACCCGGCACTTGACATACTTGGTACAGACTGGAACAACTGGGAACGCGAGTGGGGCGGCTCTACATCGACGTCTACACGCGGAGCGTTTGTGCGTGGTCGTGGTATACCTACTACTACAACTACAGTAAGAAACTACACCGAGACTCGTACAGGCACAAACACTACTCTCGGTTTCTCATACGTTCCAAAAAGCATGGGGACAAACGTTGTAGACACTGCAATTATACCGTTTATTCGTTCACGAATCGTCTATTTCCACGCGACTGGCTTAAAGGCGTCTACGCAAGTCTATCCATTCTTTGAAGACAAAAATATATCGGCATACACAAATCAAGTAATTGGCAATGACAGCACTAAATTTATTGTGCCGTCGACAATAAATGATAATACAACGCGTATATTTAATAACTTATTATCGACAGATTTACCTACGCCTGAGAGTGGATATACTGCCTATGGCTCAGCACTTACAACTGACGCCAGCGGAGAGCTATACGGTTCATTTATTATACCAAACAACAGCTCAATGCGTTTCCGCACTGGAGATCGTACGTTTAAACTAACTGACGACATAAGAAACGCCTCATCCGAAACAACCTACGCGTTTTCAAAATATACAGCGAGTGGCATACTTGAAACTGTACAGGAGACTATACTTTCAACAAAGACACCACAATTTACTGTAACCCCACTTGCTGATGCCCGCGCCGGCAGTGTTACGACAACAAGTACGGCATATCATGACCCACTTGCGCAGTCATTTGTAATTAGCAGTGATAGTTATAAAACTGGAGTATTTATAACTTCAATTGATATTTATTTTGCTCAAAAGGCACTTTTCCAACCAGTTGAAATCTATATCGTGACTATGGAAAATGGCGCTCCAACGCGGACAGTCGTTCCATACTCACGAGTTTTCCGTCGCCCAGACGAAGTCGCAGTTAGCGATAACGGCTCACTCCCAACAAACTTTAAGTTTAGCGACCCAGTTTTCTTAAAGAGTGACGAAGAATATTCCGTGATTGTGTCTTCAAACGATGGTGACTATCGCTGCTGGTACGCAATACTCGGTGAAACTGATATTATTTCTGGCAAGCGTATAGAAAAACAAGAGTATCTTGGAACATTCTTTACGAGTGCTAATGCCTATACGTGGACGCCACAACAAGAACAAGATCTTAAATTCCGCATTAACCGCGCTCGCTTCTTTGACCCCGCAAACGCCTCATCTGCATCAGGAAATATTGCATTTAGAACAGAACTACACAGCGGAGTAGATGATATAATTATAAACAACCCAGGTGCTGACTATGGCTTGCCACCGACCATATCATTTATACCTGATAGGGGCACTCGAGCAGAAGCGGTAATAGACCCGCTTACTGGTGGTGTTTCTAAAGTAAGAATACTCAATCGCGGATCTGGCTATAACGTTGCGCCTACAGTAGTAGTCACTCCAGCAACAAACGACCCTAACGTCAATCCAACAACCCCAGCAGGCCTTGTCTCTAAACTTGCTGAAGTTCCAGTGTCTATGTTTAATTTGCGTCAACCAAAATTAACATTTAACCGCACAGCAATAGACTATAGCATACAGTTTAGATCCGAAACTCCAGAAAGATTTGAACCGGCAACAAACAACTATTTGCCAAGCAGCTATGGCAACTTGAGCTCACATATATTGTCTTCAATACAACAGGAACTTCAATTTGGACCAAGAGCGCTAATAACAGCAAATCTAGTCACTGTTGATCCAGCAATATCTCCAATAATTGATGTTGACGGCTCGTCTCTACTCACAGTTACAAACCTTATAAACGATGACAGCACTGACGAAGACTCCACTGGTGGAGGATCAGCAATTGCTCGGTATATTACGCGCAAAGTTACGCTGAATAATGCCTCAGACGTTTTAAATGTTTTTATATCAACAAATCGCCCTACAGAACGTACTGATATTAAGGTGTATGTAAAGCTTGGATTTGATACATCTACGCCAGACGACCTCATTGAGTGGCAGGAATTAACGCCAAAAAATCCAGTGCCTATTAATAGCGATCCTAATAAATATAGTGAAAGCGAATATAAGATTGATCCTAACGATGACTTTATTTCTTTCCAAGTGAAAGTTGTGCTGCTGTCAGACAACATTTTTGATATTCCAACTGTTCGTGATTTTAGAGCAATCGCAACAATATAAAGTTATGGCAACTCCTAAAAAAATAAAAGTTGAAGACGCGCCTTCATTAGAGCGCGACTCTTTTTCAAACGCAATTCTAAATTCTGATACTGAGGCATATCGTGCGGTCATTAATCGTAAAAAACGAATGCGCAACCAAGAACGTCTAATTGCCGAACTACATAAAAAGGTTGAAGAGTTATTACAATGGAAAAGCGAAATAACCGAAATGTTACAAAAAAAAGAGAATAAATAAAGATAATGGATTCAATTCAATTTTCAGAATTTTCTACAAATGGTGTTAATAACAGTGACACCTTTGACGTTTGGCGTAAAAAAACAAATGGTATTATAGAAGAAATCAGCGACGTAAAAGACAGCATATCACCGTTGTTTTACACCACATCTGAAAACTCTTCTGCCCTGTTAAGAGCTGTCACACTAGACTCTCTACAAACAATAACTGGCATAAAAACTTTTTCTGGCGGCACGGTTACTTCTCCGGTATTAAAAATTGACGCGGCAGGACTCTATTACGAACAAGGCGCCCTGTCTTCTACGGCTCCAATAAAAAGTGATAAACTGATAGTTGGCTCTCAATTACAGTTAGGCGCGCATCAGTATGCAATACCAATAAACAACCCCAGCGAATCTTCTCTACTAGGAAAACTAGGAAACTCTTTGTCATGGACGTCGCTTAGTAGTATTATTTCTCAAATACAGAGTGAAGGAGCAATAAATGTAACTACTACAAATGTAGTACTCCCAGTTGGAACAATACAACCTTACAGTTCGGTTACGAGTGTGCCAAGCGGGTGGCTGTCCTGCACTGGTGGGCGCTTTAAGGGAGAAGACTATCCAGAACTCGCCACGTTACTATTAAGTACGTACGGCCAAATCTTTACAAGTCAAAATGGACAAACGCCGGTTTCTCCTGAATTTGAAGCGTATAACGCAAACTGGTGGTACACACTACCAGACTTACGCGGCCGCATCACCCTTGGAGCTGGAATCGGTAATGACGGTGTCAACTCGCCTCAAACATTTTCTATTGGTAATATTGGAGGAAAATACTCGCATGCCTTGACGATCGCTGAGATGCCAAGCCACAACCACAGTTATAGCTATATAAGCGACACTACTGGCACTCTTGAGTTTGGAGAGACTCCTAACGACGGAAGCATGATTACAACAAATACCTCTTCCGTTGGAGGCAGCCAAGCACACTCTATAATTCAGCCATACCTTGTCACAAATTATATTATAAAGGCAACTCCTGACACGGTGGTCAATACATTTATTGATCGCGGAAACGTTCTTGATATTATTAAAGGGGAAGAGTCTCTGCAAAGTTTGGCACTTACAAGTGGCGGAACTGCAACGCTAAACTTAAGACACGACAACACGCTACGCATAAATTCGGAACGACAATTGGGTCTTGCACCGCTTTCCATTAGCAGCAATAACATATTGCCAGACTCGATTGATCCTAGTAAACTTAGCTTTGGCGGTCCAAGTTGGGACTCAAGCACTGACGTTTTATATGAAGGTCGTGACACAAACACACGTCGTCGAGTAGCAACGCGGGAGTATGTCGATTCGAAAATATTTAAAACTGGACCAGCAGCAAAACTAGTTAGCCGCCCATCCAGTGGGCCTGACACTTCTGCTCCTGGATTTGGTGAATTTTGTTATATAAATCATGACGGCGTTCCAGTCATAACAGGTGAAAACAGAAACAACCGGTTTGGCTTTGCTAGCAAATTCTCGCACTGCGAGATGCCACTTCCTGACAACCGTCGCGCGGTTGAGTTGCATGTTGGATATACCTTTATGTGCGCTCTCGATGAAACTGGAGAATTATGGACAATCGGCACCAGTGATTATAATATGTTTAATATTGTTCCATTTCCAGGAGCAACAAACGCTGCATTTTACTTAACGTCATGGACAAAGGCATACACCCCATTGTATGCCTATAGCACAAATAATAAAATTCGTAAAGTTATAGTCGCTGGAGACATTGAAGTTTATAACGTCGCCGTAATTGATACATCAAATCGTCTATGGATCGCTGGTTATAATCAACATGGAGTCCTTGGTCGTGGAAATTCTGGAACGACAACTACCAACACGTCAACAAAGCCTGGCGGCGAAGCGACTCCAGTATTAGAAAACGTACTTGATGCCTTTTTGGTTGGAAGTTGGGCAGGCGCTGAATATGCAGTATGCGTTGCATTAACACCGTCTGGCATACGCATGACAGGCTATGGAGGTCAGGGGCAAAATGGAAGCGGAAACAACACTTCTATTAACAACACCTTTAACACAATAACACTGCCTGGCATTGAAAATTATTCTGCCTGCAATATATATGGCTCTGGATCAGATGCCGCCACGTCTATATTTGTAAAAACTCCAGACGGTCTCCTGTATGGTTGGGGATACAACGGTAATAATATATTTGGCGACAATTCTGGTACAAACAAAAACATTCCAACTGTAATTTTCAATAATCCAGATATAAACATTGACTCGCTGTATACAACTACTCATGTTGGCGGACAAGGCGCACTATATTTTTCTGGTCAAAGGAATAACGCAACTTCTCAACGAGGCACAACTATAGAGAGTGCGACTGCAGGACATCTATTGGGAACATCAATAAGCTCAAATGATTCCGGCAACATAATTGCCGTAGGCGCGCCTGGTGTCAATGGTAGAGTGCAGTGCCATATCTATAACGGCGGCTCTTGGTCAACGTATGGACCTCTTATAACTACTCAAGAAACTAACGCGCTTTTTGGACAGTCTGTAAGCTTAAATTCTGCAGGCGATCGTCTCTGTATTGGCGTGCCAGACGGTCAACTGGTTGGCTCTTCACGCTTTGGCCAGATGCGTATATATGATTACTCAAATTCAAGCAGTAGCTGGGTTCAACGTAACCTTTCATTTAATGGCGAATTAGCAAATTCTAAACTAGGTTCTTCCGTCGCGTTGTCTGGTGACGGCAACGTCGTAGCGGTAGGAGCCCCTGGATACAATGGTAATATTGGACGCGTCTATATTAGACGTATAACAGCTATTGGTACAGATCCAGTTGGTGACTCAATAACTGGTACAGCTACAAATCAACAATGCGGCATAAAAGTTGCAATCAACACTTCAGGAACAATAATAGCTGTTGCTTCAAACGGAGTCTCTAGTGCAGGAGTAGTGAGAGTTTATCGCCTGACAAATGGCAACTGGTCACAGCTTGGAGGAGACATTACTGGAAGAGCCGCGTCAGACGGCGCGATTAACATATCATTAGACGGCACTGGCACACTACTAGCAATTGGCGCTCCAGGCTCAGACACAGCAGGATCAAATAGCGGAACTACTAGAGTGTATAACTATGATTCTTCAACTACTTCATGGGTTCAACTTGGCACCGACATACACGGTTTATCAGTAAATGAAGCGAGCGGAACTGCAGTAGCATTTTCTCGTGACGGCTCAACACTAGCGGTTGGCGCGTTAAACGGCGATGCTTATGGACAAATAGACAGTGGCACAGTTCGTCTACTTAGATATGACGATTCGAAATGGAAGCTACTAACCGGAACGTTAGCGGGAGAAGTTGCAAGTGAAAAGTTTGGCGGAGCAATTGCCCTTTCATCAACTGGATCAAACGTTTTAGTGGCGGCCCCGTCATGGAGTTCTAACCGCGGTCGCGTACGCTCAATTGGCTTTGTAAGTTCCCCAATAATTTCTTATGAAATATGGTGCGCTGGTAAAAATACAGGAAATAAATTTTCACTTACTGGTGACTCAACAACGTGGAGACAAATGGGACCGCTGCCAACTGGCTACCAAATTAAAGAATTTTGGCCTGGTAACGGATATTATTCAGATAACGTTAACTTTGTAAAGGCATATCGCCCTGAAGATAATATGAATTATCTATTTGTTGTCGGATCAAATACAAAATATGAATCCGGTCTTGGCAACAACACCGTATTAAACACTTGGACACGCTTAAACTTGCAATCACACGTTGTTGATCGTATAATTAATATACAGTCAGTAAGTCCATACGGCGGCGAAGACTACACAATTTTACACCTAGATGACGGCACTCTCTACTTCGCTGGATACAACAGTTATATGATTGATCCAAATTTACCAAATAACGGCTACAGGACAGACTTTACACGCATAAAATAATATGTCAGATTATAAAAAAATAATTTTAAAAAATAGTCCAACTGCTGGTGCAGTTCCGCTTGAACAATTTTTAGATCACGGAGAGCTTGCACTAAACTACGCAGACAATAAAATCTATTACAAGACTCTCGATGGAAGTATTGTAGTGCATGAGACGCCTAACATTGACGTAAATGCCAGTCCAAATTCTGCAGTACGTCGCAATCTAGACGGCTCTGGTATATTTAATGGAGTGATTAGTGAAGGCACTGAGCCTGATATTTATGGCATCTACTCTACACACAGTTCCGCTGCAACTGCAAAACTTATCAATACTGGAGTGTGTACAGGTGCTGAAATATCTGCTGATGCTGGATTTGGCGCTGAAATAAGCAGTCTTGTTAATACCGGTGCAAAAATATACAGCACATCGGGTGCCGGCGCAGAAATATACAGCACGTCTGGAACTGGTGCGCGAATCTATAGTTCAACTTCTGGCATTGGCGCTGAAATAAGCAGTCAAACTAATAGCGGCGCTGAAATACGCAGTATATCTGGAACTGGCGCTGAGATAAGCAGCGAGACCGGTCTTGGCTTGTTGATAACAAGTGCGTATGGTTCCGGCGCTCAAATTTCACTTGGAGGCTCTTCACCAGACACAATTGGATTAGAAATAAATACCGCGTCCGGCGTTGGCCTATCAGTCGATAGTTTAAACTCAACTGGTATTTCTTGCCGCAGTATAAATGACACTGCTGCAGAATTTTATACCGAAAATGGAGACTATCACGCTAGGTTTGGTTCAAGTACTACTGATGTACAGGGACTTGGTATATCGGCACCAAACGCATCAGTTGATTGGTTAAAATTTAGTGGAGGGGCTGTGACAGCAACTGGTAAATTACAAACAACCATTACTGCAAATCGCACATGGACACTTCCGGATGCGTCTGGAACAATATTATTGGATAGTGATATCACAGACGGAGGCTTCAACCTTAACACAGAAAATTTTACTGGCGATCTCTCTGGAGAGGTTACTGGCAAGCAAAATACCACTGTCGTTTCAACGACAGCCGTAACAGGAAAGGTGTTGACTGGTTACTCTTCGGCAACTGGCGCAATAACTGCTGCTGACACAATTCTAACTGCAATTGGAAAACTTAATGGTAACATAGCCTTGAAGGCAGATCTCGCGTCGCCAACCTTTACCGGTACCGTATCAGGCATCACAAAAGCCATGGTTGGGTTGACCAATGTTGACGACACTTCAGACGCAAACAAACCAGTATCCACAGCGCAGCAAACGGCTCTCAATCTAAAGGCAAACATTGCTTCCCCAACCTTTACCGGCACAGTATCAGGCATTTCAAAAGCCATGGTTGGGTTAGGAAACGTTAATGACACGTCAGACGCAAGCAAGCCAGTATCCACGGCACAACAAACGGCACTCAACCTAAAGGCAGATCTCGCGTCGCCAACCTTTACCGGCACAGTAACTCTTCCAGCCGGCACCGCCTCAATCGCTCCAGTAAAGCTTACCTCTGGCACAAATTTAACAGCTCCAGTCTTGGGAGCGATCGAATTTGACGGTAACAATCTTTATTTTACAACAAATGCTACTACTCCAACGCGCAACACAATTGCGTTTACTTCTCCAGGGGTTCCAGCTGGAAATGGAAAAATTATAACAGTAAATGCCACTACTGGTACAGACGATCGTACGGGATTAGAGCCATACTCGGCAGCGCCATTTGCATCAATCGGCGCGGCTACCGCAGCTTCGGCAAACGGAGACTTAATTTATGTTCGTACCGGAACGTATACTATTACTGCGGGTACAGCAGTTAATCTAGATGGAAAAGGAGACGTATACTTTGAGCCCGGAACAACCGTTAATGTAAATAGCGGAACTGCATTTGTATGCTCAGTAAATGAAAAGAAAAAGGTATGTGGCTATGCAGATTTTGTAGTAAATGCCACCGCCTCCCTCGTTTCACTTACGTCTGGAAGTCCAACCGTATATTTCGAATGCAACTCTATTAGCGGTAACACTACCTCTACGCTATTTTCTACGAGTGTTTCTTCAGTATTGAATGTATCAATTAGCGGTAGCGGAATAGACACAACAGCTGCTACAATATTTTCATTAGCTGGAAATTCAAAAATTACCGCAACAGCTCACACTGTTTCTTCTAGCAAATACTTAGCTGCCTCTGGTACGTCAACTTCGTTGATTAACTCAACAATACAAAATTTATCTACCGCAAACGTCACTTCAGGCATAGACATAGTCTCAATAGGAACTGCAAACTTTTATGTTGATCATTATACTCATGACGGGAAAGGATTAGCCTGCGCATGGATTCAAAACTCGCAAACTGAAAAAATTGCTTTTATAAACACACTATGGTATAGTACCGCTACAACCAATAATCATATATCTTTGGATTCAACACAGTCGTCTATGACGACTAAAAAGATAAAATTAGTTGGAACAAATACGTTTTGCGGTTTAACCGGAGCAACAAACAGCATCACTAGCACAAAGGCAGTTAACATCAACGTTCAAAATTCTTACGCAGCGACTGCAGCAAATTCAAATGTTACTTTTAAAGTTGGTATGTTTACGGTTGATGTTGATGTAAATAATTTTAATTAAACAAATATATGGGAGAAACAAAATTACATAACGATTTAAATGTTACTGGTAAAATTACCGTTGCGGGCATAATAGACTCTACCGTAACTGGGTCTGGAAAAACTTTTGCAAATGCTGATAACGGTAAAATCTTTCATATTAGTGGAAATAATACCGTAGTGCTTCCTGCCCGGTCTGGGCTGGACGATGGTTGGACGATTGGAATAGTTAACGTGTCTGGAGACACCATAACAGTTAATACTACTGGGTCAGACCTTGTAAATGGAGTAGGTTCAGTCATCAACTCAAGTATATACACTGGGTTCTATGTGTATAAATCTGACACGACAAATCAATTTATTGCCATGGGTACGGTATATTGATATGAACATATATCATTTTAAAAGAGCGGTAGTTTCAGGGTTGCAGCGCGTAATTTTAAATGCACCGCCACTAATAGGCACATACGCCGATGATTCGTTTGGTCTTTCAGTTGACTTTAATACCGCTGGAAACATATGCGTCATTGGTAATCCACCTTATGACACTACTGACACAGGTGCCGTAAAAGTGTATAAACAAAACCCATCAACGAAGTTATGGGAGCAACTTGGAGGTAACATTACTGGAGTTGTAGGGGAGCGTATTGGCTATAGCGTAGCCATAACTGGTGACGGACTCAGAATAGTAGTTGGTAGCGAAGGGTCTAATGTAGTTAACGGTTCTGTATATGTGTATGACTATGACGGCACAGATTGGGTAAAAACTTCAACAATAACTGGTCAGGGAGTTGCGTACTGGTCAGGATTTTCAGTGGCTATAAACAGCACAGGAAATACTGTTGCGTTTGGCTCTCCTAAAGACGACGCGTCTGGAACAGACAAAGGATCTGTTGTAATATACAGACAAAGATATGGCGCATGGGTAAATATTGGTACTCTATATGGAGAGTTAGTAGGCGACAACTCTGGATGGAGCATAGCACTAAATTCACTTGGAAACATTTTAGTAGTAGGAGCTCCCTTTAATGACTCTCCTACTACAACCGATACCGGTCATACCAGAATCTATCAATACAGCGGACCTACTGGGTGGACAGCTGACACTCTACCGTCAACGTGGGCTCAACTTGGGCTTGACATTGACGGCACCCCAAACAGTCAGGCAGGGTTTAGTGTCGCGTGTAACGACAGCGGAAATACAATTGCTATTGGTAACATTCATGACAGCACAGTATCCGCAAATGGAGGAGTAGTAAAGGTTTATCGATACGTTTCAGGTTCATGGATTCAGTACGGAGACGCAATTGCGGGGGACGCAGGCGACCTAACTGGATACAGCGTCTCCTTTGATAATACTGGCAGCGAACTTGCGGTAAGTTATCCATACAAAGACTCAGCGAGCAAAGTTGATACCGGTGCCGTAGAAATATACAGATATTCAAACGCAGCATGGAGAAAAACCTATCCTCGTATACCTGGCATAACGGCAGGTGAAACCTCTGGGTGGTCATTAGCACTAAGCAAAAACGCGCGAAATATAATTATAGGCGCTCCAAACTATGTTGAAGGCGGAAATAAACTTGGCATTGCTAGAATCTATACGCTTCCAAAACAATATGCCTTTTGGGACTTTAACTACATTCAAACTTCAACATTAAACTCCTTTAAAATAACCGCCGCTACCTCTCCTTCTATAGTTATAAAATGGGGAGATGGTACAGCTGACACTACAACCACTTCTGCAACGCCAGTAAGTCATACCTACACTATATAAATAACATATATTATGCCAACAATTACGTTACGTCCAGCAAACGGCCCACTATCAGTTACCGAAATTGACTGTGGAGGCCCTCCTGCCGCGATTCCAGGTCAACCAACTCCTGCAAAATTAGGCGGGTCAGTAGACATATCTCCGTTTAGTAATTTAACTTCCTTTAAATGCAACAACAATGATATTGTGTCGCTCACTGGTTACGAAGATAAGTCTGCTATAACAGTTTTTGAATGTTTTAATAATAAGATTACGGGATCATTGCCAAATATAAGCGGAATGACAGCCTTAACTGCATTCAGAGTTTATACAAATTTGCTGTCTGGTTCCATTCCAACTGGAAATATATCCGGGTTGCCTGTTATAGAAACTATTAACTACGGCGAAAATAACATTACCGGAAGCATTCCAAACATCACTAATTTAACAACTCTAAAAAACTTCCGCTGCAATACAAATAAACATACTGGAAGTATCCCAACGAATTTAGCCAATTTGACAAACTTACAGTTTTTTTATTGTTATAGAAACGAGTTGACTGGAAGCATTCCAGTTTTGACTGGGTTAACAAATTTACAAGAATTTCGTTGCTATGAAAACTTGTATGTAGCTAATCAATTTTCAGCACCGGGACGCGGAATTGGCGGCTCCATTCCTTCGTTAACTGGCTTAACATCATTAAGAATTTTTCAGTGCTATAGAAATGCATTAGTTAACGGGATTCCTTCTCTCGCTGGATTAACAAATTTACAAGAATTTACGTGCTATGATAATATGTTAAACGGCTCTATTCCAGTTTTAACTGGCTTAACCGCACTAACAAATTTTCAATGTCATGACAATGACTTGACTGGAGCAATACCAGCAAGTCTATCAAGTTTGACTGCCATACAAACATTTAATTGTGGAGGCAACGAGTTAACGGGAGCTATTCCAGCGACTTTGCCTAGTAGCCTGGTAACGTTTGTGTGCAGTAAAAATAAACTTAGTTCTACAATTCCAAGTTTAACTGGACTTAACAGTCTAATTGAGTTTGCTTGTGATAATAACAAGGTAATACCACTTGACAGCATTACGGGTGTAAACGGATCAATTCCTAACTTAAATGGAAGAGTGGCTCTGCAAACGTTTAGATGTAACGACACTGAGGTTAATGACTATCCAGGCACAACAGCAATGCCTGGCACTCTAGGTAAATTTCATGCGTTTAACACAAACTTAACTGCAGCTGCTATAGGTAGAATATTAAAAGCATTTATTGACGGAGGACGAGTCGCTGGAGATCGATTTATAAATTTAGGCGGCAAACGCACAAACGGCACACTTCTTACTCCAAGTTTTACTGGAGGAACTATACAAAATGCTCCAGGAACTAGTTTTGTTAGACTGGCTGGCTCAAAGACTGTAACTGTAAGTTTAAACAACCACGGTTATATATCCAATCAACTTCTTACGGTTACTTCTGCAGTGCATACGCTGTCAGGAGTTAGTTTCACACGAACTGGCTCAACAGTAACGGTAACTTTCCCGGCGCACGGTTTCACTAATGGTCAGTCACTCGTGATTGGTGATGCGAGTGAAACTTCTTTCCAGGCCGACTTTAAAGGCACCTTTACAATTGTAGTTGGAGGCGACCCAAATACTTTCCAATATACAACAGCAACAAGCGGCGCCCTAGTTGGAACAGGAATGGCTACAATTTCTGACAACACCTTCAACAGCGCGTTTAAAGGCACCTTTAAAATTACGAGAGTTAATGATAATGTATTTACTTACGTTACTTCTTCAACCACTGCAATCACCGGAGCCGGCACCGCTACTCTAAGAAGCACAACAACCGCGACTGACGGCTACGCATACTATCAAACTCTTACCGAGTATAAAGACACTGTTCCAGCGACAACGCCATGGAACGTAGTAATCAATCAACCAACCTTGCCATAACATGATAATTGAACATAAAAATACAATTGTTGACGTATCTTCTGATAAGTGGGTAATAATGTATAACGACGAGACTCTTAAGCTCTTAACCGAACCGTTTCAAAGTTGCGGATCATACACCTGCGCAGACACACTTGTAGTAGCAGACACTCTAGAAGAGTGCAGAGCCTATATTACGGAAAAAAAACTAATTAACCAGTCTGTCGTTGAAGAGAGCCATCACGAGGATGATTTATAAATAATTATATGCCAAATCCACCGCCAATTAACCTAGGGCCATACGTCTTAAACGCGCCGACAGAAGTTGAAAAGGGGCACATAAGAGAAAGTTTGGATCTTGGATCTGCTTCTTTGCTGCAAGGCAGCTTTTTAGACACGAACCGACTTGTTTTTACTGATCCAAATAACAGTCAACGCACAATAACACTTGACAAAACTCAGTTAAACGGTTCTGCTGCTGATCGCTTAAGAATTGCCCGTGTAGTCAACGTAACTGGTGACGTCACCACCACGTCACCTGCCCCAGTATTTGACGGCACATCAGACTTGTATATTCCAATTACGATTAACGCCGGAACAATCAACGAGTCAAAGCTAGCGACTGACGCTGTCGTTGGTTCAAAAATTAAAAACGGAACAATAACGCCAAACAAACTATCTGGAACTTTCCCAGACTGGGGAAATGCTGGCGTATTGTATATTAAGCAGCCAGCTATCGAACTTGGTTCTGGCATAACGGCAAACGGAAATTCATTTATTGACTTTCATTCATCTTTCCCGCTTGTCGACTATGATGCGCGTATATGGAGACGTCCTGGAGTCGACGGGGCATTTGATATACTCAATGTTGGAACAGGAAACATAAATATTGGCGGCGGACTCTCTGTTGGGTCAGACGACACTGTTACTTCTACGCGTCAAGTTATTGGAGTGATAGAAATTACTGGCAACCAAATCAATACGACTGCGCAGTATCCAGTTGGTCAACCTGCGAACGTAGAAC
>Ga0102874_1000511_pt1 | contig 13777 bp, 3 predicted proteins | sample Colrivmet1547A02_FD_78184 | JGI IMG/M metagenome (GOLD analysis project Ga0102874, IMG submission 78184) | Estuarine microbial communities from the Columbia River estuary - metaG 1547A-02 | ecosystem: Environmental > Aquatic > Marine > Intertidal zone > Estuary | place: USA: Columbia River...
ATTATATCCCAACTACGGCATCCACAGGAACAATTACGTGGACCAGAGCAGTCCAAACAGGTATTTCAAATCCTGCAGCAGGACCTTCAGGTGGAGCTATTAGTGAGGTATTGTTTAATACAACTTCAAATCCTATTTCAGTAGTTTATCAAGTTACTATTACTACTCCTGACGCATGTACAAATACTCAAAATGTAAATGTATTAGTGAATCCTTCTCCGAGTCTTACTTCTACAACAACTCCGAGTTCAATTTGTACAGGAACACCATTTAATTATACACCAACTTCAGCATCAATCGGAACTATAACTTGGACTAGAGCTTTACAAACAGGTATTTCAAACCCTGCAGTTGGTCCTTTAAGCGGTTCAATTAATGAAGTGTTAACCAATACTACCAACCTACCAATTAGGGTAGTTTATAATCTTACTATTCCAGCTACTGCAAATGGATGTACTAATTCTTCTCCAGTTGCATTGAATGTGGATGTAAATCCTAATAATACTGTTACGGCAGCATCAAGTTCGTCACCAACATGTATTTTTACTCCTTTAACAGCTATTACACATACAACCACTGGAGCTACTGGAATTGGAACTGCAACAGGTTTACCAGCAGGGGTTTCAGCTTCTTGGGCTGCGAACATAATAACAATAAGCGGTACTCCATCAGTTTCAGGAACATTTATTTATAGCATTCCATTAACTGGAGGTTGTAGTACAGTAAATGCTACAGGAACTATTATTGTAGATCCAAACAATACCGTTTCAACAGCTTCTAGTTCGTTACCAGTATGTATTAATACAGCTATAACAGCAATTACACATACTACTACTGGAGCAACAGGAATTGGAGCAGCAACTGGTTTACCAACGGGTGTATCAGCTTCATGGTCAGGAAGTACAATTACCATTAGTGGAACTCCAACAGTTTCAGGTACATTTAATTATAACATTCCATTAACTGGAGGTTGTGGTTTAGTAAGTGCTACAGGAACTATTACAGTAAATCCTAATAATACGGTAACAGCAGCGCCGACTTCGTTACCAACATGTATTAATACGGTTTTAACACCTATTACATTTACAACAACTGGAGCTACAGGAATTGGAACAATAACAGGTTTGCCAGCAGGAGTAACTGCTTCATGGGCAGCCAATACTATTACTATTAGTGGTGCTCCATCAGCATCAGGAACATTCAGTTATAGTATTCTGTTAACTGGAGGATGTGGTACCGTAAATGCAACAGGAACTATTGTTGTTAATCCAAATAATACAGTAACTGCAGCATCAGGTTCGCCATCGACGTGTATCAATACCGCTTTGCCAGCTATTACACATACGACTACTGGAGCAACGGGAATTGGAGTAGCATCGGGATTACCATCAGGCGTTGCAGCTACATGGTCTGCAAATACAATTACAATTAGTGGAACTCCATCAGTTTCAGGAACATTTAATTATAGCATCCCGTTAACCGGGGGATGTGGTTTAGTAAATGCTACTGGAAGTTTTATTGTTAATGCTAATAATACTGTAACTGCAGCATCAAGCTCAACACCTATATGTATTAATACCGCTTTAACAGCTATTACTCATACTACCACTGGAGCTTCAGGAATTGGAGCACCAACAGGTTTACCATTAGGTTTAATTGCTACATGGTCAGCAAATACTATTACCATTAGTGGTACCCCAACGGTTTCAGGAACATTTAATTATAGTATTCCATTAACTGGAGGATGTAGTACAGTAAATGCTATAGGAAGTATTATAGTAAATCCGAATAATACAGTAACAGCTGCACCAAGTGCTTCACCTATATGTATAAATACGGTTTTAACACCTATTACTTTTACAACAACTGGAGCTACTGGAATTGGAGCTGCTACAAATTTACCAGCAGGATTAACAGCTTCTTGGTCAGCCAATATAATTACAATTAGTGGCATCCCTACTTCTTCAGGAATTTTTAATTATATTATTCCTTTAACAGGAGGTTGTAGTGCAGTAAATGCAACAGGAAGTATTATTGTAGACCCTATTAATACTGTATCCGCAGCATCAGGTTCCGCACCATTGTGTATTAATACCGCTTTAACATCGATTACTCATACTACCACTGGAGCTACTGGAATTGGAACAGCTACAGGATTGCCAACAGGTGTAACAGCTACATGGGCATCAAATACCATTACCATTAGTGGAACTCCATCGGTTTCAGGAACATTTAATTATAACATTCCATTAACTGGAGGATGTGGTTTAATAAATGCTACAGGAACTATTGTTGTAAATGCAAATAATACAGTAACAGCATCACCAAGTTCTCCATTATGTATAAATACAGTTTTAACACCTATTGTACATACTACCACCGGAGCTACTGGAATTGGAACTGTATCAGGTTTACCATTGGGAGTTTCAGCTTCGTTTGCAGGTAACACTATCACAATTAGCGGCGCACCAACTGTTTCAGGAATATTTAATTACAGCATTCCATTAACTGGAGGATGTAGTGCGGTTAATGCTACAGGAACTATTACTGTAAACGCTAATAATACTGTAACAGCAGCTTCAAGTTCTACATTATGTATAAATACAGTTTTAACTCCTATTATTCATACTACCACTGGAGTTACAGGTATTGGAACACCAACAAATTTACCTTCAGGTGTAACAGCATCTTTGGCAGGAAATACTATTACCATTAGTGGTACACCAACGGTTTCAGGAATATTTAATTATAGCATTCCTTTAACTGGAGGATGTAGTTCAATTTTTGCTACAGGAAACATTACTGTTAATCCAAGTAACACAATAATACCAGCAACAAGTACTTCAACTTTATGTATTAATACGGCTTTAACACCTATTAATCATACTACAACTGGAGCTACAGGAATTGGAACAGTAACAAATTTACCAACAGGTTTAACAGCTTCATGGGCAGGGAATGTAATTACCATTAGTGGTACACCAACAGTTTCTGGAATATTTAATTATAATATTCCATTAGTAGGAGGATGTGGAGGTTCAGCAGTAGGATTAATAACGGTTAATCCAAATAACACCGTAACACCAGGATCAAGTTCTCCACCAATATGTGTTAATACGGTTTTAACCCCTATTACACATACTACAACCGGGGCTACAGGAATTGGAACAATAGTAAATTTACCATCAGGGGTAACAGCTTCATGGGCAGGAAATATCATAACTATTAGTGGAGCACCTACCGTTTCAGGAACATTTAATTACAGCATTCAATTAACAGGAGGATGTGGTTTAGTAAATGCTACAGGAACTATTATTGTAAATCCAAATAATACGGTAACACTAGCATCTATTAATCCAACTGAATTATGTATTAATACAGTTTTAACTCCTATAGTACTTACTACGACTGGAGCTACAGGAATAGGACCAGTAACAGGTTTGCCAACAGGTGTAACAGCTACATGGGCCGGAAATGTTATTACCATTAGTGGTACCCCAACAGTTTCAGGAACATTTAATTATAGCATGCTATTAACTGGGGGTTGTAATACTGTATATGCTACAGGAACTATTATCGTAAATGCAAATAATACGGTATCAGTAGCGTCAAGTTCACCACTTTGTATAAATACAGCTTTAACTGCAATTACTCACACTACTACTGTCGCAACAGGAATTGGACCGGCAACTGGTTTACCAAATGGGGTAATAGCTTCATGGGCAGGAAATACTATTACTATTAGTGGTACTCCAACGGTTTCAGGAATATTTAATTATAGCATTCCATTAACTGGAGGATGTAGCACAGTAAATGCAACTGGAACAATTACTGTAAATCCGGATAATACTGTAACAGCAGGAACAAGTTCTTTACCGCTGTGTATTAATACAGTTTTAACTCCTATTACACATACTACTACTGGGGCTACTGGTATTGGATCAGCTACAGGATTGCCAGCGGGTGTAACTGCTTCATTCTCAAGCAACACTATTACCATTAGTGGGGCACCGACAGCTTCAGGAATATTTAATTATAGTATTCCGTTAACTGGTGGATGTAATTCATTAAATGCAACAGGAACTATTATTGTAAATCCTAATAATACGGTAACCCCTGCACCAATTAATCCACCTGTATTGTGTATTAATACAGTTTTAACTCCAATTACCTTTACTACCACAGGGGCAACAGGAATAGGAACTGCGACAGGTTTACCGACAGGTGTAACAGCTAATTGGGTTGCAAATACTATTACTATTAGTGGCACTCCATCGGTTTCAGGAATATTTATTTATAGTATTCCATTAACTGGAGGATGTGGAGGTTCAGCTATAGGAACCATTATTGTAAATCCAAATAATACGGTAACACCAATATCAATTTCGTCAACAATTTGTATTAATAAAGTTTTACCAACAATTACTTATACTACTACAGGAGCTACAGGAATTGGATCACCAACCGGATTACCAGCAGGTGTAACAGCTTCATGGTCAGCAAATATTATTACTATAAACGGTACACCTACTGTTTCAGGAGTATATAATTATAGTATTCCATTAAATGGAGGATGTAGTACAGTATATGCAACAGGAACTATTACTGTAAGTCCTGATAATACTGTAACACTAGCATCTGTTAATCCATCTGTATTATGTATTAACACTGTTTTGGTTCCTATTACGCATACAACCACTGGAGCTACAGGAATTGGTGCAGTAACAGGTTTACCTTCAGGATTAACAGCTGTATGGGCTGGAAATGTAATTACTATTAGTGGTACACCTACAATATCAGGAACCTTTAATTATAGTATCCTATTAACTGGAGGATGTAATACAGTATATGCTACAGGAACTATTACTGTAAACGCTAATAATACTGTAACAGCAGCTTCAAGTACTTTGCCAGTATGTATTAATAACGCTTTAACAGCTATTACTCATACTACCACTGGTGCTACAGGAATAGGGACGGTAGTAGGTTTACCATCTGGAGTTACTGCTTCGTTTGCAGGAAATACTATTACAATTAGTGGAACACCAACAGTTTCAGGAATATTTAATTATACTATTCCATTAACAGGAGGGTGTAGCACAGTAAATGCTACAGGAACTATAGTTGTAAATCCAAATAATACTGTATTAGCAGCATCTTCTAATCCAATTTTATGTATTAATACGGCATTAACAACACCTATTACTTTTACAACAACTGGAGCTACCGGAATTGGATCACCAATAGGTTTACCAACAGGAGTTATCGCTTCGTTTGCAGGAAATACTATTACTATTAGTGGAACACCAACAGTTTCAGGAATATTTACTTATAGCATTCCATTAACTGGAGGTTGTAGTGCAATAAACGCTGTAGGTACTATCACAGTTAATCCAAGCAATACTGTAACACCAGCATCTTCTAATCCAATTTTATGTATTAATACGGCATTAACAACAGCTATTATTCATACTACAACTGGAGCTACCGGAATTGGTGTTGCAACAGGTTTACCTGCAGGAGTAACAGCTTCATGGTTAGCAAACGCTATTACCATAAGTGGTTCTCCATCGGCAGCTGGAATCTTTAATTATAGCATTCCATTAATTGGAGGATGTGGAGGTTCAGCAACAGGAACTATAACGATTAATCCAAGCAATACTGCATCAGTTGCATCAAGTACTCCAACTGTTTGTATCAATACAGTTTTTACTCCTATTACTCATAATACCACTGGAGCTACCGGAATTGGAACAATAGTAAATTTACCAGCAGGTGTAACAGCTTCGTGGGCAGCGGACAAAATTACTATTAGTGGAGCACCAACAGTTGCAGGAACCTATAATTATAGTATCCTATTAACTGGAGGTTGTAGTGCAGTTTATGCTACAGGAAGTATTATTGTAAATGCTAACAATACAGTAACAACAGCTTCTACTAATCCAGCCACTTTATGTATTAATAATGCTTTAACAGCTATTACTCATACAACCACTGTGGCTACAGGAATAGGAACAGCAACTGGTTTACCAGCCGGTGTAACTGCATTGTGGGCAGCGAATACTATAACCATTAGCGGAACACCAACGGTTTCAGGAACCTACAATTATAGTATTCCATTAACTGGAGGTTGTAGTTCAATTTTTGCTACAGGTAGTATAATTGTTAAGCCTAATAATACGGTATCAGTAGCTTCAAGTACGCCATCAATATGTATTAATAATGCTTTAACAACTATTATTCACAATACCACCGGAGCTACAGGTATTGGAGGGGCTACAGGTTTACCAGCAGGTGTAACAGCATCATGGGCAGGTAATATTATTACCATTAGTGGTACTCCAACCGCTTCAGGAACATTCAATTATAGTATTCCATTAACTGGAGGATGTGACATTGTATATGCTACTGGAAGTATTAATGTGAATCCACAACCAACAGCTACAATTACTGGGAATAATAGATTTGATGAATGTCAAAATGGAACACAGCCTACTATTACCTTTACTGGTTCTAATGGAACGGCACCATATACTTTTACTTATCAAATTAATAATTTATTAACAGGTACTTCAACGAGTTATACTGTTACTTCATTAACAACAAGCAATAGTGCATCGGTTACAATACCAATACCAATTGCAGGGGATTTCACGGTGACATTGTCAAGTGTTCAAGATTCAAGTTCTTCAACTTGTACCTCAAATAATATAACTTTACCTAATACTGCTTATATAAAGGTGCGACAAATAGGAACTGTAGTACCTGTTAATCAAGCATTAATTTCTCAAACAGTATGTGTAGGAAGTCCACTTCCATCATCAATAGTATTCACTATTGGTGGATCAGCTACAAACGCTTATGTAACAGGATTACCTAATGGATTAAGTGCGGTTTACACTGCAGGAGCCATTACCATTTCAGGAACTCCTTTAGTTTCAGGAGTGTTTAATTATAATGTAATTACTTCTGGTGTAGCCAGTAATTGTAATTTTACTTATACTGGAGGAAGAATCACGGTGAATTCTAATGATAGAATTAACTTGATATCGGCTGCAAATACTACTAGTCAGTCGGTATGTTCTAATATTGCAATACAGGATATTATTTATAACCTTGGTGGTGGTGCAACAGGTGGAATTGTAACTTTCTCTACAAGTCAACCAATTGGTATTACTTGGGTGTTAAATACTAACGCTGTTACAAATACTAACACTATTACCATCTCTGGAGCTTCTAGTGCAATAGGTACTTACACTTATACTGTTCAATCATTTGGTATATGTGGACCATCAACTGCAACAGGAACAATAACTATTAAAAATAGTGCTACAGTAACTTTGTTATCTGGAAATCCTTCACCTACAGTGTGTGAAGGGACATTAATTGCGCCTGTGCAATTTGGTATTTCTCCAGGTTCTGGTAATATGATTGTTTCCTCAGGAACATTACCAAACGGAGTAACTTTCAATTCAACTACAGGGTTTTTATTAGGAGCACCAACACAAAGTGGAGTGTATTCATATACAATCTCTTCAGATTCAGGATGTGGAAATTCAGTTTCGGGTGTAATAACGGTTGATCCAATTCAATCTATTTCATTTATTTCTGGAAATATTAACCAGGCAGCCTGTCTTAATTCTCCTATAGATCCAATTTATTTACAATTGTCTTCAGGAGTTAGTGCAGTAACTGTTAACCCACCTTTACCGGCAGGACTTTCCTATGTTATTAACCCTATTACTAATATTTTAACAATTTCTGGAACTCCAACTGTGGTTAATCTTACACCTTCTAACTTTGTATTTACCACTCAAGGTACTTGTGGATCTCAGGTGAATTATAGTCCAATAACTTTCCAAGTACTGCCTAGAGCAACAATTGTATTTAGTAATATAGCATCTACCACTCAATCGGTATGTCAAAGCCTTGCAATTAATCCAATTACCTTTACAATTGGGGGAGGGGCAACTGGAATTGTAACTACTCCATTAAATGGATTAACAATAACACCATTAGGTGGAGGAGTATATACAATTCAAGGTACCCCAACTAATGCTGGTACAAATAACATAGTTATAACAACTACTGGATCTGGATGTGATACCACTGCAAGTATTTCCATTACAAATGTGAATTCTTCTGTTGGAATTACTTTAACATCAGGAGCTGGGACAGACAATCAATTACTTTGTCAAAATGTATTTAATACTCCAATAACGCAAATAACGTACTCTATTATTGGTGCTTCAAACGTAGTTGTAAGTGGTTTACCTGCTGGATTGACTGCGACATTCTCAACAGTTACTAATATTTTGACAATTTCTGGAATTCCTACACAACCGGGTATTTTCAATTATACAATTACAACTTCGCCATGTTCAATAGTTAAAAGAGGTGTGATTAAAGTTTCAACGCCAATGTTTATTACAAGCGAAACCATAACAGATGTTGCTTGTGTAGGTAATTTGGGTTCAATTGCTGTAACTATTATTGGAGGTTCGCCAACAGCTACTGGTCAATATGCAATTAGTTGGACTGGGCCTCCTGGTTTCCAACAAAACCAACCAACAATTAGTGGACTTGAAGCGGGAACCTATGTACTTAATGTAGCAGATGCACTAGGCTGTTCTCTTCCTCCAAGAAGTTATGTTGTACAACCTGCCGTACCAATAGCTATAGTGCCAATATCATCTACAAATATAAATTGTAGTGGAGCTTTAGGTACAGCGAATTTTAATGTTAGTGGTGGAAGTGGAATATATTCATTTACATTAAGTAAATTTAATACAACTACTTCTGCATTTGACATTCCTATTACACCGCCATTTGGCAATTACTTTAATATTACAGGTTTATTGGCAGGTAGGTATTCTTTAACTGTTACAGATAGCAGAACCTGTTCAACTACTAGTTTGTTCAATATATATGACTACAGTTCATTGTCTATTGACTCAATTATAATGGATGATAATTTGTGTCTAAATAATTCAGGAACTATTAGAATTAAAGTAAATAGTGTGGATACTAATTTAACTTTCTACTACAATGGTACAGTAGTAGCATCGGCCTATTTAGGTTTTTCAATTTATGAATTGACTATTCCTGCTCCTTCACCAACAGGTACAGCGGAAATAAAAATTATCAACAGTCAAAATTGTTCTATAAAAACTACGGTTACTACTCCAATAGTAACTCCTAATTTCACATTTACATCGAGTGATTTTAGAGCATTTGGATATTATTCTGTAAACGGAAGTGTTGAATTTACCAATATTGTTACTCTAAGTAATATTCCAGCGGAATACGCTTATATAGTATGGGATTTTGGTGATAGTACTCCGTACAAAGTATTCCGTAATCCAGAAGATATTCCTCTAGTAAATGGTGAAAATTTCAGAACTACTTTCCATACCTACACGACTAATGGAATTTACCAAGTTACTTTAACCGTTTACAATCATTTTGGATGTTCAAGAAAAATTACTAAAACTATTGTAATTGGAACAGGAGCAAGCATGATGTTGCCTACAATATTTACTCCAAATGGAGATGGAATGAATGATTTGTTCCGTCCATCATTGCTAGGTCTAAAAGATGTTTCTATGTATATCTATGATGGTTGGGGTAATTTAGTTTATGAAGTTTCTTCTGAAGTTTCAATTTTAAATACTGATTGGGGTTGGAATGGAATTGAAAAAGGACAATCTGAACCTAAAAACAATGATTATAGATATTATATCATTGCAACAACTATTGATGATAAAAAGATTGAAAAAGAAGGTAGATTCTTACTTGTAAAATAAAAGATTATGAAAAATAACAAAAACTATTTCCTTTTAATGTTGCTATTTTCGGCAACTATTTTCGGACAAGATTTTATCTATAAAAATCAAAACAAAATTATGGGATCTACAAATCCAAGTTTTTTTGGTTTTGGAGACACCTCAAAAGCAGGAATAATCTACAATACCGAAGGATTTGATCAACGTACTAAAGTTGAAAACAAGTACGGATATGGTAGTTATTTCTTTGAAGAAAAAGATTTTTCTCTTGCTGCTGATGCTAATTTATTACAAATCAGCTCTCTTGGATATTCAACATCTTCTGCCAATTTACATTATATCTACAAAGCCACACTTTCTCAAGAATGGATTTTTAATCCTTCTGTTTCAGTAGGTTTTGGAAATAGTAGCTTGGATTTTAATTCTTTAGTTTTTGAAGATCAAATAAATGTTTTAACAGGTTCTGTTGCTGCAGTTTCAAACGATCCGATCAATATAGGAAGTAAAACAAATTATCTTGATATTGGAGCTGGAGCGTCGTTGCATAATAGTCGGAATTTATTTTTTGGACTTAATCTTAAGCATTTAAACCGACCTGAGACTTCTTTTAATGGAAATAAATCCAATAGTAAAGATGTTTTTATGTCGCTTCAAGTTGGATATGAAAAAGACATAAATCCTTACGGTCAAGGTTTATTACCTGAATATTCATTTTTATTTTTATACAACACTTTTTCCAAGCAAGGACCAAAAACCAGATTTGATTTGTATCAAGAAGCAATTTTGGGAAATGTATCTTTTGGAATTAATGAACATTTTAATAATTATGAAGGATTTTCAGTTTCTCAAGTTGGAACATCATTGGGTGTTTTTGTTGAAGAAATTGAATTTGGTGTAAATTACTCAATTGAAATGGGAAAAAAAGCATCCTCTGGAGCTTCTTACAATACGTTTGAGATATATTTAGTTTTTGATTTCAATCCCTTTAAGAAAAACAAAAGAGGAAATAATAGTAAATTTTACGACATGTAATTACATCTTTTATTGGCATTTTAAAAAAGGTTCAAATTTATTTGAACCTTTTTTTATGATTTAAATATATCTCAACACTATCTAGTTTTATCAGTTTTTTATTTCTAAAAAAGCTAATTTATATGAATATTTTAAATAGAAATATTAAATTAATTGTATTTAGTTGATTAATAATTTATTTTATATTTTTTATTTAAATTTATTTATATACTTTTGTTTATTAACAAATATTTAAACTTATCGGTTTTGAAAATAATTTTATTTCTATTAGTTGCCTTTTCCGGTTTTTCTCAAAGTTTGCACCATCAGATGTTGTCGTCTCAAGGCAAGTCAATTACGGTTGGTGGTTTAAAAGTTTCTCAGACAATTGGTCAGCAAAGTGTTATTGGTAATTACCGAGGCACAGAGGTTATGGTTGGTCAAGGTTTTCAGCAAAGCCGTTTGATGAAATCAGTAAAACCGCCAGTTATTACAGTGGTTACCACAACTTACCCAAATCCCTTTATCGATCACATCAATTTTGAATTTTCGTCTGTAGTTTCAGGTCCGATCAAATTCTCATTGTTCGATGTTATGGGTAGATTGGTTGCATCTCAGGAGAAACCAGCGACTGATTTGATTTTAACCATTTCAGAACTTTCCCTTGCCCAGGGAGAATACTTTGTTAAATTATCTGCAAAAAACTACAATTATTCCACTAATTTATTAAAAACACAATGAGAAAATTCTACCTACTATTAATCGTTCTTTTGGCATTAACCAAATCTTATTCTCAAGAAGTTTATTTCTTAACGGGAACCAACTTTACAAAATACAATTTCAATAGCCAAGGAGAATCCATGGTTACGCCCCTTCAAGCAGGAACGGGATCTTTTTATGAAGTAGGATACGATTTTTCATTAAATAGTGATGCGCTTTCATATTCAGCAGCAGTTACATTAAACGAATACAATGCCCTTGCAGGTACCCCAGCGAATTCCTACAGCTGGCAAACCAAATATGCTGGAGGTCAAATGTCATTAAATTATCTATATAAAGTAACCAAAAGATTCAAATTTGGCTTGCGTGCAGGAGTAAACTTATCCAAAATTGTTTACGGAAAACAAAATCTCAACGGAGTAGTTTATGATCTTTTAGATCAAAAAGAATTCTCAGGAATTTACTTTTCGTATTTCGGAGGTGCAAGTGCCAACTATAAATTAAACGATTCCGGTTATTTAAGTTTTGGTTACGCCTACAGCAATGGATTAAACACGGCCAACAGCACCCAAGAAAAAGTCATATTCAATAATTCACAAATACAATTTGGTATTCACTTCAATATCAATAAATAATTAGCACCATGAAAAAGATAACATTACTTTTATTATTATTCGTTTCAACAGCATTTTATGCTCAATCAACTGGTATTAGCTATCAGGCTATTATTTACAATCCAAATGGAGAGGTAATACCAGGTTATAATAATGCCAACGCACCTTTGGCCAATAAGAACATTTGTTTGCAATTCACTATCGTTGATAGCGCATCGCTAACAGAATACCAAGAGAAAATCACAGTTACTACCGATGAATACGGTATGGTAAACACGGTAATTGGAACGGGTATTCGAACCGGAGGTTATGCTAGTTCATTTGCCAATGTGAACTGGAGTTTGGCATCCAAGAGTTTGAAAGTAGGATTAGATACCTTCGGACTTTGTACAAACTTCATCGAAATTAGCAGCCAATTGTTCACCTCAGTACCTTACGCATTTGCAGCCAATAGCGCAGAGAATGTAACGGGAGTAGTTCCAATATTACATGGAGGTACAGGAGCTACAACAGTTGTAGGAGCAAAAACCAACCTAGGATTAGAAAACGTAGACAACACACGAGACATCAATAAGCCAATAAGTACAGCTACTCAAGCAGCATTGAACTTAAAAGAAGACTTGGCAAACAAATCGATCAACGTTACCACAGACGGAACTTCAAATACCAAATACCCATCAGTAAAAGCAGTAAAAGATTATGTAGATGCAGGTGTCAATTCAGGTGGAACAGCTTTAACCAATGAAGCAAACATTAGAGCTGCAGCCGATTTATTAAAAGAAGATTTAATAAACAAATCTACAAGCGTTACCACAGACGGAACTTCAAATACAAAATACCCATCAGTTAAAGCAGTAAAAGACTATGTAGATACTAGTATCAACGCAGGAGGAACTGCCTTAACCAATGAGGCAACCATTAGAGCAGCAGCAGATGTTGTTTTAACCAATGGCTTAAATGCAGAAATTACTAATAGAACTAACGCCGATTTATTAAAAGAAGATTTAGTAAATAAATCAACGAATGTTGTTACCGACGCAGCTTCAAACACAAAATACCCTTCTGTAAAAGCAATTAAGACTTATGTTGATGCAAGTGACTCAACATTAACTACCAACTTAACTGCTGAAACAGCAGCAAGAATAGCCGCAGATAATACGCTTACATCTAATTTAGCTTCAGAAGTATCAAGAGCAACTACAACAGAAAATACGATCACCAATAATGTTTTGCAAGAATTATTGAGAGCTTCAGCAGCGGAAAACAACCTTACCGCTAACTTAGCTGCAGAAGTAACTAGAGCAACAGCAGCGGAAGCTACTAAAGAAGTTTTAGTAAATAAATCTACTAATGTAACTACCGATGGAGCATCAGATATTAAATACCCAAGTGTTAAATCTGTAAAAACCTATGTTGACGCAGCAGTTGCAGCAGCAACCACAGCAGTTACTAATGAAGCAACAATTAGAGCAGCAGCAGATGCTACTTTAACAACCAATTTAGCAGCAGAGGTAACCAGAGCTTCAGCAGCGGAAAACAATCTTACCACTAACTTAGCTGCAGAAGTAATTAGAGCAACAGCAGCTGAAGCTACTAAAGAAGTTTTAGTAAATAAATCTACTAATGTAACTACCGATGGAGCATCAG
>Ga0102874_1000524_pt1 | contig 13527 bp, 11 predicted proteins | sample Colrivmet1547A02_FD_78184 | JGI IMG/M metagenome (GOLD analysis project Ga0102874, IMG submission 78184) | Estuarine microbial communities from the Columbia River estuary - metaG 1547A-02 | ecosystem: Environmental > Aquatic > Marine > Intertidal zone > Estuary | place: USA: Columbia River...
AAATGGGGTTTAATAACTTGTTGCCGCTGCAAGCGCCGCTTCGATGGCGATGCAGAGGGTTCTAAGTTCGCGAAAAATAGGCTGTCTTATTTGCATTATTTGCAAAAAGCAGACTGACTTTTACGGCCCTGTGTCCCAATTGTCGCGTAAATTCGTAGAAAGCCCAAAAACCATTCGTCATGAACCTACTGAAAATCGTTGCTTGCGCCGTTTTGTTCGCTGTAACTGCTGCCACCGCGGGGGCTCAGGTAATTACCCAGGCGGAATCCCTGCAGGTAGGGCAGATCTACCGCTTTGAATTGGTCGACGGTTCCAACCGCAGCGGGATTTTGGATTCAGTGGATACCGATTACGTCTACATTACCAACATAGTTTCCGGTCAGGACAAGTTCTACCGAAAGGCGGTGAGCCGCGCGCGCATTCAAATTTTGGGCAAAAACGGTCAGTTTGCCTCTCCGCACTACAGTCGCTACGTCTTTGGACCGTCGGCCATCCCGCAGCGAAAATCAGAAGTTTATTGGAACAATTTGTTGCTGGAAGCCAATACGTTTCAATACGGCCTAACCGATAACCTCTCCGTGGGCATGGGTTTTGGGTTGTTCTCTACCTTGGCCGGATACCCGCTTTTGATGCCCAACGCAAAGTACGGGGTGTCCCTCAACGAAAAACACCACGTGGCGGTAGGGGCCATTGGTTTGATGCGCTTTGCAAACTTCAGCTACGAGGGGGCAGGCGCTTTACCTTTTGCCGTTTACACCTACGGCGGTGCGGAATCCCAAATATCTGCGGGCCTGGGTTGGTTGTACGACGACGATTTGCTTTTGAACGGAGGCGGTTGGGCTATGTTCCCTACGTTTTACGCCGCCGGCTCCCACCGCGTGGCGCGCGGTTGGCTGATCGGTGGGGAATTTTACCAACTCATGTACAACGAGTACGATACATGGCCGGGCGGTACGGAAATTCCCACAACACAGTCCTCGACCATAGCCATGTTCTACGGCCGCAACATCCGACCGTCCAGCAGTTGGGATTTTGCCATCTGCACGGTAGTCGGTCCGTACGGCGACGTTGTTCCCTTCCCGTTGTTTGGGTACACGCAGCGGTTTTAACCAAGGCGAGTTGGGGTTGATTTTTTGACCCTTCACAAAAAAGGCTGGCTCTTGACGAGGCAGCCTTTTTTGTTTTAAGCGGAATCAAAATCACCATTGCCAGACAAAAGTTCCGTTGCGGTAGTTCGGCCGTCCCGGCTCTGGATTGGTGCGGTCGTCCTCCAACGAAAACGTTTCCGTATGGACGGTATCTCCATACGCCACCACGTCCAATTGAAAACCCAAGGTGCCCCGTTCGTCGAGGTCGTCCAAGTAGATCCAGTACTTCATTTCGGTACCGCGAACGGCGTATTCGTTGAAGGCTTGCGAAGAGCCTCCCTCCTTCCATTCGTGGTAATCCCTGAGGGCAAATACCACACGCTGACCGTCTCGGATGTTGTTCCAATAATCAGAGTTGTAGGGATCCAAGGGCTCCGCTGCTCGCACGTACACGGTAACCGGCTCTTCGCCGTAGTCGACCGTACAGGCAGCAAGCACCAAGAGGAGCAGGACGGAAGTTCGGTGGAGCAGGCGTGGAAAACGGTTGGGCAGGATGTGGAGCAACACTGGGAAGAGGATTATGTGGGAGACAGAATTGAACATTGCAATTTCGGACTAGTTTGGGCTCCTGCAGTTGCATTTTTTGCAAATTCAGGACACAGGTTTACGGCTCCGGCATTCGGGTAAGTTCCTAACTTGGTTGCCTTAAAGTTTATTCCATGTTCTTGCGATCCCTTCTTACTCCCTTTGCATTTTGTTTTGCGGCATTTTTCACGTTTGGTGCGGCACCGTCGGCCCAGGCCCAAACCTCCCCATCGCTGCAAGTTGGGCGCAATTACACCTTTACCTTGCTGGACAGCACCCGTATTTCCGGCGTACTGGATTCGGTTACGGATCGGTTCATCTACTTCACACCCGCCAAGCGCGGCAGTGCCCGGGTCTACCGCGCGGCAGTAGCTCGGGTGGAGTTGGGAGCTTCCAGTGGGCAGGGAGGACAGGCCCAGATTTTGCGTCAATCCCCGCACGGTTCGCGCAGCTTCTTTGCTCCTACGGCCATTCCCATGAAGCGAGGCGAATTGCTCTACAGCAACGTTTGGGTGGAGTACAACACGTTTGAATTCGCGCTCACGGATCATGTGTCCGTAGGGGCTTCGGGCTTGCTTTTTTCTTCCCTCATTTGGGGTCTGCAAATGGCGCCCACCCTTAAGTACGCCCATTCGTTCAGCCCCACACGCCATGCGGCGGTAGGTGCGGTGGGCCTGGTGGGCACGTGGCAAGGGGTGTACGAAAGTGGTTCGGCAATGCCTTTTGTAGCCTACACGTGGGGCACCGCGGATCGCAACATTACTGCGGGAATGGGGTGGGTGTACGACGATTTGATTTTTGGCACGCCGGTGAAAAAATGGGCGCGCTACCCAACGGTATATTTATCCGGTACCCGACGCGTGGCGAAGCGCTGGTTGGTGGGCGGCGAGTACGCCTTGACCACCTTCACCGGAATCACTACCTGGACCGGAGGATCGGAGTTTACGCTCGACGGCACGTCCAATGCAGGAATTGCCTATACCCGGTACTTGTGGCCTCGCTTCAGCGTGGATGCAGGATTGGGCGTGCACGTGGATCATTGGGGATGGGCGGTAGCCCTTCCTTTGGTGGGGGCGTCGTTCCGGCTTTAGGGGGCTCGTTCAGTGGTTTGTTGGCCGGTGCGTGGATTTTTTAGCGCACCGCGCAACATTTTATCCGATTTTTGCATCTAACAGACGTTCCGATTGCCCAATTACTCCAGCTACCCACGTACTTTCTTGCGCACACTTTACCCCTCCCGCGTCTTTCGCGCTGCTTCTTTGGTGCTTTTGCTGTTGGTTGCGGTTCCTTCGGTACGTGCGCAGCAACCTCCCAAACACGAGGTTTTGGGCACGGCTACCGTTGTGGCCAAACCCACAGACCGTGCGCGTGAAGTAATGCGGGCAGCTATTGCCCAACGCAGTGTTTTGGCGCAGCGGCTGGAGTCCTTTCAATGCACCACCTACGCCAAGTCCTCTTATTGGGAAGGCAGCGAAGTTCGCCTGCGCGAACAGTTGGCCGTTACCCGGTACTTGGGTCCGGCCAAAATGAGCGACGAGATCCTCTTGTTCGACGACCACAAAGCAGGCCCTCGCGGAGGGCAGTCGGTGGAAATCAATGCGTCGCTTTCCTTTGAGCGGCAAGACAACATTGCTCCGCGCCAGTTTGTGGCTCAAGATGGGGCGCATTTTTACGACGGCTGGAAGGATTTTGACCTCAACCTCTACCGCGGCAGCTTGGAGTTGCCGCGCCTGCTGCCCGTTGCGGTTCCGTCGCCCTTGGCAGACGATGCCTTTGTGCACTACAAGTTTACATTGTTGGACATCGACTCCGTGCGCGGGCGCACCGAGTACCGCATTGGGGTAGGCCCGTCGGCCTTGGCTGCGCCTGGATTTGTAGGCGAATTGACGGTGGAAGACAGCGCGTGGAGTGTGGTTCGGTTTGTGTGGCGCATCCCGGAAGGCTTGCGGTTGGGCACCATGAGCCGTGTGGTGGTGGTTCAGGAACACGGGTGGGCCGGGGTGGATCCGGCACGCCAGGCGCTGGTTCCGGTAGAGCGTGCGGTTCGGTACCGTTGGGATGAATTGGCTGCGGACACGGGGGCTTTGCGCTTGTACCACAGCGGTTGGCAAATCAACCCACCCCTTCGGGTGGCAGACGTGGGGCTGGCGGTGGTTCGCTTTGCACCGGGGGCCGAAGAGGCGGGCGCAGCGGCCTGGACCGCAGTGCGGCGAGCACCGCTGACCGTGGAGGAACGTCGGTTTGCCACCAAGCAAGACAGTCTTTTGATCTACCGGTCCTCCGACGCCTACATCGATTCCGTGGATGCGGAATACAACAAGTTGCGCTGGTGGGAGCCCTTGGTGGCCGGCATTGGCTACCGATCGCGGGTGAAGGGGTATGCCTGGAACATTGACCCGTTGGTGGCGCAGATGCGCTTTTTTGGCGTGGGCGGCTACCGCCACAACCTGGGCGGCGCCTACGAGCGCACGCTGCCCAACCAACGCCGTTGGGAAATCCGTGGGGACGTGGACTACGGGGTGGTCAATCAGGACGTTAAGGGCCAACTGGCTTGGACCTACACCTACAAACCATTAAAATTTGGCCAAGTGCGGCTGGCGGTGGGGGATCAGTACGTGCAGATCAACTCCTACGAGCCCATTTTGGGGACTTTTGCGCGCGGCAACTACGCTCGCAAGATTTCGTTTTCCGGAAGCCACCGGCTGGAGGTGCGCAACGGACTGTACGTGCGCTCGTCTTTTGATTTTGCGGCCAGACGGTCCATCGACAATCTGCGTTTGGAGGAATGGGCCAACGACTTGTTTGGCGAATTGAACCAACCGCAACCGTTCCGCCCGTACACCGTTTCCCTTTTGGGCTTGGAGGTGCTTTACCGCCCCGGACAGCGCTACCTGATGCGCGGCAACCGGAAGATTGCCTTGGGTTCGCCGTACCCGGACTTCACCTTGCGCCTGCAGCAGGGCGTGCCGGGCTTGCTGGGTGGCATGGTGGGCTTTACCTCGCTGCGGTTTGAAGTGTCCGACAACTGGGAGCACCCGCGGTGGGGGTATACCCGGTGGTCTGCCGGCGCCGGTGGATTTTTGGCCCGAAATCTGGACAGCATTCGGTTTATTGAACACAAGTTTTTCCGCGGGTCGGACCAAGCTATTTTCTCCAACCCCAGCAATTCCCTGCAGGCCTTGGATTCCACCTACAACACCGCCCGCCCGTACCTGGAATTTTACGGCGTGCACCATTTTGCGCACAGCCCGCTGGACTACCTGCCGTTGATCAAACGTTTGCGCGCCACCCCAGTAGTGGGCGGAGGCGGCATGTTCGTGGGCGAGGCCAATTGGTTGCATTTGGAAGCCTATGCGGGCATTGAAGTTCCGTTCCGTTTGTGGGACCAACGCGCGCGCTACGGCATGTACTGGGTTCGACGCATTGGCGAACCGACCCCGGAGGTTTTTCGCGTTAAGTTTGGTTTTGATTTCTACGACGCCTACCTGGGGCGCTGGAATTACTGAGCTGGCACGGCAGCGCGCGCCAAGGGCCGTTCCTGTCAAGCCAACGTTCGGAGAACGGTTTCCTCAATTTTGCTGGCCATCTCCGCCGTGGGCAGGTCGTTGGGGTCGCCGTGGAACGGGTCCTCTATTTCTTCAGCAATCAACTCCACACTGGCCAAGACGTACAGAATGAAAGCCGTGACCGGCACTACGGCATAGCCCATGCTGGGGGCGTAGACCACGGGAAAAATCATGACGTAGTAAAAGACGAATTTTTTCAAGAATACGCTGTAGGAGAAGGGGATGGGCGTCGTTTTTATGCGTTCGCAGGCCCCGCAAACGTTCATGAGGTCGGACAATTCAGGCTGCAGGTGCAGCAGCTGATTTTCCGTTAAATGTCCTTGGGCAACCGCTTGGTGCAGCTGCCGAATCAATTCTTGATGGACCGATAACGGTTGGTGCGGTGCGTTGTCCCATGGAGTTGGAGACGCAAGATTAACCGGTGCGCGCTCGTTGCGCAGGTGGTATTGAAGCGCTTGCCCAAAAGTACCCAGATTCTGGGCCAATCGTTGGCGACGTTCTCCGTCCGTCGCGAAAAGTATGGAAAAGTGGTTGGCCAGGATTCTACTGGAATTGGTAAGGGATCCCCACAGCTTTCTGCCTTCCCACCAACGGTCGTAGGCGGTGTTGGTGCGAAAAACCAGGAGCAAGGAAAGCGTAAAACCCAGCATGGTGTACATGATGGAAATGCTCTGCGTGTGCGAGATCAAATCCGGGTCGTTGAGGTACTGTTCCTCCAGGTACGTCACGATTGCGGCGTAGGCGGCCACGGCCCACAACAGCGGGCCCAAAACGCTGAGTGTCTCCGATTTGTGGAGTCGGAAAACAAAGGTGAACCAGGCGCGTGGGTTGTAGGCAATCATGCGAGCGAAAATACGCCGAATCAGTCAGGATCGGTACCGATTGAAAAAAGCCCGCTTGCGCGGGCTTTTTTGGTGGAGCTGGCGGGAATCGAACCCGCGTCCAAACAAGGAAGCCGAGGGCTTTCTACATGCTTAGTGACCCATTAATTTTCGTCGGCCGGCCGCGGGGGCACGCGCTACCGGTCGCTTAGACGCTAAAGTTTTCAAAACAGCCGAGCGCCCCGGCCGTTCCTATTCCTGCATTTCCAGCACCCCCTGATCGGACTCCGCAGGTCAGGGATTCCGGGGGATGTCCTGCTCCCGCACCTGGTGCGGGACAAGCTTAATCTACAAACTGCAGATTAAGCGGCAAGAGCGTAGTTAGACTCGCCAATTGAAGATTCCAGCATTGTATTTACGAGCATTCAACTGGATAGCTCGGCATGCTTACACACTTCTTCGTCTTGCTGTCAAAACCGGTCAGCCCCGACGCAATTGCGTTGGTGCAAAGGTACGCCAATTTAAGCAGCCCCTGGGAAAGAAAGCGAGAGGGGAAATTTCCAGGATGTGGAAATTGGATCAGGCGGCGCGCCGCAGGTGCCGCTGGTGAAAAGCATAAAACGCTTCTTGGGCTTGCTCCGGAGACGAGTAGAACATTGGAACACTCACTTTCAGCACTACCCCGAGTTGCGGCTGGCAGAGTACGTGCCAGGCGTGCCGCAGCCAGTCCCTGAAAAAACCGGGCCCCATGGTGTGGAAATACAACGGTGCGGGGTTGCTGTAGCGAATGGACAAAAATGCGATGGGCAGTGACTCCTCCACGGCCGTCCGAAACAGGCCGGGTTTTACTTCTTGAACCGCGTGAGCCCCGGTGGTTTGGCCTTCGGGGAAGACAAAAACGCTGGTGCCTTCTTTCACTTTCCGCACGACGGTTTCCCGAACTCGGCTCCGGCTTAAGGGGCATTTGCGACGCACCCAAACGGTCTGGAGCGCTCGCCCCAGCCACCCAATGAACGGTGCGCTCCGGAATTCATCCGCTGCAACCAAAACGGACGGTGTTTGACCCACGGCAAATAGGATGTCCAGGTAGGAGGGGTGGTTGCACAAATAAAGGGCGGGTTGGCTGGCAAATTTGCCGTTCACGCGGGGATTGAGGGTTAACGCCCAGCACAGCACGCGCAAGCCCCCCAAGGTGAATTTATGCGCACGGTCGGTTCCGAAGCCCCAACGAACCACCGGAATCAATGCGGAAAGCAGCGTCAAACCCAGCAGCGTGCCGATTCCCCGAAGGATTCCAATTAACCAGTTGGTAATCATTCGGTTAATTTAGGAAATTGTCCTACAATAACCGTTGCAAAAAGATATTTTGTTGCTGTTTGTTTTCCGACTGGATGCAAAAACTCCCGCCCTACACCATGTTGTAAGGCGGGAGCTCAATCAAATCAGTTCCGTACGATCAGGGCAAGAACGTGTTGGAGCGCAGGGTTTCAAACAGCACGTTGGAGGCCTTTTTGGTCAGTCCGTCGCGCACTTGATCCCGCATGGTGTCTATGGCGCGTGGGTTGTACACCGTGCGGAAACGTTGGTCTAATTGACCCTTTTGGTTGTAGGAGATGACGTCCGTGGCACGGGCTTCGCTCGTGGAACCCCACGTGCCGGGGTACAAGGAAGCAGCGCTACCTCCGGTGTATTCGGCGGTGGCCACAATTTGTTCGCGAAAATCGCTTACTTCCCGGCTGCTCACCACTTGTTTGGTGCGGACGTTTTCCAGGTTAAAGAGGAACGTTCCTTTCACGAAAAACCGGTAGTCGATATCGAAGTACGTGACTTTATGGAAGATGTCTTTGTTTGATTCCACCCCGGTTTGCGGATCTTTCACCTTGACGGTTTCCTTGCGGTAGCCTTGGCGCTCAAATCGGGAAGCCATCCCCGGTTGTTCTTGCCAATCCGTCATTTCCATGTTCAGGAGGAAATCGGGCTGAGTACTTGACGCAAAGCGGGACTGTTCGTTGTAGTCGACCCACTCAATGAAGGGCTCTTGGGTGTTGATCAAATTGCTGAGCAGATCTGCACGAAGCCCGCGGGCCAGATCCAATTCTTGGCGCGTGGGGGCAATGACGTCCCGGATCCCCACCGTGACTTTGCCGTAAAAAACGGCAGAATCCCGCAATTGGCGGCTGTTTTTGTACGCTTGCCCAATGGACTTCTCCAGGTCTACCCACTGGTAGTAGGCCGTGCGGTAGCGCTTGATTTTATAGGATTGCAAGCCTTGACGAAACAGGGGCTCGGCCACCGAGATGCGCCACTGGCTGCGGATGAGTGCGTTGTCTGGGTCGTACCGCAAGGCGTTTTCGTATAGGCGCTGGGCTCCAGAGAAGTCATTGCTTCCCAAAGCGGCGTCTGCCTGAGCCACCAACTGGCCCACGTGTCCTTGGCGCAGTTGTGCAAAGCGTCCGGTGTAGATTTCTAAGCCGGTCAATTCGACGTTGGATTCCGCAGCGCGTTCCACCAAATTGCGGCCCCGCACGTAGGATTCCAACGCGCCCACCACTTCGTTGGCGTCTGCGTATTTGTCAAATTCATTTCCGATTTTCTTGATTTCTTTTTGGCCGAGCAACTTGGCCTGAACCAAGGCTTTGGTGTTGCTTGGGTTGGCTTCCACTGCATCTAAGGCAGCTTCCGACGCTTCGTAGCCCAATCCGGCGGCGTCTAATTTTTTGGATCGTTTCAGGGCGGCGGAAGAGGGGCCGCAAGATGCCGCCAATACGGCAACAAGCAAAAGGGCCAATAAGGCGCGTAGTTTCATAGTTAGAAAGGTACAAAATAAAAAAAACCGGCGCAGGCGCCGGTTTGTTACTACTTAACTCGTTATGGAATAACTGCTGTTTGCAATCCCAAGATCAACCCAAATAGGTCTTTAGGATCTTGCTTCGCGAGGTATGCTTCATCCGACGAATGGCTTTCTCCTTGATTTGACGCACGCGCTCGCGGGTCAGATCAAATTTTTCGCCAATTTCTTCCAGTGTGAGCGGGTGTTGCCCGTTCAAGCCGAAGTACAATCGGATGACGTCGCCTTCACGCGGCGTCAGGGTGGCCAGAGAGCGCTCGATTTCCGTGCGCAACGAGTCCACCATCAAATCCTGATCCGGGTGCGGAGAATCCGATGAATTCAAAACGTCGTACAGGTTGCTGTCTTCTCCTTCCACCAACGGTGCGTCCATGGACACGTGGCGACCGGAGTTGCGCAAGCTTTCCTTTACGTCGTCTTCGCTCATTTCTAGGACCTCCGCAATCTCTTCCGCACTTGGCGGACGTTGGTGCTGCTGCTCCAACGCGGCATAGGCCTTGTTGATTTTGTTGATCGAACCGATTTTGTTCAAGGGAAGGCGAACAATCCGGCTTTGCTCAGCCAAAGCCTGCAAAATGGATTGACGAATCCACCAAACCGCATACGAAATGAACTTGAAACCGCGGGTTTCGTCGAACCGCTGCGCGGCTTTGATCAATCCCAGGTTGCCTTCGTTGATCAGATCCGGCAGCGTCAATCCTTGGTTTTGGTATTGCTTGGCCACGGACACCACAAAACGGAGGTTGGCTTTCGTCAACTTCTCCAAAGCGCGTTGGTCCCCCGCTTTGATGCGCTGGGCCAATTCGACCTCTTCTTGGGCCGTGATCAGTTCAACTTTACCAATTTCCTGCAGGTATTTGTCCAACGACGCGGTTTCGCGGTTGGTAACCTGTTTGGTGATTTTTAACTGACGCATGGATTGAATCTACGGATTTTTAGGACTCGCTTGTGTTGTTGTTTTCGTTCCGGCTTGGGCGGTCGTCCCGACGGGGACGGTCGTCCCGGCGCGGGCGGTCTTCACGCGGTCCACGGTCTTCGCGGGGCGCGCGCTCCACGTAACCTTCCGGCTTCGGAAGCAATACTTTCCGGCTCAAACGCAGTTTCCCTTTGTCTTCACCAATCAATTTCACTTCAATGCGATCGCCTTCTTTGAACAAGGTAGACGGATCATCCACACGAGTCCACTCCATTTCCGAAACGTGCAGGAGGCCTTCCGTTCCGCGTCCGATTTCCACGAACACGCCAAACGTTTGGATGCCCTTCACGGTGCCGTTGTAGGTAGCGCCAACTTCCGGAACAAAGCAGATTTCGCGGATGCGCTGTTGCGCCAAAGCCAATCCTTCTGGGTTGGTTCCTGAAATTTCAATAATGCCTTTATCGTCCACTTCATTGATGGAGATGTGGCAACCGGTTTCGCCTTGCAAGCCTTGGATGATCTTGGCGCCGGGTCCGATAACGCCACCAATGAAATTTTTGGGAATTTCCATGATGATCAACTTGGTAGCATGGGGCTTCAATTCTGCACGAACCGCAGGTACAGCCTCCAGCATTTTGCCCAAGATGTGTGCGCGGCCTTCTTTGGCTTGCATCAAGGCCTTCTCCATGATCTCAAAGGTCAAACCTCCGATTTTGATGTCCATCTGGCAGGCAGTGATGCCGTTTGCCGTTCCGGTCACTTTGAAGTCCATATCGCCCAAGTGGTCTTCGTCGCCCAGGATGTCGGACAGAACCGCAAAGCGATTTTTGTCTGTGATCAAGCCCATGGCAATGCCGCTCACCGGACGGGTGATTTCAATACCGGCGTCCATCAAGGCCAAGGTGCCCGCACATACGGTAGCCATGGAGCTGGACCCGTTGGATTCCAAGATGTCCGACACTATGCGAATGGTGTATCCTACGGATTCCGGAACCATGCGCTTCAAGGCGCGCTGGGCTAAGTTTCCGTGTCCAATTTCCCGACGGCTTACGCCGCGCAACGGGCGAGCTTCACCGGTAGAGAACGGAGGAAAGTTGTAGTGCAGGTAGAATTTCTCTTCGCCTACCTGGGTAGCGGAGTCAATGCGGTTGGCGTCCAGACTGGAGCCCAAGGTCACCGTGGTAAAGGATTGGGTCTCGCCGCGGGTGAACAAAGCACAGCCGTGCGGTCCGGGCAACACGTCGGTTTCCACCCAAATGGGGCGAATTTCCGTGGTGGAACGTCCGTCCAAACGACGTCCGTTGTCCAAAATCTGGTTGCGCATGGCGTCGTACTCTACGTCGTGGTAGTACTTTTTTGCCAACTCACCGCTGGTAGCCAATTCCTCTTCCGTCAAGGTAGCGAGAAATGCATCCCGAACTTCGCGAAACTTGGCGCTTCGCAGGTGCTTGTCTGCCAAACCCAATCCGGCAACGGCGTAGGCTTGGTCGTAGGTTGCTTTTTTCACGCGCTCGCGAAGGACTTCGTCGTGTGTTTCGTGGCTGTACGTGCGCTTGGGGCTGCTGCCGGGGACGCGTGCGGCCAGTGCCAATTGGGCAGCCACTTGTAGTTTGATGGCTTCGTGAGCCGTGGCAATGGCCTCCAGCATTTCGGCCTCGCTCACTTCAGACATTTCGCCTTCCACCATGACAATGCTGTCCGCAGAACCGCCAATCATCATTTCGATGTCGGCCTGAGCCAACTGGGCGGGAGAAGGATTCACGATGATTTCTCCGTTGACGCGCGCTACGCACACTTCCGAAATCGGGCCCTTGAAGGGGATGTCGGAGATGGCCAAAGCGGTAGAGGCTGCTAAGCCGGCCAAGGAATCAGCGGCAACGTTCCCGTCGTACGAGAGCAAGGTGATGATCAATTGGGTCTCGGAGTGGTAATCTTCCGGAAACAGAGGGCGCAAAACGCGGTCTACCAAACGAGCTACCAGAATTTCGCGGTCTGCTGGGCGCATTTCGCGCTTCAGGAAGCCACCCGGCACGCGGCCTGAGGAAGCGAATTTTTCTTTGTACTCCACCGTGAGCGGCATGAAATCAACACCCGGACGGGCGTTGGGATCCGATACCACGGTAGCGAGCAGTGCGGTTCCTCCGCACGTAACCAAGACAGAACCGTCTGCTTGGCGGGCCATTCGGCCGGTCTCCAGGGTGATTGTGCGGCCGTCAGGCAGGCGAATCTCTTCCCGGATGGGGGTTGGTGCTTTCATCATTTCAAACATAATGGGATGGACTGGAAAGAAACGCGAAAAGGCAATTCCGAAGAAATTGCCTTTCCACGCTTTTCGCGGTTGTGTTCGTTTTATTTACGTAGACCGAGCTTCTCAATGATCGCACGGTAGCGGTGGATTTCAGTACTTTTCAAGTGATCCAACAAGCTGCGTCGCTTGCCCACCAATCGAACCAGAGAGCGCTCTGTATTGAAGTCTTTGCGGTTCTTTTTCAGGTGTTCGGTCAAGTGATTGATGCGGTACGTAAAGAGGGCAACTTGGCCTTCTGCAGTTCCGGTGTCTTGTGCATCTTTGCCGTGTGCGGCGAAGATTTCTTGCTTTTTGTCAGCCGTTAAATACATGCCTTGATCGTTTAGATGGTTGTGCTGTACTCCGATTTTCGGAAGGGCAAAGGTATGAATTATTTACCAATCCCCGACGCCGAATGCGGGTTGCGGCTATTCCGTAGGCTGGTTCCCTACCAATCGGAGGTAATCGCCAATCTTGTTCTTCATGTTTTTGCGTTCCACAATGAAGTCCAAAAAACCGTGCTCCAAAACAAACTCCGAGGTTTGGAATCCTTCGGGCAGGTCTTTGCCGATGGTTTCCTTTACCACGCGCGGGCCGGCAAAACCAATCAGGGCGTTGGGTTCGGCAATGTTGACGTCGCCGAGCATGGCGTAGGAAGCGGTTACTCCTCCCGTGGTAGGGTCTGTCAGCACGCTTACGTAGGGAATACGGTGCTTGTCCAGCAAGGTCAATTTAGCCGCTGTTTTGGCCATTTGCATGAGTGAAAAGGCCGCTTCCATCATGCGCGCACCGCCGCTCTTGCTGATCATGATGAACGGTTGCTTGTTTTTTAGGCTGTGGTCAATAGCCCGTGCAATTTTCTCGCCCACCACGGAGCCCATGGAGCCGCCAATAAACTTGAAATTCATGCAGGCAATGGTCACAGGAAGGCCGTTGAGGGTGCCGTAGCCGGACGTCAAGGCGTCCATTAACCCCGTTTTTTTGCGGGTAGCCTCCAATCGGTCCGTGTATTTTTTGGTATCCTCAAAACCCAGCGGGTCCACCGCGGTCATGTTGGGATCCAGCTCCGTGTATTCGCCGTTATCGAAGAGAAAGGAAAAATACTCCTCCGCATCAATGCCGTCGTGGTGACCGCAGTTGGAGCAGGTCCACAGGGCGTCGGCGTGTTCCTCTGAATTGACCACCACCTTGCACTTGGGGCACATGTGCCACAAGCCGTCCGGTGAGTCTTTTTTTTCTTCCGTAGGCGTGGTGATGCCTTCTTTGGTGCGTTTGAACCAACCCATAGGTACGTTTTTTTACGCGATGGTTACCGCGGGATCCAAGTAGACGTTCTGAATTTCTTGAAGCAAGGCAACGCCTTCGTGGAACGGGCGTTGGAAGGCTTTACGCCCCAAAATCAAGCCCTGTCCTCCG
>Ga0102874_1000542_pt1 | contig 13328 bp, 20 predicted proteins | sample Colrivmet1547A02_FD_78184 | JGI IMG/M metagenome (GOLD analysis project Ga0102874, IMG submission 78184) | Estuarine microbial communities from the Columbia River estuary - metaG 1547A-02 | ecosystem: Environmental > Aquatic > Marine > Intertidal zone > Estuary | place: USA: Columbia River...
CGTGATCGTCGAAATTTTAAGAGGGCGCTTGAAGACTCGCGCAATATGGGCACCTTTCCTCTACGTTCGATGTTGACCGAAACCGAAATGGCCCGTTTTTTAGCGAACCGCTATCGCTTTCCTGGAGTAGATGTTAGCGCCCGTAATTTTCGTGAGTATCCCTATAACGAACTTGCCTCTCATCTTATTGGGTATATCGGTCGAGTATCCGCAAAAGATAAAGAACAAATGCAAAATGAACTTGAGAAGACTAGGGGTAGCGAAGACCCTTATGCTCTACAAAGGTCTTTTTTGCCTGGAATTCAGTATGTGGGCAAAATTGGTATTGAACAAAGCTATGAAAAAGTATTGCGTGGTGTGCCTGGATATGATGAAGTTGAGATTACAGCCGGCGGCAAACCAGTGCGTACCTTGTCAAGTAAGCCATCTGTCCCAGGTAAAAATGTCATTCTATCGATTGATATCAAACTCCAAGCTTTGGTGGAAGAACTTTATGGAAAACGGCGCGGCGCCTTTGTAGCTATCGAACCAGAAACAGGTGACATATTAGCCTTTGTATCGAAACCTAATTTCAATCCCAATGATTTTGTTGAGGGGATTGATGCGACCACCTGGAAAGAGCTCAATGAATCTAAAGAAAAGCCTTTATATAACCGCCCTCTAAAAGGTATTTATCCCCCAGCATCAACCTACAAGCCATTTATGGCCTTAGCCGCCCTTGAACTCAATAAGCGCTCCCCCGAAGATGCAATCGCCGATCCTGGTTTTTTTACATTTGGCAATCACACATTTCGGGATGACAAAATTGGTGGTCACGGCATGGTGAATATGGAAAAGTCTATTGTCGAATCCTGCGATACGTATTACTATCTTTTGGCGCGTGACATGGGTGCCAACATGATGCACGACTTTATGAAGCCCTTGGGCTTTGGTCAGATTACTGGTATTGATTTAGATGGCGAGGTCCGCGGAGTTCTGCCATCCACCGAATGGAAGAAATCTGCTTTTAAGAAACCTGAGCAGCAAAAGTGGTTTGAAGGTGAAACGATCTCTCTTGGAATTGGTCAGGGCTATAACGCATTCACGATTTTGCAATTAGCTCACGGACTTGCCAATGTGCTCAACTATGGCGTGGTCATGAAACCGCATATTGCTAAGGCAATAGAAGACCCCTTCACTCGCCAAAAGGAGTTAACCACTCCTAAAGAAAGCTATCGTATCGACCTGAAACCAGAGAATGTTGAGATCATTAAGAAAGCAATGGTAGAGGTTAATAGATCGGGAACATCGGCCTCCTCATTCCGGAATGCGGGGTTTATTGTGGGTGGCAAGACCGGTACGGCCCAAGTGTTTAGCTTAAATTCAAAAATCTATAACCACGCCACCACCCCAGAGTTTTTAAGAGACCATGCCTTATATGTGGCCTATGCTCCAAACGATAAACCTAAAATTGCAATTGCTTTGATTGTTGAGAACTCTGGTTTTGGAGCACAGCATGCTGCGCCTATTGCCCGCAAAGCATTGGATTACTACATTGAGGGCAAATGGCCAAAGGAGATCCCTGAGTGGAAAAGAGTGCCCTAGCCAAAGCAAAATCCGTTATTGCATATGCATTTCGGGGATTTGATCCACACCTTGGCTTTATTTTTCTCGGTCTAGCCGGTATTAGCTTTGTGGTGTTTTTGTCAGCCGGGCAAGGCACCCCCGTTGCAATTGTTGATCAGTTGCGTAATTTACTCATTGCCTTTGTCATTATGTGGATCGTTTCGCAAATTCCACCAAAGTGGTTGGAAATGGCGGCTATTTGGATTTATGGCATTGGAATTGCATTACTGATCGCGGTGGCAATTTTTGGTCTTATAAAAAAAGGTGCGCGTCGGTGGATTAATGTAGGCATTGTGATTCAGCCCTCTGAAATTATGAAAATCGCAGTACCATTAATGCTGGCTTGGTATTTTCAGAAACGCGAGGGCATTCGCTCTGCCTTTGATTATTTAGTTGCAGGCCTCTTACTCGCCTTACCGGTTTTATTGATTGCCCGCCAGCCAGACCTGGGTACCGCTTTATTGGTTCTCGCTGCAGGGCTTTATGTGATTATCTTGGCTGGCTTGCCGTGGCGCTGGATTGTGCCGATTGTTGTAACCGGCGGTGTTGCCATACTCCTACTAATCATTTTTAGTGGCAGCATTTGTGCTCCTGATGTTAATTGGCCACTGATCCGCGAGTATCAAAAAAACCGTGTCTGCACTTTATTAGATCCGACTAGCGATCCTTTAGGGCGAGGATTTCATACGATACAGGCAATTATTGCGGTAGGGTCCGGTGGATTCTTTGGTAAAGGCTGGCGTGAAGGCACACAATCTCACCTAGAATTTATTCCCGAAAAACACACTGACTTTGTTTTCGCTGTGTTTGCAGAGGAATTTGGGTTTTTAGGAAATCTTGTTCTGATTCTTCTCTTTTTTGCCTTGATCAAACGTGGTCTTACGATTTCCATGGGGGCCCCAACCCTCTTTACGCGTCTACTTGGCGGTGCGATTAGTCTGATCTTTTTTACCTATGCATTTGTCAATATTGGTATGGTTACCGGCTTGCTGCCAGTGGTTGGCGTCCCCCTGCCACTTCTAAGCTATGGGGGCACAGCCCTTGTCACGCTGGGCTTTGGAGCGGGTATCCTGATGAGTATTCATCGCCATCGGCGTCTAGTACAAAGCTAATTTTTAGAGCTGTGGGGCAACAAAAAACCCAGCCGTAGCTGGGTTTCACTAAAAGCACAATGATTATTTCTTGCGCTTATTCACAGAGTCTTTAAATGCCTTGCCTGCAGAAAACTTCACGGTCTTCGAAGCGGCAATTTTAAGTGGCTCACCTGTTTTAGGATTGCGACCCATACGTGCAGCGCGCTTTCCTGAGGCAAAGGTTCCAAATCCGATTAACTGAACTGAATCACCCTTGGTTACTGCTTTAATGATGTGCTCAATAGCAGAGTTCAATGCATACTCGGCTTTTGCTTTAGAAATTTCGGCATCGTCAGCAATTGCTGCGATTAGTTCTGCTTTATTCAAGTGAAGCTCCTTGTTGATTGTTCATTGTTTTGCGCTTTTTGCGCTATGGCAATTGTAAACACAAAATATTACAAAAATAAATATTCATAATAAAAAATTGAGATCTAAATCGGGGCTCCAGTACTAGTCTAAAACTAGTAAATCTTTAACAAAATATTCGGTCTCACCAAAGCAGCTGGTTGGTAAGCCAACATGTTGTTCATATTGCATTGCAACTTTGCGCCCCATATTAGCGTTTATCTTATTGGCAACACGATCATCTCGCACCGAAAAGAAGAATTTTTCAGACATAGTTCCTGGCATCGATACCATCGCTAACTCACCTTCCCAGGTTTTACAAAACCAGCCACGCTTCGAAAACTTCTGAACATAACCAGCCCTCTCCCCCTCGGCATAGCTCCAACTTAACATTAAATAAGTATATCCAGAGATAAAAATGGCACTAATAAGACTTAAAATAAGGGTGGAGCGGATGAAACGATTCATAATGATTTTTTGGTTGTTTTGTTTATCTTACTGGAAACTTACTGACTGGAACTTGGCGTTTATATGAAATCTTCTACCCTAATTCATTTCTTTAGTTTTGTACCCCTATTTTTTTTACCAACAAGCGCTTGGGCAAACTCTGCAGAAAATACGTATAAAACAGTTTGTGCGGTCTGTCACGCGGCTGGCGTTGCAGGCGCTCCAAAATTAGGGGATAAGACCAAATGGGCTCCTCTTATTAAAGAGGGTCAGGTACAACTGACTGCCCATGGATACGTTGGTATACGCGGCATGCCTGCAAAGGGCGGCAAATCTGATTTGAGTGTTCAAGATTTTGCAGCTTCTGTGGTTTATATGGTCAACCAGTCGGGTGGTAGTTGGCAAAATCCGGATGCGGCTACTCTTAAAAAGATTGATGCGGAGATTATCCGTCGGCAAGCGCAGCTCCGTAAGTAAGCCTGTAGTGGAAAAGATAAGGGTCTCTAAACTACTTTCTGAACTTGGGCTTTGTTCGCGAAGAGAGGCGGATTCTTACATTGAGCAAGGGCTGGTGACTGTGGATGGCGAACTTGTTCAAGAGCTTGGGAGTAGAGCCTACAGGCACCAGACGATTGAACTTCGATCGGGGGCTAAACGCCAACAGGAACAACGGCTCACGATCTTATTAAACAAGCCTGTTGGATATATCTCTCATCTAGATGATGAGCAACAGTATAAGCCTGCGGCCTCGCTCATTACTCCCGAGAATCAATTTGTTGCCGCACCAGAACAAACGCAGCGGCGTCTTTTTCGTGGTCTAGCGCCTGCAGGGCGGCTTGATATTGATTCGTCTGGATTGCTGGTATTAACACAAGATGGGCGAATTGCTAAATTGCTGATTGGGGAAGACAGTCCGATTGAGAAAGAATATTTGGTTCGGGTTTCTGGCCAGCTATCGGATGGAGGCCTTGGCTTATTACAAAATGGTCTATCGCTCGATGGCAAATTACTGAAGCCTGCGAAAGTTAGTTGGCAAAACGAAGATCAGTTACGTTTTGTATTGCGCGAAGGGCGCAAACGTCAAATTAGAAGGATGTGTGAGCTAGTGAATCTTGAAGTGCTTGGACTAAAGAGAATTCGTATTGGCCAGCTTTCACTTGGCTCCTTACCTTTGGGCCAATGGCGCATCCTAGGCAAAAATGAGCGCTTCTAGTTTTTCACAACAAATAATGTCAGCTGCATAGCGCGGTCACGAACCGGAAGGAGCTGAGCATACTCAGGGCTTTCTGCCCAACGATTTGCATCATCAATGTGCGCAAAAGATAGCTCAACAAATGTATCAAAGGGGTCAGCATTTAATTGATTCCAAAACGGAGTAGCGCACTCTCCCCGACGGACTACCATTCCACCATAGAGCGCAATACTTGCTCCAACTTGGCTACGGTACAGCTCGAAGTCTTCAGCCCCGAGTTTATTAAAGATACCAATGACTGTGACACTCATGTTTTCTCGTTTATGGCCTTGCTGTTACTTCGATAATAACTTCTGATAGCGTTCGTTTAGTTCATTCGTGTCGGTCACGGTTGTGTCTAAGTCCCTTAGCACGCCATCTCGCAAACTATAAATACACCCATGTATTGCAATATCTTGTCCCATTGACCAAGCGTCTTGTACGATATTAGTTTGTCCAATATTAACCACTTGCTCCAATACATTAAGCTCGCAAAGCCGATCTAAGCGGGCATGATCATCTTGAATATGCTTTAGCTCACGGTTGTGTTTGTCATGCACATCTTTAATATGCCGTATCCAGTTATCGGCTATGCCAATACGGGCATTATTCATTGCAGCCTCAATGCCCGAACAACCATAGTGGCCAACCACAATAATATTTTTTACTTTTAATCGATCAATCGCAAATTGAATCACCGACAATGCATTGAAATCGGTATGCACCACCATATTGGCAATGTTGCGATGTACAAAAACTTCGCCTGGTTTTAAGCCAACAATCTGATTGGCTGGCACGCGCGAATCTGAGCAACCAATCCATAAATATTCAGGGTTTTGCTGATCTACTAAACGAGAAAAATAGTCAGGATCCTCTTCGGTAACTTTCTTAATCCATGTGCGATTTTGTTTAAATAATCGCTCAAGATCTTGTTTCTTGTTATTAGCGGGCATCTGATTTCCGATTAGAGCTTCTTGTCATTCTTTGTAATATACAAGATTTCTTTTCTGTGCTTTTTTATATGGCATTGCATTGGTAAGATTAAAAATCTTATAAATTTTGAACGTCCATCAAAACAAAAACCACCCGCAGGTGGTTTTTAATGGGTGGAACTCTACATTAAGCGCTTGCTTTATCTCCTGTGCCCAAAAATTCCACTATTTTTTTCGCCGTCTCCATGTAGCGCGCATTCATTTTGCGATACTGGTTAAGCTCAGCCATGATTGGATTTTCTGATGATTCAAAGGATGCGTCCTCGTATCCAGGGTGATATGGCGCCTCGTGTACTAATTTGCTATTCATAAATTCTCCAAAGGTTAGATAAGTTAATAGAATCAATGTAGCATAGTAAAATTGAAATTTATTGCATAATAATCAATGGCTTATATTGATAAGATATCGGCTAACTAAGTTTTTAGAGAGTAGGATTTCATTTTTCAGCAAGTCATTTCATATTGCGGAATTCTTATAGCTAGCTACTCTGAAGGCTCATTGGTACTCGCTATAGCCCGCATACCAGCAGCGATCGTATGGGTTGGCTTATACAGAAGCATGCGTTTTGCCTTTTCGATCGAAAGCGTAAACGGATATGCCGTGGTTCGTACTGCTTCTCTTACCAATGGGGGGTCGCCCTTCAGTGGTAAGTAGTTCCAACCATTTTCGGTAAAGCGGGCCAATGGCCAAGCCACTGTCCGAGGTATTGAAAATGTTGGAACTCGGTAGCGTCCAGCTTCCAAACGTTGGGTCATCCACTCCCGAAAACTCATGATCTCATTATCGGCAATAAAAAATGCTTCCGCACTTGCTGAGCTTTGCAATGCTAAACAAATCGCATCGCATAAATTGCCGATATAACAACTTGAATATAAATATTCCCCTTGATTAAACCACCCAAATTTTCCCTGATTTGCTGCAGGGCCAATTTGGCGATCGACCAAATCTCCTAGGCCCCAAACAAATGCAGGGCGTAATATCACTGTTGCAAGTTGTGCCGTATTTGCGCTTATTACAATCCGCTCTGCTTGTGCCTTGGAGTGTGCAAAGCGCATTTCAACGCGCTGGCATAATGGCATTTGTTCTTGAGCATCGTATAGCGCACAACGTTCATTGAGAACGACACTCGCCGTACTCATATGTATAAAACGCTTTATACCTGTGGCGGTCGCTGCCTCGATTAATTTCTTAGTGAGCCCAATATTGATCCCTTGGAATAAGGCTGGTGAACCCCATAGGGTTACATGTGCTGCACAATGCACCACGGCATCGTGCCCACTGAGTGCGGTATTAAGATCAATCACTTCATTTAAATTACCTCGAACAGTTTCGATCCCCAGAGCCTGAAGTCGCCTCTCTTCTTGCGCCGAACGTATCGCGGCAGTAAGTCGATGCCCATCGGCAGACAACCGAATTAATGCATGTCTGCCAATAAAACCTTCGGCTCCAGTTATAAATATTCTCATCTTTGCTATGCTAGCTTACTTGTCTCTTTTATTCTCTTTGCGCACTTAATGAGTATCTACTGGATTGCACTTTTATTGGCGGGGCTTTGTGAGATTGGCTGGCCGCTCGGTCTCAAGCTAGCTGACCTGCCAAACATGAGAGCCTGGGGTCTTTTGGTAGCTATTGTTAGCATGACCCTTAGCGGTTTTTTGTTGTGGTACTCCCTCAAAGAAATTCCGATCGGAACTGCTTATGCGGTATGGACTTCGATTGGGGCGGTGGGCACATTCACCATTGGGGTTCTCGTTTTTGGGGATCCTAATATTGCAATCCGCTGGGCCGGTGTAGCATTAATCCTGCTTGGCGTTATTTTATTAAAGATGGGTTAGGGCCTGTACTTACTGCGGTCAACTCTTTTACCAGCTTCTAATATCAAACCTACAAGTACAACCGCCAAAATCTGCGCAGCAATAAATCCCATAACACCATCAGGAGATATTCCAACAAAGGTATTGGTAAAACTGCGTGCGATGGTAACTGCTGGATTTGCAAAAAAAGTGGATGATGTAAACCAATATCCTGCGGTTACCGTCAAGGCAACTAGCATTGCAATTTTTTCTTTTGCTAACTTGTCACCGATGTATATTACGCCGAGCAGTATCAGTGTGGAGATGAACTCACTTGTCCATATTCCAAAACTATCTCGAGCTTTACTTGACTCCTGAATAATTTCAAGCCCAAATAAAATGTGGGTTATCAAAACACCGGCTATAGCACCCAAGAACTGGCAGGCCCAATAAGTGAAAAGTTGGCTTGTTTTAAGATGTCTCATTTTCCAAAACATTGCGCTCACCACAGGATTGAAATGAGCGCCCGAAAGTGGGCCCAATAGACTGATTAAGACATATAGGGCAGCGCCTGTGGCAATACTGTTTCCGAGCAAAGCAACAGCTGCATTACCCTGACCAAGAGACTCGCCCATAATGCCTGAGCCTGTCACCACAGCTAACAATATTGCTGTGCCCAAAAACTCGCATAGATAACGCATCATGCTTTGCGATGGATCTCTTTGAGGCGTATGGAATCTAATGTATCAAGTGGCATTTCCGCCAATAGATCAATTCTCTTTTTAAGGCCATTCATAACCTCGACAAAGGCAGCTTTTTTATCTAAATCAGACCCCTCGACTTTGGACGGATCCGGAAATCCCCAATGTGCAGTTGCAGGGTTGCCTGGCCAAATAGGGCATACCTCACCTGCGGCGTTATCGCATACGGTCACAATGAAATCCATTTTTGGCGCCTCAGGTAAGCCAAACTCATCCCAATTCTTTGATCGTAATCTGGTAGAGTCATAGCCCATCTCAATAGCTAATTCTTTTGCAAAGGGATTTACTACTGTGCCTGGTGTTGAGCCTGCCGAATAACCGATAAATTTACCGCTTGGGTGAGTCGATGCAAGCGCCTCGCCTAATACCGAACGTGCAGAGTTATGGGTGCAGAGAAATAGGATGTTGTATTTGTTCATCTCGAAGATTTTATTTACTTAAGAACAAGATGTTTTACGAATAGTCGATATGGAGACAGTCGCCAGCGGCGTCGGTACACAACAGGCGCTATTCGCTACTGGTGATTGATTAAATACTGGGATTGAGTCCAGTGTATGAAATGTCTCCCAGGCTATTCCAGCTGGATCATTCATCCAATATTTATCGGAACTCGCATAGCAACAGGCTGCATCAATCTCTTCTATTAGCTCACCCTCAATTTGTATGAGTCGACCCTTCATTTCTATTAGCTCCGTCTGGTCATCCACTTGGATTCCTAAATGATTAAGACCAAGTACCGTACCGCGTGCAGATATCGCAAAGTTGATCTTTGGATCTTCAAGCTGCCATTTGGCGTAGTCGCTTTTGATAACCGTTGGCTCTGAAGCAAATATTTTTGAGTAAAACGGTATGCTTGCGGCTATATTCGGTACTGATACATGAATATGCATTCGTTTCATTGACAATTTACTGCCTTTCTTTTTCTAGTAATACATGGTTGCCCGCCACAGCAATTTTCTAAAAGGAAATTACTCAATCCTTCTACTAATTTGGCATTGGGGCTGTAAATTAAATAGCGGCTTTGGCGTTCTACCAACACTAAATTAGCCTGCACTAGCTCCTTAAGATGAAAGCTCAAAGTGGCGTTTGGTATACCTAATTTTTCTACGATTTCTCCAGGTGTGACGCCGCCATTACCCTTTTGCACAATTAAACGAAATATATTTAAGCGCGACTCTTGTCCTAAGGCTAAAAATACCCGAATGGCATCTGTGTTTTTCATATTTCTAATTATATAGAAATATATGACAATTCGATGACATCAGCTTAAAGCTATGGTTTATTGATTGTTACGTTTCTCTTTGCTATCTGCAGGAACGTTGATGTATTCAAATGGGCAATGTCGACATGCATTGCCACAACATGTGCCGCGCTTTAAGTGCGCCTTGCTGGTAAGCACTATATATCCAGAATCAGGATCAATATACGAATCTTGATTGTTATCGCAAGCCCGCTGATGAAGCTCTTCCATAGGGCTCATGTCTAGCTGCTGAATTGCATTACAAAGAATTGAGGGCTCACTGTCTTTTTTCTTGTCATTTTTAGCTCCTCGTGCAATTTATATTAAATGAATAACATCCCGCGCGTATGCTTCTGTTAATTCTGCAGAATTTCACTGATCTCAATTAAATTAAAGTCTGGGTCTCGCACATATATAGATTTTATCTTGGCAGTCGCACCCGTTCTTATAATTGGGCCCTCAATAATTGGCCATTTTGCCTGTTTTAACCGTTCAATTACTTGGATTAAGGGACGATCCGCAATAAAACACAGGTCTAACGATCCTGGCGTTGGAATATCTGCCTTTGGCTCAAATTCTTTTCCCTTGATATGAAGATTAATTTTTTGATTACCAAACTTAAATGCTTTGCGCTCAATTGGCGGGGCTCCTCCCACAAAAGATTCTAGTGTCATACCCAAAACCTGCGTATAAAAATAAATGCAATCGGCTTCTTTGGCGGTTGTTAGAACCAAGTGGTCAAGATGATCAATCATTGCAATATCTTACCCATAAATGGAAAGCCTGCCGATTGAACTGACTCCCAGTCAGTTGGGCGGTTCACTTAGGTGAGCATGGCCACTTTTGAACTAGGGCATCAAAGACAAGAGAGGCAAAAGCTTCATTCATTCTATTTGGTTGAGTGGCAACATAATCTCCTACTACTTGAGCACGCTCTTTAATATCAACATTTTGGGGGACGCAAATTTTTTTGTCGTAATGAGCGTTATCTTCTACCCCCAAAATAATCCCGATACACAATCCTTGGTTAAAGTTTTCTGCCTTTGCTTTACTATCTGCTATCTCACTACATACCAAGTTGAGTCTTGCTGTAGATAAATCGGGCATAGTATTCATATTAAAACCTTCTACCGCGCAAGAGGGGCTTACATATAAAAAAGCAAAGAGTATGGTCAAAACTTTGCCGTTAAGTATTTGATTCATATGCGGAGTGTAATTAAAAACCTTTCAAAGATGGTTTATAGAATCTTGGTGACCCGTGGCGAATTCAAAGAGCCAATACCAGGGATGCCTAACACTGTCTCTTGACCATCCCTATAACTGGTGCTTGATTGCTACTGGATAGAAACGGTCACAGTCTCCAATAGGCTACCCTGCACTGGGTCACCATCACCCACTAAGTAAGCTGGCTTACTAGATTCGCCGTCTTAACTTAGTCTGAGTTTACTCAGTCCAATTTTTAGATGGGCTATTAACTGCCTCATTCCATGTAATGAAACCACTGCGGTCTTTATCAATAAGGTTAAATTCAGCTTCAGAAATGCCAGCCTTCTTTGCCTCTTCTCTTGATATTTGTTTATCACCGTTAAAATCAATTTTATTAAAACTATATTTTTTAACTACCGTTGGCTTTGCACCTTCTGGTGCTGGGGTAGTTACTTGTGAAAAACTGTTATTGGTAATAAAAAGGCTAAGGCTGTTGCGATCTTGATAAATTTCATTTTTTATTCTCCAAGTTAATTATGTTTTTAACTTCACAATTATGAGCAAATAAAACACTATTGGCTTTACTCTTAATGGCAATTAATCTGAGGGCTCTATTAAATATAATACTGAGCTAAATGATATTGGTCAAAGGCTTTATTGAACATTTGATCCAAGCCAATCATCAACGCCTGATGTTATTACAGTGGTTCTGAAGTTTTTGAAGGCATCTTATGAGCTGATTTGTGCCATTTCTAGTCTTCGAGGTCGTTAAGTTATTTCAGCGCTCCTCAAGGGGGCCTAAGTGCTTTCTTTTTGTATCTTGGTGGCCCGAGGTGGAATCAACCAGGGCTGAGGATGCCCAATCCTGCCTATAGACTACTTCCAACTAAGATTTAGTTTCTTATGAGTGGCCGCACAATCTCTCAAATAGAGATTAATCAGGCTTTGATAAGGAATGCCCACCTCTTCTGATACAGATTTGAAGTAGCTCACCGAATCCTCATCTAATCTAATGGTTATAGGCTTCTTGAGCATGGAAGCATATGGGTTTTTACGAGCTTTTGAGAAATCATATTCTTTGCGCATCTTCTTCACCTTTAATAAGCTTTTGATTCTTTGGCAGTTGCCTTACGAGCCGAAATAATCCGAACGACATTACTATCGCTTTTTAATTACCAAGCATTGATAGTCGATAAAGCAAATTAGCTTGTGCGGCAGGAAATTCGTTAGCCAAAATGCTATAGACACAAGTGTCTCGTAAGCTATTTTTAGCGTCTGGATGACGATTAATTTGATGACTACGCAATACGCCATCCAATTTCGCACCTAATCGCTCAATGCCTTTACGACTTTGATGATTAAAAAAATGGGTTCGAAATTCCACAGCAATACAATTTAATTTCTCAAATGCGTGACTTAATAACATCAACTTACACTCTGTATTAATTGCTGTTCTTTGTGCGGAACCTCGATACCAAGTTGAGCCAATTTCCAGCCTAAGATTATCCTCATCAATATTCATGTAGGTTGTCATGCCTACGGGCGTGCCGCTTGCATCCAAAACACAAAAAGGGTTCATGGCGCCTAACTGCTGTAAGCCTAAACGCCTGTCAATTTCTTTTTTCATTGTCTCGGGCGAAGGAATGCTGGTATACCAAAGTTTCCAAAGCTCACCATCTTTAACTGCTTCGCATAAACCATCATGATGTGCCATAGTTAATGGCACCAAAGAGGCATACTTACCTTGCAGGGTTACAGAATCCGAGAATTTCATAGCACTTGATTTAAATGGAGATTTAGTTTCATTCTGCCATAGGCGTTTCTTACAAGCGAGCCAAACAAAAAAATCACCCGAAGGTGGTTTAGGTGTTTTTTGGTGGCCCGGGGCGGAATCGACCAGGGCCTAGGATGTCTAATCCAGCAAAAGCCTATATGGCGTCATCTTGGATTTCACAAAACCTTTCTTTTGATAGAAAGCCTGGGCTTTGGTATTTTCAATATCAGTTAATAAGGTAATTCGTTTACAGCCCTCTTTTTTAGCTTCGCTAATCGCATAGTCAATTAATTTAGAGCCAATGCCTTGACCTCTGGATGTAGCCAGAACGACCATATCTTCAAGAATGGCGACCTTGGAGCCAAGAGCAGTAGATTCCGTAAACAGCAGGTTAGTCATTCCTAATATTTTTTCATCATCTCTGGCAACCAAAATGATGCCAATCTTTGAATCAAGAATGATTTTGCTAAGGGCTTTTCTTTGGGCTTCTGAATTAGGCTCAAACTCTGCCTCTTGCTCAAAGAGGGTCTTTAATAACTCAACGAGTTCGGGTATATCAGAGTGAATAGCCTTGGTTAATTTCATTGGTCAATTTTAATGGGCTTGTGATCCTAACTAACGGAACCTCATCCGCCAGACCAAATGAAAATAGCCCAACAAGTGGGCTATTGAGATTCTTGGTGGCCCGGGGCGGAATCGAACCACCGACACAAGGATTTTCAACTCTGATAGACCGTCCTCGTTTCCATTGTAATCATAGACATACAGCGTAGATGAAAAGTTTTGTGCGAGTGCTGTTA
>Ga0102874_1000546_pt1 | contig 13286 bp, 9 predicted proteins | sample Colrivmet1547A02_FD_78184 | JGI IMG/M metagenome (GOLD analysis project Ga0102874, IMG submission 78184) | Estuarine microbial communities from the Columbia River estuary - metaG 1547A-02 | ecosystem: Environmental > Aquatic > Marine > Intertidal zone > Estuary | place: USA: Columbia River...
GCCTGAACCCGCACCTGCTGCACCTGCTGCTATGGCAAGTGCTGAAACAGCTGCGCCGGCTGCATCGGGAGTTTCCAATGAGTTAATTCTCGGTGCCTTAGTCGTTGTCTTTGCTCTGTTGTTGTTGATGTTGGTCTTTGTCAGACGCATCTTGACTAAAATTGCTGTAGCTAACGGGATTTATACCGAGGAGAAAAAAACGGAAATCCCCTCATTCTGGAAGTATTTTTCCAACAATCCCTTTCTGATTTTTGTTACAGTTATTTTCCTTTTACTGTTTAGTGCGTACCAGGTGTATGGTTATTTGTCTCAAATAGGTGTTGATCAGGGCTATGCGCCGATTCAGCCCATTCACTTTTCTCACAAAATTCACGCTGGAGATAACAAAATTGAGTGTACTTACTGTCACTCTTCGGCCAGGAGTTCAAAACACTCCGGTGTGCCTTCGCTAAATATTTGTATGAATTGCCACAAATCAATCTACGAGTACAAGGGTAACCCTGAAGGTCCAACACCAGAAGACATAGCCGAGGGATACACTAACGAGTTCTACACAGGTGAGATTAAGAAGCTATACCAAGCTGTTGGTTGGGATGAAAACACCCAATCGTACACGGGTAATGCGAAACCGGTAGAGTGGGTGCGCATCCACAAGTTGCCAGACTTTGCTTATTTCAATCACGCTCAACACGTCACTGTGGCTGGTGTTGCTTGCCAAACATGTCATGGACCTGTTGAAGAGATGGAAATTGCTTACCAGTATTCCCCATTAACTATGGGGTGGTGTATCGATTGCCATAGAGCCACTGAAGTGGATGTCAAGGGCAATGAATACTACGCTTCCATACACAAAGCACTTTCAGAGAAATACGGTGTTGAAAAGCTGACTGCAGCACAAATGGGCGGGCTTGAATGTGGAAAATGCCACTATTAATTGAATAAGAAGTTTATATCAGATCCTATGGCATCAACTAAAAACTATTGGAAAAGCGAAGCGGAACTAAATTCCAATGATCCTGCAATCCAAAAGCTCCGAAATAATGAGTTTGTATCTGAGTTGCCTGTTGACCAATTTTTGGGAAACAAGGAAACATTAGATAATACATCGACTAACCGTCGGGATTTCTTGAAGTTTGTCGGATTCAGTACAGCGGCAGCTACGCTAGCGGCATGTGAAGGTCCTGTGATTAAAACGATTCCTTATGTGGTTCAGCCTGAGGAAATCATTCCAGGAATAGCCAACTTCTACGCAACAAGTATCGCTAATGGGTTTGATTTTGCATCTGTTTTGGTTAAAACAGCTGAAGGTCGCCCAATCAAAATAGAGTCAAACAGGGAAGCTGCCTATTTTTCAGGCGCCAATGCACGTGTACACGCGTCAGTTCTTTCGCTCTATGACAGCGCCAGAATACAAGGTCCTTCACTTAAGGGAGCTCCGGTTTCCTGGGCGGATCTGGATAAGGCCGTTATCGACCAATTAAATGCTACCAAGGCTTCTGGACAGAAAGTGGTCTTATTGACACAATCATACGCCAGCCCCTCTACGGCTGCTTTGATCGCTCAATTGCAGGCGATTTACCCCCAAGTAGTTCATGTAGCCTATGATGCAGTTTCCAAAGAAGCGGCCCTAGCTGCTTACGAGCGTGTTTATGGACAACGCGCATTGGCTGACTACGATTTTTCAAAAGCTGATGTTATTGTGTCGGTTGGTGCTGATTTTCTTGGAGATTGGCAGGGTGGGGGCTATGCTGCTGGTTATGCCCAAGGAAGAGTTCCTAGCCAAGGAAGAATGTCGCGTCATTATCAAGTAGAATCTTTGATGAGTCTATCTGGAGCTAACGCGGATTACAGACTACCCGCGACAAACGCAGAACAGAAAAGAATTCTTGCCGCTCTATTCAGTGGATTGTCTGGAACTTCGTTAGCTGTTGAGCTGACAGAAGCTCAGCAAAAAATGGTGGATGCTATGGTCTCAGATTTGCGCAAAGTGGGATCTGCTGGTGTTATAGTGAGTGGATTAGAAGATGTAGATGCCCAATTGTTGGTACTGGCCATCAATCAGTGGCTCTCCAGCGCTTCTTTTGACCCATCTTTGCCCAGAACCATCAGCAATGCTCATGCTTCTGAGGTTAACGCAATTTTACCGGCTATGGCTGCTGGTCAGGTAGGTATGTTGATTACCGATGGGGTTAACCCGGTATATAGCCTGCCGAATGGAGGCGAATTTGCCGCAGCCATGCAGCAAGTTCCCGTTACGGTAGTTTTTGCCACTACACCTAACGAGACTACAGAAGTAGCTCAGTACGTGGGTGCGGCTAATCATTATTTAGAATCATGGGGTGATCTGTCTCCCAAAGTTGGACAGTATGCACTGGCTCAACCTGTGATCAGAAATCTTTTTGATTCCCGCCAAATCCAGACTTCTCTGCTAAATTGGATGGGGGTTGACTCTTCTTACTACGACTACGTTCGCGCATATTGGGAAAATAATATCTTGGGTTCTTCGTCTTGGTCTCAAGCCTTACACGACGGATACTTTACCCAAAACACTTCAGGAAGAACAGCTGTTACTTCGATTAATGGGGCAGCTAGCGCCGCTTCTCTTGCCGCCAGTAAGGGTGTGGCGATGGAGCTAGTACTTTATACCAAAACAGGTATGGGTGATGGTCAAGAGGCCAATAACCCTTGGCTTCAAGAATTCCCCGATCCCATCTCCCGTGTGAGCTGGGATAATTATGCCACATTCTCAAAAGTTGATGCCCAAGCCTTGGGTATTGTCAATAAGCATGCTGCTAACGGAGGTTTAGACGGTAGCTATGTTACCCTTACCGTGGGGAACACTACGCTTAAAGTTCCCGCGTTGATTCAACCAGGACAAGCGCCAGGAACTATTGGACTCGCTTTGGGGTACGGCAGGAAATCAGGCTTAAAAGAATTGATGCAAGTAGGGGTGAACGCCTACGGTTTCTACCAAGCTTTCCAACCAGTACAAGCAGTGTCTGTAGCGCTAGCTTCAGGAATGCACGAATTTGCCTCAGTTCAATTACAGAATACATTGATGGGCCGTGGTGATATCATCAAGGAGACCACCTTAGAAATTTTCAACACAGCTAAAGCGGAGCAATGGAATGAGAAGCCTGTGGTTTCTCTAAACCACCAGGAAGTACCGGCCTCTTCTGTGGATCTTTGGGATTCATTTGATCGATCCATAGGACATCACTTCAACCTTTCCATTGATCTAAATGCTTGTACAGGTTGTGGGGCTTGTGTGATTGCTTGTCACGCTGAAAACAACGTACCGGTTGTAGGTAAGGCTGAAATTAGAAAATCTCGAGACATGCACTGGTTGCGTATCGACCGCTATTATTCTTCTGAAACCTCTTTTGAAGGAGATAACCAGAAGAAAGATGACTTCAATGGATTGTTTGGTGATGAAGGTTCACTCGGCGGCTTTGGTCAATTAGAAGATCCTTCTGCCAATCCTCAAGTGGCTTTCCAGCCAGTTATGTGTCAACACTGTAACCACGCACCTTGTGAAACGGTATGTCCTGTAGCGGCTACTTCTCACTCTAGACAAGGGCAAAATCACATGGCGTACAACAGATGTGTGGGAACTCGTTATTGTGCCAATAACTGTCCCTATAAGGTAAGAAGATTTAACTGGTTCTTGTACAACAACAACGACGAGTTTGATTTCCACATGAACAATGACTTGGGCAAAATGGTATTGAATCCAGATGTCAATGTCCGTTCCCGTGGGGTTATGGAAAAATGCTCTATGTGTATCCAAAAAACACAAAAAACTATTTTGGATGCCAAGAGAGAAGGAAGAACCATCAAAGACGGCGAATTCCAAACAGCGTGTTCAGCAGCTTGTAACACAGGTGCCATGGTATTTGGGGATGTTAACGATCCAAACAGCCAAGTGACCTCTTTGAGCAAAAGTGAGCGCGTATATCACCTTTTGGAGCATGTGGGAACAAAACCCAACGTATTCTACCACGTTAAGGTGAGAAATACAACGGAAGCGTAATTTATTAAGAACAATAATTATCATCATATGGCGTCGCATTACGAAGCACCAATTAGAAAACCACTGGTCGAAGGAGACAAGGGATACCACGATGTAACCTTGGACATTGTCGCACCAGTAGAGGGTAAAGCCAACAAATCTTGGTGGATTGTTTTTTCCATCGCACTTGTCGCATTTTTGTGGGGACTTGGTGCTATCATTTACACAGTATCTACCGGTATTGGTACCTGGGGATTGAACAAGACTGTAGGTTGGGCCTGGGACATCACCAACTTTGTATGGTGGGTTGGTATCGGTCACGCTGGAACATTGATTTCTGCGGTGCTCTTGCTTTTTAGACAAAAGTGGAGAATGGCGGTTAACCGTTCAGCTGAAGCCATGACTATTTTCTCCGTAATTCAAGCAGGTCTTTTCCCAATCATCCACATGGGGCGTCCTTGGTTGGCTTACTGGGTGGTTCCTATCCCTAACCAATTTGGTTCCTTGTGGGTAAACTTTAATTCACCACTGCTTTGGGACGTATTTGCGATTTCAACGTACTTATCGGTTTCTTTGGTTTTCTGGTGGACTGGTTTGTTGCCTGACTTTGCGATGATCAGAGATCGTGCCGTTAAGCCTTTCCAAAAGAAAATATACAGTTTACTTAGCTTTGGTTGGACTGGTCGCGCTAAAGATTGGCAGCGATTTGAGGAGGTATCTCTAGTTCTAGCTGGTCTAGCTACTCCTTTAGTACTCTCGGTACACACCATCGTATCCTTTGACTTTGCCACCTCAGTAATTCCTGGATGGCATACTACGATTTTCCCTCCTTATTTTGTGGCGGGAGCTATTTTCTCGGGATTTGCCATGGTAAACACCCTGCTGATCATCATGAGAAAAGTCTCCAACTTGGAGGCCTACATTACGGTACAACACATTGAATTGATGAACATAGTGATCATGATCACGGGTTCTATCGTTGGATGCGCCTACATTACCGAGTTGTTTATGGCTTGGTATTCAGGGGTTGAGTACGAGCAGTACGCTTTCCTCAACAGAGCAACAGGTCCTTATGCTTGGGCTTATTGGGCGATGATGACATGTAACGTATTTTCTCCTCAGTTTATGTGGTTTAAACGTTTACGAACCAGCATCATGTTCTCTTTCTTTATTTCCATTGTAGTAAACATCGGAATGTGGTTTGAGCGTTTTGTGATCATCGTTACCTCATTGCACAGAGATTACCTACCGTCCTCTTGGACCATGTTCTCTCCAACTTTTGTCGACATCAGTATTTTTATCGGTACTATAGGTTTCTTCTTTGTTTTGTTTTTGCTTTACGCCCGTACATTCCCTGTGATTGCCCAGGCTGAAGTAAAAACTATCTTGAAGTCTTCAGGGGAAAAATACAAAAAATTAAGAGATGCTGGTCTGCCATTGTACACGATGCCTGAGAAGGCTAAAGCGACTAAAGCAGCTAAAACTAAAAAGGAAGAATAAGTTATGGCCAACAAAGTAATTCACGCCTTGTATAACGATGACGACATCTTGATGATGGCCGTTAAAAAGGTGCGTGCTGCTCACCACCACATCGATGAAGTTTACTGCCCATTCCCCGTTCACGGTTTAGATAAGGCTATGGGTCTAGCCCCTACACGTATTGCTATTGCCGCATTTTTATACGGTATCGTAGGTTTGTCTGTGGCGATTACGATGATGAATTTTATTATGATTCAAGATTGGCCTCAAGATATTGGCGGAAAACCAAGTTTCAGTTATTTGGAAAATATGCCTGCCTTTGTTCCTATCATGTTTGAGCTGACTGTCTTTTTTGCAGCTCACTTAATGGTGATCACTTTTTACATGCGCAGCAGACTATGGCCGTTTAAAAAAGCCGAAAATCCTGATGTTCGTTCTACAGATGATCACTTTGTGATGGAAATTTCTGTACATGACAACGAAGAGTCACTCAGAGCGCTTTTGGAAGAAACAGGGGCGGTTGAAATCAATATATCAGAAAAGCATTCGTAAGTACTATGAACGATATGAAAAAAATCCTAGGCCTTTTATTTAGTGCGTTGTTATTGGTTTCTTGCCACACAGACAAGACCAAACGCAACTATGAGTATTTTCCTGATATGTATTATGCTGTTGGTTATGAAACCTACCAAGCAGTGCCCTTTTTACCCAACGGGACTGCTGCTGGAATTCCAGCTGATCATACCATAGCTCGTGGTCATATTCCTTATGAGCTGGCCAATACCGTTGACGGTAAAATAGCTTCGCGTACTCAACCCAACCGCATGGCTGAATTTGATGATAAAGCGGCTGCCTCCGGTAAAGCCTTGTATGATGCTTATTGCGCTACATGTCACGGTACCAAAGGCGATGGTCAAGGAACTTTGGTGCAAAGAGAAAAAATTCTCGGTGTTCCTAGCTACGCTGATGCAGCTAGAGACATTACTGTAGGGAGTACTTACCATGTGATCTACTACGGTATCAATGCTATGGGTTCATACGCTTCACAGCTCAATGAAAATGAGCGTTGGTTAGTAGCCAATTATGTGATGCAACTCAAACAAGAATTAACAAAATAATCTGTTCAACATGTATACTTTTTCTAAGCGTCTAAAAACTTTTGCTCTCGTACTTATGGTACTTGGGGCTTTGGGTATGGCCCTAGGTTTATGGTCTGCCCCCAAGACTGTTGAACAAGCCAAGTCAATGGTTGTATCTCACGATACACACGGTGAAGCTGAGTCACATGAGGTAGCTCCAGCGGACGAAAAACAAGTCGTGGTTATTGAAGGTCATGAAATCGAGGTAGGTGGCCAATCTAGTCACGCTGCTTCAACTGATGAATCTCACACAGCAGACCACGATACACACCTTCTACATCAACTTCAGAATAAACCTTGGGCGGCAATTTATGTAGCTGCCTTGTTTGCTTTGATGATATCGCTCGGCGTATTGGCTTTCTATGGTATCAACCGAGCCGCTCAGGCAGGTTGGTCACCCTTGTTGTTCCGAGTTATGGAGGGGATTACTTCTTATTTGTTGCCTGGAGGAATACTTTTATTGGTCATCTTGGTATTAACTTCCCTTCACTTCAACCATTTATTTGTCTGGATGGACCCTGAGGTAGTTGCTCATGATGAATTGATTCAAGGTAAGTCTGGATTTTTAAATGTACCCGGATTTTTAATTCGTTCTGTCATCTATTTAGGGATCTGGATTGGCTATCAGAAATTATCTCGCAAGTTTTCTCTGGCGGAAGACAACGACAGCACCACCGGTTCATTTGTTAAAAACTTTAGACTATCGGCTGCTTTTCTAGTGTTGTTCTTGATTTCTGAGTCCATGATGTCTTGGGACTGGATCATGAGTGTTGACCCTCACTGGTTCAGTACCTTGTTTGGATGGTATGTTTTTGCCTCTTTGTTTGTGTCTGGTATTACGGTGATTGCCATGGTAACTATTTACCTTAAATCTAAGGGATTATTACCTGATGTGAATGACAGCCATATTCATGATTTGGCCAAATTCATGTTCGGTATCAGTGTTTTCTGGACCTATTTATGGTTTTCTCAATTCATGTTGATCTGGTATTCAAACATTCCTGAGGAAGTCACTTATTTTGTCACCCGCATAGAAGATTTCAAAGTGGGTTATTTTGGGATGATTGCCATGAATTTCCTTCTTCCCTTATTGCTTTTGATGAATAGCGATTACAAACGTTTAAATTGGTTGGTTGTTATGGCAGGAATAGTGATACTAGTGGGCCATTATTTTGATGTGTATCACATGATTATGCCAGCTACTGTTGGTGACCAAGCATCATTTGGACTTACCGAGTTGGCTGCTGTAGCTTTCTTTGCTGGATTGTTCATTTTCGTGGTCTTTACTTCAATTGCCAGTGCGCCAATTACCCCTAAGAACCATCCTCTTATTGAAGAGAGCAAACATTTTCATTACTAATTTCAAGTAATCTATTGTATCGATGACTGTTTTATTATCCATAGCTGTAGTTGCCTTAGTCGGTTTAGCCATTTGGCAATTGACCAAGATTTTCCAACTTTCTCAGATGAAGTCTGAGCCTACCCAAATTGCTGATGACCAAGACAACCAATATAATGGTTATTTGATGTTTGCCTTTTTGGTGTTTATTTACGGTCTTACTTTTTTTAGTTTTTACAAGTACGGAAAGTTCTTGTTGCCTGCTGCATCATCTGAACACGGAGCTGAATACGACAACTTGATGTTGGTGTCTTTTGTAATCATTTTCTTTGTGATGGCCATTACACAAGTTTTACTCCACTACTTTGCGTTTAAGTACCGAGGTAAGGCTGGCCAAAAAGCCCTGTATTTTGCCGACAATAATAAGCTTGAGTTGATTTGGACTTCTATTCCGGTAGTAGTTTTAACAGGTCTTATCCTTTGGGGCTTGTACACTTGGAATGATATCATGAATCCTAAAGAGGGCGAAGATCCTATTGTCATTGAGTTATATGCGCAGCAGTTCAACTGGACTGCCCGATATGCGGGAGCGGACAACGTTTTAGGAGACGCCAATGTTCGTTTGATCGATATTGATAACGCCAATATTTTAGGTGTCGATACTCAAGACCCTAATGCAACTGACGATATTGTTGTCAAAGAACTTCATCTTCCAGTAGGTCAAAAAGTATTGTTTAAAATGCGTTCTCAAGATGTATTGCACTCAGCGTACATGCCCCATTTCCGCGCACAGATGAACTGTGTTCCAGGTATGATTACCGAGTTTGCATTCACACCTACAGAGACTACTGCTGAAATGCGTCAACGTCCCGAGACTATTGAAAAAGTTAAAAGAACCAATGCGCTTCGCGCTCAGCGTGCAGCACAGGGTATTCCCAACAATGATCCATGGGAGTTTGATTACATTTTGCTTTGCAACAAAATCTGTGGTAAATCACACTACAACATGCAAATGAAAATTGTCGTTGATACACCTGAGGACTACCAGAAGTGGCTTGCTCAACAAACAACCTTTGGTGTTTCTATGCAAAAGGATACCACGGCCACCACTGAAGTGGAAGCTCAACCAACTATTGAATAATTAAAACGGTTTACAGTTTAAATTTATACCTATGTCTGCACACGCTCACGATCACGTAGAAGACCACGACCACGGACACCACCACCATAAGGAAACTTTTATCACTAAGTACATCTTTAGCATGGATCACAAGATGATTGCTAAGCAGTACTTGATCACAGGTTTGATTATGGGCTTTATCGGTATCGCTATGTCGATTCTGTTTAGAATGCAGTTGGCCTGGCCTGGACAGTCTTTCCCCATCTTTGAGGCCTTGTTGGGTAAATGGGCTCCTGACGGGGTTATGGATGCAGATATTTATCTTTCCTTGGTGACCATCCACGGAACCATCATGGTGTTCTTTGTGCTTACTGCAGGTTTGTCAGGAACATTCAGTAACTTGTTAATCCCCTTGCAGATAGGTGCTCGCGACATGGCTTCCGGATTTTTGAACATGGTTTCTTACTGGTTGTTCTTTTTGTCTTCCGCAATCATGATATCTTCTTTATTCGTTGAATCAGGGCCTGCCTCTGCTGGATGGACCGTTTACCCACCACTTTCTGCACTTCCCATGGCGCAATCTGGATCTGGATTGGGTATGACGCTCTGGTTGGTTTCTATGGCTATTTTTATTGCTTCTTCCTTACTAGGTTCGCTGAACTATATTGTGACTGTGATTAACCTTCGCACAAAGGGGATGTCGATGACTCGCCTTCCATTAACTATTTGGGCGTTTTTTGTCACTGCGATTATCGGGGTAGTTTCTTTCCCTGTCCTTTTATCTGCGGCGTTATTATTAATCATGGACCGCAGCTTTGGCACTTCCTTTTTCCTTTCAGATATATTTATTCAAGGAGAGGTTTTGCATTATCAAGGAGGAAGTCCGGTGCTCTATGAACACTTGTTTTGGTTCTTGGGTCACCCTGAAGTGTATATCGTTTTACTTCCTGCACTGGGGATTACTTCTGAGGTGATGTCGACTAATGCACGTAAGCCGATCTTTGGGTATCGTGCCATGGTTACTTCCATCATTGCTATTGCGTTTTTATCGACCATAGTATGGGGTCACCACATGTTTGTCTCTGGAATGAATCCATTTTTGGGATCTGTATTTACGTTTACCACTTTATTGATTGCCATCCCCTCAGCCGTAAAAGCATTTAACTACATCACTACACTTTGGAAAGGTAATTTGCAAATGAACCCGGCTATGTTGTTCTCCATCGGTTTGGTGTCTACCTTCATTACTGGTGGATTGACCGGTATCGTTTTGGGAGATAGCACCTTGGATATCAACGTTCACGACACCTACTTTGTAGTAGCTCACTTTCACTTGGTGATGGGTATATCGGCGCTTTATGGTCTGTTTGCCGGAGTTTACCACTGGTACCCTAAGATGTTTGGCCGCATGATGAACAAAAACTTGGGGTATGTGCATTTCTGGGTGACCGCTGTTGCTTCCTATGGGGTGTTCTTCCCGATGCACTTTGTCGGTATGGCGGGTGTGCCCAGAAGATATTACGAAAACACAGCTTTTCCTATGTTTGATGAATTGACCAATCTTCAAGTGTTGATCACGGTATTTGCCATAATAGCTGCCTTGGTACAATTGGTATTTGTGTACAATTTTATTTCCAGTATTTATTTTGGTAAGAAAGCCACTCAAAATCCTTGGAGTTCAAATACTTTGGAGTGGACTACTCCAGTAGAACACATTCATGGAAACTGGCCTGGTGAGATTCCTGAAGTACACCGTTGGGCTTACGATTACTCTAAAACTAGTAAATCTGGTGAGTATATCATTCCAGGTCAAGACTTTATCCCACAAACGGAGCCCATGGGCCCCGATGAAGAAGTACTTCACCATTAATTTAAAGCCCCGTTTACGGGGCTTTTTTTATACCCATAGATGAATTAACTTTATATTGTACCAAATTTTACCACTATGGCTGTAGTCTACCGCCCCTTACTTTTTTTGTTGATGTTTACTGCCTGGTCTTTTGGCCAAAAAAAGCCAACCATAGCCGGCAGTAGAAACGTTACCCAAACGTCTATTCCTCTGGAGTCATTTGACCGAATTATTCTGTCGGATGAGGCCAATATTCACCTAAAAATTGCTCCTGAGTCCAAGGTGGTGTTTACTGCCGACGACAATCTGCCTCCAGTTTTCCATTTTGAAGTGGTTGATCGTGTGCTATCTATCACTACGTATTATGAGGTAAAAGCACGTAAACAGTTAGATATTGATGTATACACACCCGATGTTAAATCTATCGAAATACAAGCGGGTATGGTTGACGCCTTTGTAACCCCAGAAGTATCGGATTTATCTTTAGTGCTTCAAGGATCGGCTAGTTTTGTTGTCCATGGGGTGGGGGGAGCCTTGAGTGCTACCCTAAGTGATCGAAGTCGCTTGGAGTCAAATACGAAGTGGTCTTCTTTGAGTTTGTCTGCCTCTAGTAGGTCAACCGCTATAATTCACGGAGATATTGCTAATATTTCTTTGGTACAAAATGAACGCACTCAAGTCAGGCTCTCAGGGGATACAGCTACTTTAAAAGGCCATTTAAAGGGAGAGTCTGAGTTTGATGGTTTAGAGCTTAATGCTGGAGTCATCGAGTGGATTCAACAGGATAATACTTCATCAATACTTACTGCGACTCAAAAAGTTCAGCTATCTCTTTCTGGAGATGCCGTAACCAAGCTCTACGGTGTGCCTGAGGTTTCTTTACCCGTGTTTTCTGATCGAGCTCAATTAATCAAAAAAGAGTTTTAATCACCTTATTAAGCCCTGATGAATGAATACTTGAACCCTAGTGGGGATCACCTGTCCAAAGAGGAAGTAGATATTGAAAAGGCCCTTAGGCCTTTGCGTTTTGATGACTTTACCGGACAGGAAAAGGTATTGGAAAACCTGCAGGTGTTTGTTCAAGCCGCCAATCTACGAGAAGAAGCATTAGACCACACCTTGTTGCACGGACCTCCGGGTTTGGGTAAAACCACGCTTGCCCATATTTTGGCCCATGAACTGGGTGTTGGCATTAAAATCACTTCTGGTCCAGTTTTAGATAAACCCGGGGATCTAGCCGGTTTGTTGACTAATCTTGAACCCAGAGATGTCTTGTTTATTGATGAAATCCACCGGTTATCCCCAGTCATTGAAGAGTATCTATACTCCGCCATGGAGGACTTCAAGATCGATATTATGATCGAAAGTGGCCCGAATGCACGATCGGTTCAAATCAACTTAAATCCATTTACCTTAATCGGTGCGACTACTCGTTCAGGACTACTCACTGCTCCCATGCGGGCTCGTTTTGGCATACAATCTAGATTGGAGTATTATTCCACCGAACTATTATCCACCATTGCCGTCCGTAGTGCCGCTATACTAAAAACAGCTATTGATTTATCTGCAGCGATTGAAATAGCTGGTCGCAGTAGGGGCACACCAAGGATTTGCAACGCCCTATTGCGCAGGGTACGCGATTTTGCTCAAATCAAAGGGAACGGTCGTATAGATCAATCAATTGCTCAATACGGACTAAAGGCACTCAATGTCGATCAGTTTGGCTTGGATGAAATGGATAACAAGATTTTAACCACATTGATCGATAAATTTAAAGGCGGTCCGGTAGGCATCAATACATTGGCTACGGCTGTATCTGAAAATGCAGAGACCATCGAAGAGGGTTATGAGCCTTTTTTAATTCAACAAGGGTTTTTCATGCGCACCCCGCGGGGACGAGAAGCGACGGCTCTGGCCTATCAGCATTTAGGTAGAATGGATCCTGGCAAGCAAACCGGATTGTTTTGACTCCAGCGGCGATCACTAAAAACACATTATTGATCAAGGCTGAGGCTGAGCGCCTTGGCTTTTTGCATTGCGGCGTGGCCAAAGCAGGGTTTTTAGCGGAAGAGGCACCTCGTTTAGAGCGTTGGCTAAACCAAGGGTTTCACGGTTCCATGTCCTATATGGAGCGAAACTTTGACAAGCGCCTAGACCCGCGTTTACTCGTTGAAGGCACGGTCAGTGTACTGAGCCTTTCCTACAATTACTACTCAGAAGATAAAACCCCTGAGGACGGATTTAAAGTAGCCAGATACGCCTACGGGACCGATTATCACTTGGTGATCAAGGACAAACTCAGGGAGTTGCTTCAATTCATACAAGAGCATATCGGAGCTGTCTCGGGA
>Ga0102874_1000588_pt1 | contig 12674 bp, 10 predicted proteins | sample Colrivmet1547A02_FD_78184 | JGI IMG/M metagenome (GOLD analysis project Ga0102874, IMG submission 78184) | Estuarine microbial communities from the Columbia River estuary - metaG 1547A-02 | ecosystem: Environmental > Aquatic > Marine > Intertidal zone > Estuary | place: USA: Columbia River...
CGCACCCTAGAAGCAAGGAACAAGAAACGACCCGAAGGGCCCTAGCCCCCAAGCGTAAAAGCTAACGAGCCAATCTCAGCCAACCTTGCCAACCTTGCCAACGAGCCAACGAGCCAATCTCAGCCAGCCTTGCCAATCTCGCTAATTGAATTCCGACCCCTCCTCGCGCGCCTCAGCCTGGTCGCTGAAAAAGTCGCCGCAGTTGAGGGGGATGGTCATCGGGGTGGACGGGGCGTCGAAGCCGTCTCTGCGAATGCCTATTTTGGGATCTGCATACAGGCGGCGCATGTACAGTGCCCAGATGGGCAGTGAGGTGCTCGCACCTTGGCCGTACGCGGTGGACCCAAAGTGGGCAGAGCGGTCTTGGCAACCGGCCCAGACGCCGGTGACGAGGTTCGGAACCATTCCGACAAACCAACCGTCGGAGTTGTTTTGTGTGGTTCCCGTTTTACCCGCGATCGGCATGTCAAACGAATACGGGAAGCCCGTAGCTACACCATCAGGGTATCCGCCCCCGCCATAGCGCAGGCGCGCGCCGGTTCCGCCCTGGGTAACGCCCTGAAGAAGGTTGACCATGGTGTAGGCCACCTCGGGGCTGAAGACCTCGCGTGAGGCGGGGCTAAACTCGTCGAGCACGACGCCGTTGGCGTCTTCAATGCGCAGGATGACAATGGGCTCAGTGTACAGACCTTGGTTGCCAAAGGCAGTGTAGGCTCCGACGAGCTCATAAATACTCATGTCGACCGTGCCAAGCGCAATCGAGGGCACGACGGGAATGTCAGAGGTCACGCCCAAGTTGCGGGCGAGCTGCACAACCGGAGCCGGGCCGATTTGCTTCATCAGGTAGGTGGTCACGGTGTTGACCGAGCCGGCCAGCGCCTGCTTGAGGGTGAGTACACCGCCGTACTTATCGTCGGAATTGCTGGGGCACCATGTCTCGGCGAGTCCGTACTGGCCCGCCTCGATGCAGGTTTGGATGTTGGGAACCTGCATGCACGGCGAGTACTTTTTGTCGGCAATCGCGGCCGCGTACACAAACGGTTTAAACGTCGAACCCACTTGGCGACGTCCCTGACGGACGGCATCGTACTTAAAGTGGCGGAAGTCGACTCCGCCGACCCAAGCCTTGATGAATCCCGTCTGGGGCTCGACGCTCAGTAGGCCGGCTTGGTAGATGGATTTCATGTACTTGATGGAGTCCCAAGGGCTGAGCACCGTGTCCCGGTCTCCACCCCAGGCGAAGATTTTCATTTCGACGGGCTTTTTAAACGCCGCGGTGGCTTCAGCCTCACTCAGGCCTTCAGAACGCAGGTTCTGCCAGCGCTGAGTCTGCTTCATCGCTTTGGTCAAGATTTGGTTGGCTCCGGCGACAGAGCTCACCCCCTGAAAATAGAAAGGTCCGGCGGCGCGCCCCTTGATTTGCCGAAAGAACGACTTCTGCAACTGCGTAAGGTGCTGTTCCATGGCTTCTTCGGCAGCGCGCTGCATTCGGCTGTCGATGGTAGTGTAGATTTTGAGGCCGTCGGTGTAGAGGTTGTACTCGGATCCGTCGGGCTTGCGGTGCGTTGTCACCCACTCTTTCATGAACTGGCGAATGTGCTCGCGCAGGTAGGGTGCAAGGCCCTTGTCGTGTCCGCCCGGAGTGAAGTTGACTTTAACGGGGATGGCCTTTAACGAGTCGGACTCTTCTTCGGTCAGGTAGCCACTGCGCTCCATTTGATCGAGCACGGTATTTCTTCGGTTGAGGGCCGATTCTTCGCGCCCTTCGCGCGCTGGATTGTACACCCACGGATTTTTGCACATTCCCACGAGAATAGCGGATTCTTCGATCGTGAGTTCGTCGGGTGTTTTGCCAAAGTACACGTTGGCCGCATTGTGGATTCCGACCCCCTGGTAAAGAAAGTCAAACTGGTTGAAGTACATGGCAATCAGCTCGTTCTTTGAGTAGCGAGACTCGAGCTGCATGGCGATGATCCATTCTTTGAGCTTTTGAAAAATGCGCCCAAATCCTCCTGAAGGCTCGTGGAACATTTGCTTGGCCAATTGCTGGGTAATAGTGGACCCACCCCCATCGCTGCCCAGCTTGACTACAGCGCGAGCAAGCGAACGAAAGTCAATGCCTCCATGGTCAAAAAACCGCTCATCTTCAGTGGCTACGAGTGCTTGAACTAAGTGTGGTGGAAGCTCTTCAAAGTCCGCGTGGACTCGGTTTTCGGTAAAAAAGGTTCCGAGCTGGCGGTTATCTGAAGTAATGATCTCGGTCGCGAGGTAGCTCTTCGGGTTGGCGATTTCTTCGGTAGAGGGAAGGCTACCAAAGAGGCCCGCCCACGTAAGGAGGAGCAAAAGGACAAGGAGGGTCGGTCCGCCTACGACGGCGTACCAGAACCAACGTACCAAAGGACGAAAATCCGGATCGGAGTTATTAGCCATTTCGCAAGTGCTTAAGGTGCTTCGCGGTACAACTTTAGAGCGACCGAATGAATGCCGTTGAGGGGTTCATCGCGCATCAAGTGCTGCAGGCGAAAGCGGTAGGTATCAGGCTTAGGAAAGCGAAGGCCCTCGCTACGGTAGGGCAACGTGACGGATTTGAGTCCAGTGATTCCGTCGCCGATCCATTGACCTTCGGGGCTGGCAAGCTGAAACTCGGCGGTGTCTTGGTACACGGTTCCGCCCTTATTCAGCACGTCACGGCCGACATAAAGATTGCGGTAGGCGTACGTACCGGCATGCCGGACATCGACTTCGACGCGGTACGTGACGGTGGTGTCGCTCACCTCGACGTCAAATACGAGCATGGAATCCGCATACCACGCCTCTCCCGGAATGTCGCGCACCACCGCAAATTCGGGGCTGGGATTGCATCCGAAGCCCGCAATAGCGAGTAGGGCAATCAATGCGAAACGGTGCAGTTGGCGATTCATACGTTTAATACTGCGAAGGTATGCATCTTTGTGAGGTGGGACGAGGAATGTACGTACAGATCGCGGCGGCCGCATGGCTCGCTTCGTGGGGAGCGCTGGCGCAGACTCCTGTGGCCGAATGGCAGTACCACGCTCCGTTTCGCACAACCCAGCGCGTGGCCGTGATGCACGATCGCGTGCTGGCGCTTTCGGAATTCGGAATTACAAGTTTGGAGTGGCCCGACCGCGTGCTCGCGGTGCACAGCAGCGTGGAGGGATTAAGCGGAGTGGGTTTGACTGGCCTGGCGGCGAGCCCCGACGGCAGTTTTGCCCTACTAGGTTACCGTGACGGACGCATTGACCGTTGGACGCCCGACGACGTGCGGACGCTTGATGACATTCCGCGCAGCGGTCAATTTCAGGGCCGAACCGAGGTCCTTGAGTTTGCGTTTGCTAGTGCCGACCGCGTGTTTGCGGCGACGTCCTTCGGTGTGGTTGAACTCGACCTTCAGCTCAATGCGGTTCGCGGAACCTACCGGATGCGCACCAACAGCGATCCGACCTATGTGGCCTCGGTGGCCGTTCTAGGAGACAGCATTTTTGCAGCGACCGAGCTTGGACTTCGGGCAGCTTCGTTGCAGGACCCGCTCTACCTTTCCTCGGCCTGGCAAGCCAGCGGGCGCTTCAAGGACTCCGCGCTGACCTCATTGGCTGCTTCGCATGGCGAATTAGCTGCGGTTTCGGCGGGCAGGGCCTACCGCCGTGCCGCGGGCGGCTGGTCGGCCTTGGCGACTCCCTCAGACGGCATGCAGGCCCAGCGCGTATGCCCCTGTGCGGGCCGTTGGGGAGTAGTTCGCCCATTTGACGTGCAGCTTTTTAACCCAGTAGGGCTTATTCAGTCCGTGCTTTCGGCAGGTGTTTCGGGCAACGCCGGGTTTGTTCCGCGTGACCTTGCGTGCGGATTTGATGGCCAAGATGGCCAGCCCGTGCGTTGGGTGGCCAATCCGTCACGCGGAATCAGTTTTTTTGACAACACAAACTATGCGCAGCATCGCAGCCTGAGCGGCCCCGCCGGCCCCGAAGCCTTTGACGTCCGCTGGGACGCCCTGCGCGGCACAACGGTGCTGACCGGCGCCGTCGAAGGTCCGTGGACTCCGCTCTACCTCAACGGGGGGCTCTTTCGTCAGCCAAGCCCAGGCGCATCCTGGCGAAGTGTGTCGGACTTTGCGGGGGCCAAAGACATTCTCGAAGTTCTCACGGACCCGGCCGATTCGACCCACTGGTTTGCGGCATCTTGGGGCGGAGGAGTGCTCGAGTTCCGGGCGAACACCTTGTACCGCCGCTGGACGGTCGGCAATTCGTCACTTCGCGCGGCCAACGGAGCCGGCCCCAACGATGTACGCTGTGGTGGACTGGCCTGGGGCGACGACGGGGCGCTGTGGGTGACGAACAACTTGTCAGACGTGCCGCTGCACCGCTACGATTCGAGTTCCGAAACATGGCAAGGCTTTGCTGTGGGCGCCTTAAACGGGCAAGCCATTCGGCGGATTACCAAGGCCGACAACGGCGACTTTTGGATCCAGACTCGGACGGCTGGCTTGGTGGCTGTGCGGGTCGTGGGTGGCGCAGCCTCCGCCCGCGGTTTGAGTGCCGGAATCGGCAACGGCAATCTGCCCAGCGCGAACATTGGCGCGTCGGTGTTTGACCGCGACGGCGAGCTTTGGGTCGGAACTGCCAATGGCCTGGCCGTACTCTACACGCCCCAAAATGCCTTTACCGGGGGCAACTTTGAGGCCCAACAGCTGCTCGTCGAGGCCGACGGACGCGTGCAGGCGGTCCTCGCCGGCCAAGACATCACGGCCATTGCCGTCGACGGCGGCAACCGCAAGTGGGTCGGGACTGCAACTGCCGGCCTCTTTGTGCTTTCGCCCGACGGACTCACTCAGCTGGCGCACTATCGCGTCGGAACCAGTCCGCTACCTGGCAACCGCATCACCGGACTGGCGCTCGATATAGATCAAGGCTATGCCTACGTCGCTACCGATTATGGGTTGTTTTCGCTGCGATCGGCCTCGGTAGAGCCCAGCGAGCGTTTCGATGGCGCACTCCTTTTTCCGAACCCCTACCGACCTGAATTTCGCGGAATGTGGACGGTTACCGGGCTGGTCGACGAGTCCTATGTCAAGGTGACTACGGCCGACGGGCGCCGTGTGGCCGAGGGTTATGCCTCGGGCGGCCAATTTGTGTGGGATACGATGGATGCGGCGGGCAACCTGGTTCCGAGTGGCCTCTACCAGTTCTGGATCAACAATCCCTTCGGAACCCAAACCGCCGTGGTCCAGGGACTTTTGGTGCGGCCGTGACCGCTTCGAGCGCCCCCCATACTCACCAGGCCTTAGTTCTCGGTCGGACTGCCCAGGGCGAACGCGCCGCGGTTCTGCGTGTGTGGCTTCGCACCGAAGGGACCTGGTCGGCGTTCATTCCAAGTTTGCGTTCCGCAGCGGGCGGATTTCGACCAGCTATGGCGCAGCCGCTGGCGAGTTTGGAATTGGTTCCGGCCCGTGGACGAGGCACATTAGGGCGAATCCAAGAGGCGCGGCTCAATCCGCCATGGCGCCGCCTTCACGATGAGCCACATCTGCAGATGCTCGTGATGTTCACCTCAGAGCTGCTTCGAGCCGTCCTGTATGAGGGAAGTGCAAATGAGGCCTTCTTCGACGATGTTCATGCACTTCTGGCCCGCTGGGATCGAGGTGAATCAGTGTCCAATGGTGCCCTCGAGGCGACTCTATTGGTCTGTCGCCATCTCGGATTTGAATTGGAGGTACCCGATTCCCCGGCCACCGAGGGAGTTTGGCCGTTTTTTCCTGCCGAGGGGGCGTGGGCCCCGATCGGAAGCTTCGCCAGTTCTGCGCTTTCTCCCGGGCCGTCGCAGTCCCTAGCCCGCGCCGTGGCCGGAGCGTCGCTCGACCGTGCCGACCGCAACGACGCGCTGGATGCGCTACTCGCATACCTTGAATCCCAGCACGCGGGCTGGGGTCGCCTCAAATCCGTAGAAATTCTTAGGAGTTTGTAATTGGCTAATAGCTACTGGCTACTAGTCGTTGGCTACTAGTCACTTGCCACCAGTAACCGGAAGCTAGAAGCCAGAAACGTGGCGCTAGCCACAAGCCAGCAGCCAATTGCTACTCCCACACCACCGATGCGGTGATAAGGTCCAGCTCCATACGGAGCCTGTTTTTACTGGTTCCTGGGGCGAACAACAGCGCATCGGCGGTTCCGATGCTCGCGTCGTTGAGAAAGCTGCGGACGCTCACAAAAGGGCCGCCACCAAACCCGCCCACGGTCTTGAACAAGCCCTTAGTGGACAGGCGGCGCGCCCCATGGGCATCGTCAAACTCTTGAACTGGGGGCAACAGCATTTCGGTTGCCAAATGGCTCTTGGCTTGTGGTCCTTCGAAGTACTGACGGAGCAGGGCGTCGCGGTCTGTGATCACGTCGGCCTCGGGGGTCGGTGAATCGCCGTCTGGGGTTCGAGTGAGCACAAGATATTGGGTACTCTTTTTGGTTTCGAGGTGAAGGACTACGAGCCCAGGCTTGCTCAAGGTAACCGCAAAACCTTCAGGAAGGATCATAGACTTGATTCCGAGTGCTTTAACTTCCTTTGGAAGGGGGTTTTGTGCGGAACTACGCATTCGCGAAGCGAGCACGTTCTCATCATGTTCGCGGTAGATTTCGCTGGCTTGAGCCAGCGCTTTGGGGAGCAAGTCCCGCAGCGATTCGGCACTGGGCGCAATGATTTGAATGGCAATTTGAGGCCGCGCGTAGACGTCGCGCACGACGAGCATGGCGGTGGAGTCAGGAATTACTTCGAGGCTCAGCAAACTTTTACCGCGGCGCAGCAAGCTGTTGACTTTTTGGGGAGCGACGTGGATGAGTGAAAACGTCGGTTCGGACTGCGGAAGAGCGGGCGCCGGCTTGCCCAACTCTGCGATTACGGCTAATCCTGCAAACGACTCCCAGAGGTCTTGAGGGCAGATTACGGTAAGGTCATTGTGCGACCCATTGCTGGGCGGAAGCGTGCGTTCGCGTTGGCTTTGGCCAGCTTCCTCAGGGCCACAGCTCGCTACGGCAATACCAAGGAATGCGACCGCCAGCCACTTCATTTTTTCACGATGAGGCGTTGGCCAATTTGAATGGTGGTTCCGCGCAGCCCGTTCCATTTTTGGATGTCGCTCACGCGAACCCCGTACTTGCGGGCAATGGCGCTAAGCGTCTCGCCCGAACGCACGGTGTGGCGCTTTGGACTACTTGCCGGGGCACTTGATACCGTGGTCGTTTGAATTTCAGGAGCTTCGGCACGAACCCGAGTCTTATTCGTAGCGGCATAGGCTGAGTCGGCGCACTCTTGAAAGCTTGCAACAGCGGCACGAGGTAGTACGAGGGGGTACATTTTTCCGTCCCTTGGCGCCGGAATAATCTGCAATTTGTACATCGGGTTCAGCACCTTGATCAACGTGGTATCTACACTGAATTCAGCCGCTGCCACGTTGAGATCCAATGTGGCGGTGACGTTGACGGTGTCTACGTCAAAAAAGGTCGCGGGGGGTAAGTCCGGTTTGATTCCGTGAAGTCCACCGTATGCAAGGGCATAGTTGGCGGCGATAAAGTTGGGCACGTACATGCGGGTTTCGCGGGGCAGATAGGGCCGAACTTCCCAGTAGTTATTCTTGCCTCCCGAAGCGCGAATGGCTTTAGATACGTTTCCAGGACCGGCATTGTAGGCTGCAAGTGCGAGTTCCCAGTTTCCAAACATTTCATAGAGGCGCTTGAGGTAGCGACAGGCCGCGTCGGTCGACTTCACGGGGTCAGAGCGTTCGTCCACATAACTGCCAATTTCAAGGCCCTGAAGTTTGCCCGTGGCGTACATGAACTGCCAGAGGCCCTTGGCTCCTGCGGGACTCGTTGCGAGCGGATTTAAAGCCGATTCAATCATTGGGAGCGCACGCAGCTCGAGAGGAAGGTCGTACCGGTCAAGACCAGCTTCAAAAATCGGAAAGTAGTAGCGTCCTCGGCCCATTACGCGAGCCACAAGGTCTTTCTTGCGAAGTACATACATCCCGATTGCATTGCGCACATCAGGAGTGTAGCGCAAGTCCATCGGAGATCGCTTATCTAGAACCGCCAAACGCTGCTTGAGCACCTCATCGCTCACGGCCAATGAGGCACCTGCTAAGCTGTCCGCAGGCCCTTTGAACTGGCTGACCCAGTTGCGCTGGCTACTGCTGAGTACCCACTTGGCGTACATCGTATCCACTTTAGTGGCGAGGCCAAATCGAGCGGTGTCCAACGACACGGCCGAACCAATGAAGGAGGCCGCCAGAAGGGTGTATAATGTGAATCGACGAAAAATCATGTGCTTAAGTAGGCCGCTGCGGCAAATAAAGTGGGTTCGTCGAACGCCTTTGCGGTCAAGTGCAGTCCCATGGGGAGCCCGTTCGAGTGCATGCCCATGGGCAAACTCAGTGCGGGCAATCCGGCAATTGGGGCCTGGACCGTAAAGATGTCCTCGAGGTACATAACGGTGGGGTCGCTGGTTTCGCGTCCCAGTTCAAATGCGGTGTGGGGCGTGGTGGGGCTTATGAGCAGGTCCACCTTGCCCAGGTCCGCGTTGGTGGCATCTTGAACGGCACGACGCGCCTTTTGGGCTTGGCCGTAGTAGGCGTCAAAGTATCCACTGCGAAGCACAAAGGTTCCGAGTAAAATGCGGCGCTGAACTTCGGTTCCGAAGCCCTGAGAGCGCGTGCGCTTGTAGAGTTCGTCGAGCGACTGCGCACCTTCGGCGCGGAATCCGTAGCGCACTCCATCAAAGCGTGCGAGGTTGGCGCTCGCCTCGGCGGTGGTGAGGATGTAGTATATCGGAACCAGCGCGTCCAAGTAGTCAAAGCGAAGGGCCTCGACGCGGTGTCCGGCGGCTTTGAGCGCGTCCATGCGGGCCATAAATGCGGCGCGCAGTTCGGGATCGAGCGCGGGGTTGTCGAGCACCTCTTGGTAGTAGCCAAAACTGAGCGTTTTGGGGTCGCGCTCGGACTGCATCATCTGCGGAACCGGCCGGTCGCTGCAGGTACTGTCATAGGCGTCGGCGCCCGAAATGACTTCAGTGATGCGCGCTAAGTCGCTAGCGCTTCGTGTGAACGGCCCTATTTGGTCGAACGAGGAAGCGTAGGCAATAAGGCCGTAGCGCGAAACACGGCCATAGGTGGGTTTCGCACCAAAGACGCCACAAAATGCTGCGGGTTGACGAATGGAGCCCCCCGTGTCGCTGCCCAGGGCTGCGTGCACCCATCCTGCAGCCACGGCGGCGGCGGAACCTCCCGATGATCCGCCTGGAGTTCGCGAAGCATCAAGCGGGTTGCGGACCGGCCCGTAGACCGAAGTTTCGTTGGACGAGCCCATCGCGAATTCGTCGCAGCTGGCGCGACCAATGATGATCGCCCCGGCGTCGAGCAAGCGCTGTACGGCCGTCGCGGTGTACGGGCTGACGAAGCCCGATAGGATTTTGGAACCTGCTCCGGCCGAGTGCCCGGCATACACCATGTTGTCTTTAATCACCATGGTCACCCCGTCAAGTGCTCGGCGGTCGCCTTGACCGCGGCGTGCATCAACGGCAGCCGCACGGGCAAGGGCTGAGTCCTGAAAGACCTCAGCCAATGCGTTAAGCCGGGGGTTTTCTTCGGAGGCACGGCGCAGCGATTCTTCAGCCAGTGCCACACAGGTCACTTGGCCGGAATCTAATGCCCGGTGCAGGTCTTCGATCCGATCGAAGGTCATGACAGTTTCTTGCTGTCGTCCTTTGAGTTGTCGTCTTCGTCGTCGCGCATGGCCTTTTTGAACTCCTTGACGCCACCGCCCAATCCCTTCATAAGCTCGGGAATTTTGCGGCCGCCAAACAAGAGCACAACCAAAGCCACAATCAAGACGATTTGCCAGGGGCCTACCATGCCCAGAAATACGCTTAGTGCCATAGTTTACCTAGATAAAGGGTAAAGGTACAACGTGGCTGCGCCCTACTTGAGCTTTTCGGCCAAGGCGCGCAGCGTTTTTTTCGGGGACGCGTTCTCGTAGAGGACTTTGTACACCGCTAGTGCAATCGGCATTTTGACTTCGCGCTCCCGCTTTACCTCTCGAATGAGCTTTGCTGCGTAGTATCCTTCGGCGATCATACTCATTTCAGCGCGTGCAGCCGACAGACTGTAGCCTTTGCCGAGAAGCAGTCCCAGCCTTCGGTTTCGGCTAAATGGTGAATACATGGTGACAAAGAGGTCGCCCGAATATTCGGTCTGAATAATTTGCCGTTTGATGGGATGCACGGCGCCAATTACTCGCTTCATTTCGCGCAGCGCGTTGCTGACCAGAACGGCTTGAAAGTTGTCCCCGTATCCGAGCCCTTGGGCCAATCCTGCGGCGATTGCATAGATGTTTTTGAGGACGGCGGCGTACTCCGTTCCGTAAATGTCGGTGGTGCAGCGAACCTTGACGTACGAGCCGCGGAGCTTGTCTGCGACGATGTTCGAAAGCTTTTCGTTTTCACTGGCCACGGTCAGGTACGAAAGGCGCTCTAAGGCAATTTCTTCGGCGTGGCAGGGCCCAACAATGGCGCCAAATCGGCTGTATTCTAAGCCAATGTTGTCGTGCAGGTACTCCCCGATGATTTGGTGGGACCCGGGCTCAATGCCTTTGACGGCCGATATCACCCACTTTTGAGGGAGCAGTTCGCGAAGCGGCTCAATTGATTCGGCCAAGAATGCAGAGGGCACGGCGAGCACGAGGATTTCAGCCTGTGAAGCCACGCTCATTAGGTCGTGGTCGACGTAAATTTTGTCGGTCTCCAAGGCCACGTCCGACAAATAGTTTGGATTGTGGTGAAATTGGCGGATGTGTGCAGCCACCTCTTCACGGCGGACCCACCAGCCCACATATTCTTCGTTTTGCGTCAGCATTTTGACGATCGCAGTGGCCCACGACCCGCCCCCTAGGACCGCTATTTTTGGATTTTTACCCATCAGCGCGCATCGTTGGGAGTTTGCACTGAAAGGGGACCAGCTTGACCGAGGAGTGAAATAAAATGATCCACTTTAGCCACGACTTCAGCGAGGCCATCTATGTCGATTTTCTCAATATCGTCGCCTGGCGCATGGTAGTCTTCGTGCAGTCCAGTGAAGAAGAAGACAGCGGGGATTCCGGCACTGATGAACGGCGCGTGATCGGAGCGGCCAAAAATTTCGTTGCGAAGGTCCCAGTAGAAGCCCTCTGCAGGGATGGACTCAAGCATTTCTCTAAACTCCAAAGCGGTGTGGACGCCGTACACTCGCAAGCTGTCGGAACGGTTGAGGCGCCCCACCATGTCTAGGTTGACCATGGCTTTGACTTTTCCCATTTTGCTGGGCATTCGAGAGACGAATTCACGCGAACCCAAAAGGCCACTCTCTTCACCAGTAAAGGCTAAGAATGCGAAGTTAACATGTTCGAATCCAGGCGTATGTGAAATTTTTCGGGCGAGTTCCATCATGGCTGAGGTTCCGCTGGCATTGTCGTCTGCGCCATTGTGCACTTGGCCCTCTGCCTCAGGCATGCGTGACCCCCACGCTCCCCAACCGACGTGGTCGTAGTGGGCTCCGATTACAATGGTTTCAGGTGCACCACGGTTCACCCACGCACCCACATTCGGCGCGGTGGTCGTTTGTGGAACCACGTGCACGCCAATGGAAGCTTTGGCGGATTTTTTTGCCTTCTTCTTTAGGTTTGTGCAGGCATCGAGGTCGTGTACGGTCACTACCGGCATACCGATTGGTCGCATACGACGCAAGAGATCCAGCTTGGGGCTTCCGTTGACGGGTTGAAGCAGGATGATGGCTTGGGCTCCATGGCGACGAGCGGCTTCGATTCGCTCAGTCAACGACGCGAGCTTGCCCAATTTTTTGACTTTTTTGGCAGGAATGTCCGCGACGATCACAGCGATTCGGCCTTTTTTGGCTTTGGCGACCTCGCTCGGAGTTGCATATCCAAGCCACGTTAGCGGTCCTTCAACCTCGCGATTGTCAGAAAGAATGTGGGGCCAGTATGCGGTGCGGAGCGCGATCCCGACCGCTCCTATGTTCACGTAGTTTCCGGCTTCGGGCAAGATGCCTTTTTCGGGAATGTTCACCAATTGGGTGAATTCACCATCAAAAAGTCCCTCTAGTCCTGCTTCTTCGAACTGGGTTTGGATGTACTTGGCGGCGCGGTCGCCTTGTTCGGTTCCCGGAAGGCGCCCCCCCATGGCGTCGCTGGCGAGTTCGTTGAGGTGAAACTCAAGTGAACGCCGGGTTTCAGGGTATTCCCCTCGGACGAGTTGGGCAGCCGCCGGAAGGGCCGCAATGCTAAAAGCAATAAAAAGGGTGCGCATGGCAGGGTTGTTTAGGCGGGCCACCAGTCAGGGCGGCGGCTCGCAAAGTACCAAAAGACTACGCCCACAGTGACGTAGGCGTCGGCCAAATTAAAGATGGGTCTGAAAAATTGAAAATAGGTTCCGCCCCAAATCGGCAACCAGTCGGGCAGGTAGCCGGTCCATAGTGGGAAGTACAGCATGTCGACCACGTTGCCCAGCAGCGGAGCCGCGTAGCCACTGCCCCATTGCGCTACGCCCTCGTAGGCCATCCAGAATTCGTATTCGGGTGACCACGTGAGGCCGCGGTCAAACAGAACCCCGTAGAACAGGCTGTCGATGACGTTGCC
>Ga0102874_1000650_pt1 | contig 12076 bp, 7 predicted proteins | sample Colrivmet1547A02_FD_78184 | JGI IMG/M metagenome (GOLD analysis project Ga0102874, IMG submission 78184) | Estuarine microbial communities from the Columbia River estuary - metaG 1547A-02 | ecosystem: Environmental > Aquatic > Marine > Intertidal zone > Estuary | place: USA: Columbia River...
GAATACATTGCACGTCCACAGACCGCAGAGATATTCTTTGAGGAAGTATTGATGGCCTGTGTGTTTTATGGTATGCCAATCTTGATTGAGAACAACAAACCGCGTTTGCTGTATCACTTTAAGAATAGGGGATACCGTGGGTTCTGTATCAATCGTCCTGACAAAGTGTACGCTAAGTTGTCTAAGACAGAGCGTGAGCTAGGTGGTATACCAAACTCATCAGAAGATGTCAAGCAGGCTCATGCTGCGGCCATTGAGAGTTACATCGAGAAGTACATCGGTGTTCAGGAAGATGGTGAGATGGGCTTTATGCCGTTCAACAAAACACTAGAGGATTGGGCTAAATTCGATATTAGCGATCGTACAATGTTTGATGCGACAATTAGCTCAGGATTGGCTATTATGGCTTGTCAGAAGCACTTATATCAACCTGAGGTAAAAGAGTCAAAAATAAGCATTAAATTTGCTACATATAATAATAAAGGGAATATTAGCTCCTTGAATGTATAATGGCATATTTATATCGACATATTAGACTTGATAAGAATGAACCTTTTTATATTGGCATAGGTAATGATGATATATACCAAAGAGCTAATTCTAAAACTCACAGAAATAATCATTGGAAATCTATAACATCTATCACTGACTATAGAGTTGAAATTTTATTTGATGGTATTACATATGAATTTGCTAAAGAAAAAGAAATTGAATTCATACAGATACACAAGAGAAAAGAAGATGGAGGAACCCTATGTAATATAACCTTAGGTGGAGATGGATGTTTAGGATTGGTTCACACCGAAGAATCTAAGAAGAAAATGGGTGAGCCAAATAAAGGTAAATCCATTTCTGATTGGCATAAAAAAAGAATATCTGAATTTCATACGGGTAAAGTTGTTTCTGAAGAAACAAAGAAAAAAATGTCAGAAAAGCTATCAGGTGTAAATTCGCCTATGTATGGAAAGAAGAGAAGTGAGCATGCTAAATTAATGACGAGTATTAAAACATCAGGTGAATTAAATGGATTTTCTAAATTAAAAGAGAAAGATGTTTTAGAAATAAGAAAATTAGCAGAAGAAGGTTTTAGTCAAAGAAAAATAGCCAAGATATATAATGTTGCAAAATCAACAATTGCATTTATATTAACAAGAAAAACTTGGAAACATATATAGAATGAAGGAGGTAATAGTAAACATATCGCAGACGTCTTTTCCTAGTCAGTTTGCATCAGATGCAGAGAAGGAGACAATGGAGTTCGGATTGCAAGTGGGGAGCGCTATACAATATGAGTGGTTCCGTAAAGATGGCAATCAATGTAGATACTACAGCCAATGGCGTGATTTTCATAGACTGCGTTTATATGCGCGTGGTGAGCAGCCTATTGCCAAATACAAGGATGAACTTGCTGTTGATGGCGACCTATCATATATCAACCTTGATTGGACACCTGTTCCAATCATTCCTAAGTTTGTTGACATTGTTGTCAATGGAATGTCTGACCGTTTATTTAAGGTTAAGGCATATGCTCAGGATGGAATGTCTCAGGCAAAAAGAAATAAGTATCAAGATATGATTGAGAGTCAGATGGTTGCAAAAGACCTTCTGATGAATATACAAGAGCAAACAGGTGTTGATCCATTTGTGATGAACCCTGATGAACTCCCAAGCACTGATGAAGAGCTATCATTGTATATGAACCTCAACTACAAACCTGCCATTGAGATTGCAGAGGAGGAGGCTATCAATACAATTCTCGATGAGAATAGATATGACAATATTCGTAAGCAGTGTGACTACGACCTAATGACTATTGGTATCGCTGTAGAGAAACACGAGTTCCTTCCGGGAGCAGGTGTTCAAATCTCATACGTAGATCCTGCAAACATTGTGTACAGCTACACTGAAGACCCATACTTTAGAGACTGTTTCTATTGGGGTGAAATCAGAACTCTTTCAATTACAGAGCTTTACAAGATTGACCAATCACTCACACGTGAGGATTTGGAGCAAATTTCAAAATACAGCCAAAGTTGGTATGACTACTACAATGTAGCTCAGTTCTATGAGAATAATGTTTTTTACCGTGATACGTGTACTCTTCTTTACTTTAACTATAAGACTACTAAGAAAATTGTATACAAGAAGAAAATTCTTGACAATGGAAATACGAGAGTAATTGAGAAAGACGAAAACTTCAATCCTCCTGTGGAGATGATGGAAGAAGGTCGTTTTGAAAAAATCGAGAAGATAATTGACGTTTGGTATAATGGTATTATGGTCATGGGTACCAATATCCTACTTAAGTGGGAGATGGCTGAAAATATGGTTAGACCAAAGTCAGCTACTCAGCACGCTTTGCCAAACTACGTAGCTGTTGCGCCACGTATGTACAAAGGTGTTATTGAGTCAATGGTTCGTCGAATGATACCATTTGCTGACTTGATTCAGTTGACGCACTTGAAGCTTCAGCAAGTAATTGCACGTGTTGTGCCTGATGGTGTGTTCATCGATGCCGATGGTCTCAATGAGGTTGACCTTGGTACAGGAGCAGCTTACAATCCTGAGGATGCACTCCGACTGTACTTCCAAACGGGTAGTGTAATTGGACGTAGTTATACTCAAGATGGTGAGTTCAATAATGCTCGTGTTCCAATCCAAGAGTTAAACAGTAACTCCGGTGCTGCTAAGACACAAATGCTTATTGCAAACTACAACCACTATATGGATATGTTACGTTCAGTAACAGGTCTTAATGAGGCTCGTGATGGTTCAGACCCTGATCCTCGTGCGTTGATTGGTGTACAGAAGCTTGCAGCGCTTAACTCAAACACAGCTACACGTCACATTCTTGACGGTAGTCTATATATGTTCAAATCAATAGCTGAGGCACTTACGTATAGAATTGCAGATATTTTAGAATATGCTGACTTTAGAGATGACTTCGCCAATAAGATTGGAAAATACAATGTATCTATTTTAAATGAAATTAAAGACCTATACGTATATGACTTCGGAATTTTCATCGACATCTCTCCCGACGAAGAAGAGAAAGCGCAGCTTGAGCAAAATATTCAAATTGCTTTATCTAAAGGTGATATTAACCTTGAGGATGCAATTGATATACGCGAAATTAAAAATCTCAAGTTGGCTAACCAACTCTTAAAACTCAAGCGAGTTAAGAAAGAAGAGAAAGAGCAACAGCGTGCAATGCAGGCTCAGGCTATACAAGCTCAGCAGCAAGTTCAAATCCAACAGATGGCTGCTCAAACTTCTATGCAGAAAATCCAACTTGAGACACAATCTAAAATGCAGCTTAAGCAAGCTGAGGTGGCTTTTGAGATTGAGAAGATGAAGAATGAGGCCGTACTCAAGCAGCAATTAATGCAGACTGAGTTTGATATGCAAATGCAACTCAAAGGAATGGATGTTCAATCTTTGGATAAAAGAGAAAAAGAAAGAGAAGACGCTAAAGCTAAACGTATTAGTCAACAAAACTCAGAGCAATCTAAGTTGATTGATCAGCGAAAGAACAACCTACCACCGATAAGTTTTGAATCCAATGAGGATTCCCTTGATGGCTTTGACATGGCTGAATTTGAGCCACGTTAAAACAATAAAAAATAATATATAACTTTGTAAAAATTAAATCTAATGGAATTTAAAGTAAAAGAAGTAACAGGAATTGTTGAAAAGAGCGCAGCTCAAATTGAAGAGGAATTATTACAAAAGCATGAGGAGAGTTTAAATAACGATCCACCTGCAATTGAAACACCTCCAATTGAGACACCGCCAATTGAGACACCTGAGCTAAAAGAAGAAGACGTTCTTTCATATTTGGGAAAAAGGTACAATAAGGAAATCAATTCGTTTGACGAGTTGATGGCTCAACGTCAGGAAAACGAACCGTTACCTGAAGATGTTGAGGCATTCTTAAAGTACAAGAAAGAAACAGGACGTGGTATTCAAGACTACTTGAAATTGCAAGAAGACTTTGATTCCATGAATCCTGATAAAATGCTGAAGCAATACCTCATGGCTACAGAGGTTGGTCTCGATGAGGACGACATTAATGCCATGTTGGAAGAGTTTTCTTATGATGAGGATTTAGATGATGAATCTCACGTTAAGAAAGTCAAGATTGCTAAGAAAAAGGCTATTGCTAAAGCCAAGGATTATTTCACATCTGAAAAGGAGAAATACAAACAACCTCTTGAGTCAAGGGGAAGTACAATTGCTTCTGAAGAGAAAGAAGAATTCGAGGCCTACAAACAATACATACAACAAGCTAAAACCCTAGAGGAGGAAAACGGTCGCAAACGTGATTGGTTCCTAAAGAAAACTGATGAGGTGTTTAGTCAAGAATTCAAAGGTTTTGAGTTCAATATTGACGACAAGAAAGTGGTTTTCTCTCCCGGTGACGCAACAGAGCTTAAGAAGCTCCAATCAACTCCAACAAACTTTATCAATAAGTATTTGGATGAGAGCGGAATGGTAAGTGATGCTGCGGGATACCATAGAGCTTTAGCGATCGCAATGAATCCTGAGAAGTTTGCCAAGTTCTTCTACGAACAAGGTCAGGCCGATGCGACAGACAATGTCACTAAAAAAATAAAAAATGTGAATATGTCTGAGCGCAGAGCACCTGAGACAATCTCCAAAGGAGGAATGCAAATCCGAGAAGTAAATCCGGGCTCAGGCAATGGATTGAAAATCACAAGTGCAAAAAGAATATAAACTATTAAAAAAGAAAAAAAATGTCTGTTTTATCTACACCCGGTTATCAGTTACAGCCAAGTGCTGAACAGGTAGCTTTGTCAACAAACTACATCCCGTCAAACGGATTTAACTTCATGAATCAGTATTTACCTGATACATATGAGAAAGAATTTGAGCGTTACGGAAACCGTACCGTTGCATCTTTCCTTCGTATGGTAGGTGCTGAGATGCCGTCTATCTCTGACCAAATCAAATGGGCAGAACAAGGTCGTCTTCACACTAAGTACACCAAAGTTGTTTCTACAGCTACTGCAACAGGTGCTAACACTGCTATCTTCCAAGTGAATGACTTGAACGTAACAGGTATCGCTATCCGCGCAGGTCAAACTGTAATGATTACTCCTAACGTTGCGGGTCCTTCCCAAAACAAAGCAATCGTTACTGCTGTTAACACAGCTACTGACCAATTTACAGTTGCTTTCTACGAAACTGCAGGTTTCACCAATGCTTCTACAGCTAACGAATTTAGCGTATTTGTTTATGGTTCTGAGTTCAAGAAAGGTACTGTAGGTATGATTGGTTCATTGGAAGCAGAAGACGAAATCTTCTCTAACAGCCCAATCATCATCAAAGACAAATATGCTGTCAATGGTTCTGACATGGCTCAGATCGGTTGGATTGAAATCACTACTGAGAATGGTGCTAACGGATACCTTTGGTATTTGAAGTCTGAGCACGAAACTCGTCTCCGTTTCGAAGACTACCTCGAAACTGCAATGTTAGAAGCTGTTCCTGCTGAATCAGGTTCAGGTGTTGCTAACTCAGGTGTCAACCCAATCTATGGTAACAAAGGTTCTGAAGGTGCTTTCTACGTTGTTAACTCTCGTGGTAACGTATGGGGCGGTGGTAACCCAACATCATTGCAAGATTTCGACGATATGATTTCTCGTCTTGACAAACAAGGTTCTATCGAAGAGAACGTATTGTTCGTTAATCGTGATTTCTCTTTCGACATCGACGATATGTTGGCTGCTCAAAACAGCTATGGTGCTGCAGGTACATCTTATGGTTTGTTTGACAACGACCGTGACATGGCCCTTAACCTTGGTTTCTCAGGATTCCGTCGTGGTTATGACTTCTACAAAACAGATTGGAAATACCTCAACGATCCAACAATGCGTGGTGGTTTGACTGCATCTGCTACAGGAGCTTCAACTGCTAACGTAATCACAGGTATGCTTGTTCCTGCAGGTTCAACAACTGTATACGATCAAATCCTTGGTAAAAACGCTAAGCGTCCGTTCTTACACGTTCGTTACCGTGCGTCTGAAACTGAAGATCGTCGTTACAAAACTTGGATCACAGGTTCTGCCGGTGGTGCTGCTACTAGCGACCTCGATGCAATGGAAGTTAACTTCTTGTCTGAGCGTGCACTTTGTACCTTGGGCGCGAACAACTTCTTCTTGTTCCGTTACGGTGCATAATTAGCACTCAAAATATGAGAGGGACTTCGGTCCCTCTCTATTTTTATTGTAAACTTTAATTATATTATATCTTATGTCAAAAAAAGTAAAGTTGGCTCCTGCCGACAGAGTCTATCGACTCAAAAATGATAAGGCACCATTGTCTTATATGCTATCAGCAAGAAACACAAAACGCTCAGCACTCCTTTGGTACGATGAGGAAACCAATGAAAACAGACCTCTGCGTTATGCAATAAACCAAAAGAGCCCATTTGAGGACGAGCAAGATGGAAATCCACTTATCCAACCTATTATCTTTGAGAGCGGATTCTTAAACGTTCCTAAAAACAATCCTGTTTTACAGGAGTTTTTATATTACCATCCACAGAATGGTATCGTATTTGAAGAAGTAAATAAAGAGCGTGATGCACAAGAAGAAGTTGAATTCTTGGCAACTGAGGTTGATGCATTAATCAGAGCTCGTGAGTTAAGCATTGAGCAACTTGAGACAGTATATCGAGTATTATTCAACAAAGATGTAAGCCGTGTTACCACAGCAGAAATGAAGCGCGATGTGCTTATCTATGCACGTAACTACCCGCTTAACTTCTTGAATGCTCTTGAAGATCCAATGCTACACTTACAATCACAAGTTCATATATTCTTTGACATGGGCTTACTTGGTTTCCGAAGTGGAAACAAAGAAGTTTGGTATAATACACCAACTAATAGAAAGAAAATGCTCAATATACCTTACGGTGAAGACCCATATGTGCTAGTCGCTATGTATCTTAAAACTGATGAAGGTGTTGAAGCATTGAAAATGTTAGAGCACCATTTGGAGAATGCATAAATAATGTTATATTTGTAACGTTGTTTTAGAGTTCTACTCATTTGTTTGTTTGATGAAGGTGTCCTAGTGGCACCTTTATTTTTTTGTATCTTTGTGAAAAGATATTTCAATGATTAACTCAGTAAGAAACACCGTATTGTCAGTTCTTAACAAGAACAACTACGGCTATATATCTCCTTCTGACTTTAACTTGTTTGCAAAACAGGCTCAGATGGAAATCTATGAAGAGTACTACAGCAGCTATAATAAGACCATAAATGCAGAGAATGCAAGGCTATCAGGCACTGAGTATGCTGATATCGAGAATCCTATTGCAGAGGTCTTAGAGGGCTTCTTGCGTAATGATACGCTCACACAGGTTACGCCTTCAACAAATCAATACTACTTACCATCATTGGTAACAACAGGATACAACTTCTATATGATTAGCAGACTTACTTGCTTTGACCCAACGGGCACAACAAGGTTGGGGGACGCTGAGAAGGTTGCTAACGCACGTTTGTATATGTTATTGGACTCAATGCTTACGGCACCGACAATAAAGTATCCATCTTATATTATTGAAGGTGATACTATCAGTGTATATCCTGATACCATCAATGGGGTGTCATCATTAAAGTGCTCATACTTTAGGTTACCTTTAGATCCTAAGTGGACATACGTCAACTTGATAAGTAATGGTGAACCATCATTTGACCCGTCACAACCTGACTACCAAGACTTTGAATTACCGGGAGAAGATGAATACAAAGTGGTAATGAAAATCCTTCAGTACTGCGGGATGTCAATTAGAGAGATTCAAGTTGCTCAGTATGCTATTCAGCAAGAACAGAGCGAAAACCCTGCATTTAGCCAACAACAATAATAGACCATGGCATATATTTCACAGTATCAATATTACGAGAATGGCGGTAATGCGCCTGAGGATGCCAATTGGGGCTCTTATCAGTATGTAGGCCTGCATAATATCGTCAACAACTTTATGTTGATGTATGCAGGTAATCATTCATTGGTTAACAATGAGGAACGCTATAAGATAATCTTCCATGCAAAGCGTGCTATCCAAGAGCTAAACTATGACGCATTTAAAGAAATTAAAGTGCTTCAGCTCACTATATGTGATCAACTTCGTTTTGTTCTACCTTCTGACTACGTCAATTGGGTGCGCATATCTTTGTATAAGGACGGTTGGATTAGACCAATGACTGAGAACATTCAGATTCAATCTGCAAAGGCTTACCTACAGGATAATGATTGTAGGATTTTATTTGATGAGGCAGGTAATGCACTCGAGCCTGAGTTTTCTGAGCTTGATTGGGACCGTATTAAGGGTACTCAAAAGAGCATCTACCTAAATCCGGGAAATCAATTTGATGGACAGGAGGGTTGGAACTATGATGGAGCTTGGTATTTTGAGGCAGGTATTGGTACCCGATATGGTTTAAATACAGAAACAGCTAACGGAAATCCAACATTTACCATTGATAAGAAGGCAGGAGTTATTAACTTTAGCTCGCACATGTCAGGAGAGTCTGTCATCCTTGAGTACGTATCTGATGGTATGGAGAATGGTGACGACAGCTTAGTGACTGTAAACAAGTTATTTGAGAAATATGTGTACGCATATATTCAATATGAGATACTCAATTCAAAGCTTGGTGTACAAGAATATGTAGTAATGAGAGCACGAAAAGAAAAGTCATCTCTATTGCGTAATGCAAAAATTAGATTGAGTAATATTCATCCGGGCCGTTTGTTAATGAACTTACGTGGTCAGCATAAGTGGGTAAAGTAACATGACAAAAATTACAAGAAACTTTACTGCGGGTAAAATGAACAAGGTCGTTGATGAACGACTTATACCCAACGGTCAATATATTGACGCATTGAATGTGCGTATGGGTTCAACTGAACTTAGTGAGATTGGTGCCATTGAAAACACAAAAGGTAATTTAAAAATTACCTCATTGGTTTACATTGATGGAACGCCATTAAGCATAGATGCTCGCACAATTGGTGCGTTTGAGGATGGAGCTAACGAGACCATTTATTGGTTTGTGCACGACTCAAACTTTCCTGTTGGAGCAACCGGAAAACTTGACTTGATTGTATCGTTAAATGTATTAACCAACATACTAACGTACCACATCATTAGTATTGATGATAGTGATGGTGTGAACACCACACTAAACTTCAATGAGAAGTATGTGATTACAGCTGTCAATAAGATTGATGACTTGTTATTTTTCTCTGACGACTACAACGCGCCACGAGTAATTGACGTTACAAAGAACTACGCCAACCCTGTTGGTAACATAGACCAATTCACAAATGAGGCTACGCTTGTAATTAAGAAGCCACCGGTTGAGGCACCTGAAATTCAGTTGACTAATGTACCGGGTCAAGAGAACTTCTTGACTGAGCGCTTCATTTGCTTTGCATATCGCTACAGATATGAGAACAATGAGTATTCAGCAATCTCTCAATTCACTGAGCCTGCGTTTATTCCTGATCCATTTGAGTTTAGCAATGATAGCTTCTTGAACAATGGTATGGTCAACTCATTCAACTCTGTTGTGATTACATACAACACAGGCGGCCCATTGGTTGTTGGTGTTGACTTGCTATTCAAAGAGATGGAGAGCAATATCATTAGAGTTATTGAGAAGCTTGATAAGAATGAACTTGGTTTAATAGATAACACTGACTACACCTATAACTTTACAAACAGCAAGATATTCACAGTTCTTCCTGAGTCAGAGATACTAAGGCTATATGACAATGTTCCATTGTTGGCCAAGGCTCAGACTATTATGGGTAACCGTCTAATGTACGGGAACTATTTAGAGGGGTATGACTTACTAGACAAATTTGGGAATGCGGTAAGATTTGAGTATTACACCACATTATTTAGCGAAGCGATTGGTCTTACTGAGATACCAAACTCATTAGATGATGGTGATTACAACATAGATGGTGCTGAGACTATTTCTGACGCTGTTTTAGATATTGACCTATCAGGAATACCATTGACAGAGGGATCGTCCATTACAATTGATTTTTCACTTAGTCACTCAGCATTTACGGGAAGCACACCATTCCCTACTCAAACCAACTCAAATGTTGATGTGTCGTTTACATATTATTTACCGACGACATTTGCATCTGTGTTTGACATGGTATCAGATGTATCTTTTCAAGAGGCAGTTGGTCTAGTAACAAATGTTCAGACAATGCCAAATGCGTGTTTAGGTACAACGCTATCAGACGCGTTTAACTGTGCAATGACACAGAACTTGAATACCTATGCTAAATATACTAGTGGTATCAATACAGCTAACTTATTAACATCAGCGATAGGTACATCCGGTAGTGACGTGGTTTCATTTCAATTCCCTGCTGTTGCATACGTAGATAATACAACAACTCCGACATATACTGTTTACGAGTACATGAAGGTGAACTCAGCTGAATCTTCATTTCAATCTATATCTCAAAACCAAAGTTTACATAGCAATCGTGACTATGAGATTGGTATTGTATATATGGATGATTATAATAGATCAACAACTGCATTGGTCAGTCAATTAAATACTGAGCACGTACCATGTGGAAATTCAGATAGTAAAAATAGAATAGTAGTTACTATACCTGACGCACAAATCGCCCCATATTGGGCTACACGATATAAGTTTGTCATTAAGGCAGATAGGGATACATATGAGACAATCTACAGTAATATATTCTTTGTTGACCCTGAAACAAATTACGCTTATTTCTTATTGGAAGGAGAGAATACTCGAAAAGTAAATGTAGGAGATAGGCTAATTGTAAAAAGAGATTCTTCAGGACCCGTTGACAATTGTGCTTATGCCACAGTATTAGAAAAGGAAGCGCAGGCTAAAAACTTCTTGACTATACCAAGTTCTATTACAGGTGTAAATATTACTATACCTTCAGGTGTATATATCAAAATAAAGCCAAATAATTTCAATGCTGCATTTTCTGAAAACGCATTTATAACTGCGGGAACAAAAACTGATGAAGTAAAAACAAATGGCACTTATCCACAAGTAAATTACCCGATGAACATAGAGGACCCGTCTAACCCGGGTTTCTATATTGACTATGACATTCCTCAGGGAACAATTATTAAAATGACTTTTAAGTTCCAAAGAGGAAAAGAAGGTGGTGGTGGAAACATTTGCGAAACAAGAATATATAATTTAGAAAAAACAATTACTTCTCAAGCCAATTACGCTAATATGTATGATTGGTTTATTGGGGATAATATTGCCAATTTATTAGATGATGGTACGCCATACGTAAGTAATCCAAGTGCTTGTGCTATTCAGAATACTTTTGTATCAGCATTGGCTTCATCTCCTGCATTTCTACCATTTAATGAGTGCATAAATTATTATCAATTTTACAGAGATTCTCCTAGCAATTTTTTAGCCTTATCAGTAGGAGGTACAAAAGCTTGTGGATCAAAAGAATCATTAGTTGAGGTTAATTTCGAAGTATTTAGAGCTGAGTCAACATTTGTTTTTGAGACTGAGCCGGCAGATACTTTGCCTGATGTTTTCTTTGAGAACAACTTATCGTTTTCGATTAATGCACAGGGCGAGCATCAGGGTAACATAATGAACCAAAACTTCTCAACAGGGTCTCCTGCTGTAGTTGACACAGGCTTCTTTAATTGTTACGCTTTTGGTAATGGTGTTGAGAGCTACAAAATTAGAGACTCAATCATTGGCAACTATATCACATTAGGAAACCGCGTCACAACTATTGCTGCGGAAGATTACCAAGCTGTCAGAAGATATGCTGATATGACCTACAGTGGTATATACAACAATGAGAGCAACGTAAATAAACTCAATGAGTTTAACCTTGGTCTACTTAACTTTAAACAGCTAGAGCGCTCATTTGGACCTATCTATATTCTTGATGCACGTCAGACTGATGTACTTGTTTTACAAGAAGATAAGATTTCATACGTATTGGCTGAGAAGAACTTATTATCCGATGCAGGAGC
>Ga0102874_1000664_pt1 | contig 12012 bp, 14 predicted proteins | sample Colrivmet1547A02_FD_78184 | JGI IMG/M metagenome (GOLD analysis project Ga0102874, IMG submission 78184) | Estuarine microbial communities from the Columbia River estuary - metaG 1547A-02 | ecosystem: Environmental > Aquatic > Marine > Intertidal zone > Estuary | place: USA: Columbia River...
CTAATCCTACAGATGGAGCAGTACAGATCCAATTCCAGATCAAACAAGATGCTGACGTAGACGTAGCTATCTCTGATGAGGTAGGAAGAAGCATACAGACCATTTTAAACGAGACTATGCCTGCAGGTAAGTACAAGAATAGTACTAACCTAGATCGTCTCTCTAATGGCGTCTATGTGCTTACTGTCGTAACAGAGCATGAGACCTTACATTCTAAAATTATCGTAACTAAATAAAACTATGAACATTAAAAAAACGCTTGGTTTCACCCAAGCAGAACCAGTCCCAGTAGATCCTAAGAACAGATTCTACTACATGCTGCAGCAAATGCAGGCTAATCGTTGGAAAATTACAGCTATCGTATTGGGCTTGTTTACTCTAATCATTGTCGGAATCAACGCAGCAGTATTCATGGGAGCTGCTATTGGTGAAGACTGGAAAGAAATGTTGCTTATCCTTTTGGGTGCATTTGTAGGTAATCTGAACAAAGTAGTAGACTACTGGTTTAACTCAGAAGACCGTGACAAGATGTTAATTTCTAAAGTAGACGAAGAGGATGATACCCCAGAAGTTTTGGCAGCTAAGTATAGTAAAAAAGAAGAATAATTATTAAATTTACTTATGGCTTATATTTACCGACATATTAGACTAGATAAAAATATTCCATTTTATATTGGAATAGGTGTAGACGATAATGAAGGTAAATTTAGAAGATCCAAAGCAAAGGAACATCGTAATGAATACTGGCATCGTATAGTCTCTAAAACAGAATATAAAGTTGACATTGTATTAAATAACTTAACTTGGGAAGAAGCTTGTGAAAAAGAAAAAGAGTTTATAAAACTCTATGGTAGAAAAGATAAGTCTCAAGGTTGTTTAGCAAATCAAACAGACGGAGGAGATGGGGGAACTGGAGTTATTGTAAAACCAGAGACCAAAGAAAAGATAAGGCAATTCCAACTTAGTCTAGACAAAAAAGGGAAGCCTGGAAGAGTTTGGACTCAAGAATCTAAAGATAAGCTTGCAAATACAATACGAGGAGTAAAACATAGTCCTGAAGCTATAGAGAAAATGCGTAAACCTAGAGTAAATAAAGAAAATTATAGTTATCCTAAATCTAAAATTGCCTGTGAGGTATGTGGGTTTTTAGCACAACCAGCAGCTATCTCTAGGTGGCATAACAAAAACTGTAAAAAAAATAATCCATAATATTATGTCAGAAGAAAAAGAAGAAGGTGGTCTCTCAGGAATTAAGAAGACTATCATTGGCGCAATCACCACTGCAATTACTGCAGGAGGTGCATGGTTCGCTACTCATCTAGGTGGTGGGGAAGAGCCTAAAGAAGAGGCTAAGACAGAGCAATCTGCTCAGCCTGTAATTAACGTTAATCTAGAGAACAACAACACTAACCAACAGAAGCAATCTAGCGGAGGTACTAACACAATCATCAAAGAACGTGTAATTGAAAAACCTGCTGCTCAACCTGCTGCTCCTGCAACCAAACCCCAAGCTGATGAAGAAGATCCTTGGTAAGTCGCTTAACAGACTTTGGTTAGTCTTACTATTAATGGGTTGTGGTTCTATGAAGACTACTACCGAGGAAGATAAAGTAGAGGTGAAAGACATCTCTACTGTATCTAACTATACAGATTCTATTAAAAAAACAGTACAAGTAGTAAGCGTGGATATGACTAAAGTTTTAAGTTTGTATCCTGCTTTGCAAGAGAAGAATGTAGGTCTAGGATTTGCGGAGTCTGTACTTGATTATTTGGATGAAACAAACAGATTTATATTCACAGAAGAGAAGTCAGAGATCAAAGAAAGAATGGTCACACAATTCAAAGCATCAAAGAAAGGCGTATTCGATGAGCCTGTTGATGGAAAAGGTAAGATTAAACCTGCTCACTACTTTGTTTACGTTACTGTGGCTGATTTTGCTGTTGATGAAGACGAGCAAGTTGATGGCCTTAAGTCAAAGGTTGTGGTTACTACCTTCATCCGTTTACAGGTCCGTTTTGTGGATGCTAAAACAGGTCAGATCTATATTGGATCTGGTGAAGGTGAATCTACAAAGACAGGCGAATCTTTCTTAAAGTCTTTAGACGATATGAAATTTTCTCAAAGCACAGTAGGTAAAGCTACCCGTAAATCTCTTGAAACTGCTTGTACTAATGTGATCCAAAATCTCATTAAGTCAGGTGTATTTAAAAACTAAGCTTTTTACTTTATTAATGATTATAGCTCTGTCCGTAAATGGGCAGAGCTTTATCTATTCATACACAGATCCTTGCACACAGGAGCTAAAATTTATTAATGCTGACATGTCCAGTCCTATAGTAATTGCTTACTATGGACAGGTTAAAACATTCTCTTATACAGAATTACAAGATGGAACGTTTGATAATTGGATAAATAGTGTATATTTGAAGTATCAAAATACATCACCCTGTCAAGGAGTTGGAGTAACTACTACTACAACTACTACAACAAATACGACTCTAAACATTGTAAGCAATGTAATGAACTTAGGGGCTATTTCAAATGTAGGTAGTGTAAATGTAGACGTAGGATCTAGCACCTCTTCAGGAACTAACGTAGGAACAACCAATAAAACAAACAATAATGACAGCAGAACTAATTCTCGGAATCGTACTAGTAACAGCTCTAGTAATTCTAATTCTTCTAGCAGCTCGTCAGGAGAAACTGGAAGCAGCAGCAATGGAGGAAATGCACCAGAAAATCAAAGCGGGAACACTGACAACGGAAATCCCGGAAGTAGTGGTAGCAGCGGAGAAGGTAATGGAGGAAGCAGTGGCTCCAGCTCCAGTGGAAACTCCAGTGGTAGTGGAAGCAGTAGTGGAAGCTCCAAAGGTGGAGGAAGTGGTGGCGGAGGTAAAACCGAAGAAAAAACGGAAGTACAAGAAGAAAAACCCACAGACCAACAAGTAGAAGAAACTAAAACTGAGCAACAAAAGTCTCAGTCTAGTGGTACTGCGAAAGCAGCCAATAAAGCTAAAGCCGAAGTTGCTAAGCCCGCAATATTAGTAACTGGTGATTTAGTTGGTATTCAGACTAAGTCTGATGGAGCACAAGATGCAAGAGGTACTGCCTCCTTTACAAGAGTAAAAGGAGATGGTACTTCTTCTCTTGGGTTTTCAGCTGATTACATGCTTAATGCTAGAATCGGTAATATCTCCTGTGTCCGTTCTTGGATAGGAGCAAACAAAAAAGGCAACAAACACATTAGTGTTGTTTCAGATGGTCTAAGTCTGATGCCTAAATCAATATCAAACACACTCTTGTTTGTAAGAGTAAACTCAGTTAAGAACTTTACAGCACTTTACGGAGCAGCTGGAACCTATGGTAAGTTATTTGGAGAAGAGATGATTTCTACAATTGCTATAGGTGGATTTATGTACAAGGGAAAACTTACTAAGAATATAGATGCTACAATTATTGCAGCAGGAATCTATTCTCCCTACTCTAAATATTATACAGAGTCTTTATTTGAAGCTAAGCCTATTGTAATTCCTTTCTTTAACTTTACCTACAAAATGACCAAGACTTTTGGCTTAGGTATTACTGGAGGAGGAACTTACGTAGCAGGACAAGATATCTTAAACTTTCAAATCTTAATGGGAGCTAAGTTACTGATATGAGGTGGATCATTGTTTTACTTTTCTTTGTGAACCCACTGAGTGCACAATTCACTTACTCAGGATATATGTACAGTGCTAATGGAGGTGCTGCTATAAACGTTCCTGTGAAGCTTTATAAAAGAACAACAACTACTACAGGAAATAACTCTACTACAGTAAAGGTTTATAGAACTCATAATGGAACTGGTGCTACCACACAGTACTCTACTTATCCTTCTACGAGATCAGAAATGGATAGGTGTTTTAACACAAGTTACTCCCACACTAGTTTGTGGTCAACAACTACAATGTCAGGTAACTCTTCTTTAAATTTTGGAACTTATAGTACATTAACTTCTGCAGGTGCTAGTGTTCCTAGTAGTGGGGATTACTATGCTACAGAAGTAAGTTTTACTTTTACTCCTGCAGAAACTGGCACTTATTCTTTTGGTATGACTTCTGATGATGGATCAGATCTTTGGCTAGTAAACACAGGAAGTATTATTGAATACTATGGAGGTAAAGGAGTAGGTACTTACAAATACGGTAGTGTGAGTTTAACCGCAGGTACTTCTTATACGTTTATTGCACGCATGCAAGAATACTCTGGTGGAGATGGATTATATCTTATCTGGAGAAGACCTTCTCAATCTGCACATTCTTATCAATCCTCTGAAGTAGGGACAGTAACTACTACAACTTCTTCTTGGACTTTAGATGCTACAGCCTATACTAACTCTTCAGGATACTATGCTTTCTCTAGAACCACTACCGCAAGTACGCAATGGTATATACAAGTAGATGTACCTACAAGAATTCAGGCTTACACTAGCACAGATATTCAAACAGTATCTAATATTATCTTAGGTAAGTCTACAGTCAATGGATTATCTTATCACAGATTTGATGTTAATGATGACGGAAGATTAAACATTGCAGACAAGTATTATGTAGCTGCTAGGAAGTCAGGAAGATTTACTAGATGGAGGTTAGCCTCTGATGTAAGAATATTTACAGCTACTGAGTACAATACAATCTCTTCTTCTACTGGTAATGTGCGTACTACATATCCAGGAATAACTACCTTCTCAACTTCTACTTTAACTAGTGGAGGAACCCTTAATCTATATTTAATAGCTCCTGGATACTCTGGAGCAGTAACTTACTAACATGAAAAAACTATTTATACTTTCCGCTTTAGTCATTATGATGACTTCTCTGAGTGCTCAATGCTACAAAGTTGACACTGTAACTTCAATTGCTTCTGTAACAGAGATAGGAGGAAGACCTATTATCTTCGGAGCACAGACAACTCTAGAAGAGATCGCTTCTTCAAAGTACCAATTATGTAATGAGGGCAGTCCTATTTCAGGAGAAATCAAATCCATTGCTATGCCTGAGCAACTCTTAAACATTGTAGGCTTACAGTTTCTTAAGCGTGAGTACATTGTAATTACACAGATCAATGTCAATGGAACTGTTGTAACAGGAGAAGCAAAGAAGATTGTCTATGTAAATGCAATGTTTGTTTCTGTAGAAGGGATTCCTCACAACAGAAAAGCTTACTCTAAGGCCTTGGAGAAGTCGTTTAAGAATGGATTTGAAAACTTGAAATAGGATAATATCCTTCTCAAATGAGAAGTTGTCTATTTTGACTTTCTATTCTAACTTATATTACAGCAGTTTTTAACCAAATAGCTCTCGGAGCTAAGTCTCTGTTCTGTCCACTTATTGCCTACGGTCTATTAGTTGTAGGTCAGAGCACTGTAAACTTCGTAAGAACATTTCGACACTATCGGAGAAACCTCTTTTCACCTCTGAGGGCTACTCATACTATCCGACTTCTAGCAGATTACTTTCTAATCCTCATCTGCGAACACTAAGAAGTGGTGTCAGTCTACAAATGTAATAGCATTTGTAGGTCAGAAGTCTGGTGTGTTGAAAATTTGTGGATTTTTTAGAGTCCTGCAGCCTGCTGACCCTTTAGATAATCAGTCTGTTGCATTGGAGGATCATCGTCTACAAGAGAGTCCATAGCCATTTCTATGTATTCCCACAACATTTCTTCTGTGTATCTCTTTCTGTAGGTAAAGTCTTTGAAGCCTTCGTACAAAGCATTTTTAAATCCTTCTATATCCCCTGCTATCTTAATCTCTTCGTCTTGCAAGGCTAACAGGAATATGTCAAACACTTCCTGAGCTGTGGGTTTTTTAATCTTTTCCATCGACATAGCAGTGTTTTTAGTTAACACAAATATAAGTTTAAATCTTTTTTTGTCTATAGTGTTTGTCTAATACTTACAAACTAATAAAATAATTATCTAGATTAAAATTTCTCTTAACACGTGTAATATAAAATGTTACACGTGTCTTTAGACTTAACATTTAACTTGACTTTTTTTGCTATAATGGTATATTTGTTTAAGTAAAAACAAACCAAACCAATGAAAGTAGCACGTAGATATGAAGAAGGAGTTAAGTTACATCAAGCATATATTGATGTATTGCTTAGACTTGCAGGGTATAGATTATCAGATCTATACACTAGTATACTAGCCCATAGTTCTTACTACGGTACTTTAGACAAAGAAGTAAAAGAAAGAATCGCTGGTGAGTTTAACACATCAATTCAGGTAATCTCTAATGGAATTACTAGATTAAGAAAGATGGGCATCTTAGAAAAAAACATAGTCAACCCAAGACTGTGTCCTACTAGCAAGCAAGGTGTTACACTCACATTGGTTCTTTCAACAGGTAATGGAGTAACTGAGAACAAGGCAGAGAGCGCAATAGCAGTATGAGGAAAGTAAAAGATAGGTATGAAGGTATTGAAATAAAAACTTATGCAGCTTACTCAGAAGTTGCTAAGGAAACTGGAATGACTATCGACCAAGTAAGCACTGTCTATGAATGGTACTTAAAGAAGACCATAGATGAGATAAGGGATCTTCCTACTGTAAAAGTAAGAATGTCTGGCTTAGGAGTACTTGTATTTAATCCTAACAAAGCAATCAAGATCATTGCTACTAAGATTAAGTCTGAGTATTTGATTACCCAGGAATCTAGAGAAGACTGCACAGCACTTAGAGGATATAACAATTATTATATGCTCAAAGAGTGGCTTAGGATTTTCGAAGAAAGATACGAAAGAGGAAAGAGCAAGAAACTATACACAGACGTAGTAGTAGATTACATGGACAGAGAACTAATAAGACAAAAACAAAACCACAAAAATTTATATGAATCCTTACAAAGAGTACATGGCCCTGAGCCTGAAGGGTCTGAAGAATTTGAACAAAGTCTTGGAGGGAGTAGCAACGAAGACAGCGAATCAATTTAAACTATTGAGTAATGAAAAACAGAACGTTATCGCAGAGAGAATGGATATTTGTATCAAGTGTCCCTACAATTCAACAAACGCAGTCACTTCCCCTGAGTACTTACAACTTACGGGCGAACACTACAGCACCACAAGGACAGAACTACACTGTTCGTTTTGTGGTTGCATCTGCACCTACAAAACAGCATCCTTATCTTCGGATTGTGGAATAGAAACATGGAATAACTCCAATCCCAATAAACCAGAAAAACACTTAGAACTATTATGGAAAAGAACAGAGTAAAAAAGACCACAATCAAGAATGGTTGTGACAAAAAGCCAGGAAGCAAGTGTGGAGTTCAAATCTACTTCTTGCCTGCTGACAAACCTCTAACACAGGTTTCTTCTAAAAAATAAGATTATGGAAAACCACCAAGCCCCTAGTCCTCAACCTCACGTAGCCAACACTCTCCAAGATAACTTATTTGAAACATTTAAGATCTTCTGGAAAGCAGGTTACTCTTATGGAAAGACAGGAAGGGATGAAGATTTCTATGCACGTGTCCTAGAAGACATTATGAATATGAATCAGATTGACTTCCTAAAAAAGTACAACAATGGCAACTAAGAAATTATCATACATATCAGCAGAGTTAGAATGGGCAGAACAACGCCTAACTGAGTGGAGGGCATACATTGATAACAATCCTATTAATGGACTCAAAGACAGGATTGAATGGAAGCCAACAGCCAAAGGAGGAACTATGCCTATGGTTATTGCTAGTCAAGAATCTCAAATCAAATCTTTAAGAGATACTATGAAAGAGTACTTAGCTCTTTTAGAAGTAGTAGACAGATTGAGAGAGAAGGAAGAGCAGAAAGCAGAAGCTAGAGGTTCCCAAGAGATTAATGGTAAGATGAAACAGTTTAGTTAATAGTTATGTATCCAAATCTAGATAGTCCTGAATTCCTAATTAACGTACAGAATCTCCCTGATATCACTTCAGAGGAGTATACTGCGTTCTGGGAAAACGAGGACAAGAAGATTACTGAGGGTGTAACTATTAATGGATTCTATTTCTCTCCTTTTATTTATTGGCACTTAAACTACTGGTCTATCTACATAGATACGATGGTAGGTAAGCGACAAATTCGTAAACTTGATAAGCCTCAATTGTGGGATACCTATCTAGCTGTAGATGAAACTATACACAAAGCTGAGAATCACGAAGACGGTAAGAAAGGAGTTGTTATGGTAGGAAGTAGACGTATCTCTAAGTCAGTTCTTACTTCTTCTTACATGGCCCACAAAGCTGTGACACAGAAAGGATCTGATAACTTGATATCTGCACTTAATCAACCTGACTTAAAAGTAATCACAGACTACGTAGACTTAGGTCTTAGAAACCTTCCTGACTACTTTAGATTCCCCCGTATTGAGGATGACTGGAAGAAGCAGGTAACTTTAGGTTTTAAAGATAAGAAAACTAACGCTCGTAATGAGTGGTCTAAGTTTCACGTACGTAACTTCGATGAAGGTAACAATACGGAAGCTGCAGCAGGTCTTACTCTATCTTCCTTTCTTTTGGAAGAAGGAGGAAAAGGAAAGATCCTTAGTTGTCTAGCGGCAACTACTCCGTGTTTCGATAGTCCTTATGGATGGCGTTGTTCTCCTTTTGTAATTGGAACTTCTGGAGACATGAGTAAAGCAGCTGACCTAGAAGAACTTTTCAATAACCCAGAAGCTTATAACTTTCTTCCTGTAGAATCTAACGAATCAGGAAAGTCTTATGGATTGTTTATTCCAGGAACTCGTTCTTTGAAGGTACCTAAAGAAGAAACTCCACTAGGACTTTACTTAGGTAAAGATGCTCCTTCTGAGTTAGATCTAATTAAGATCTGGGTAGCAGACGAAGAAAAAGGTAAAGACCAAATTCTTAAGTCTAGGGAACAGATTAAAAAGTCTAGTGGATTAGAGACTTACTTGAAAGAAGTAATGTATTACCCACTCACTCATGAAGAGTGTTTCCTAGAGTTATCTCAGAATATTTTTCCAGTAGATTTGCTTCAGGAACAATTACAGAAACTAACAGCTCAAGAGATTGTAGCTGACAACGTAGAACTGTATACAGGATCTGAAGGAACTATTAGACACAAGTTTACAGATAAGAAAGCCGTTACAATGTTCCCAGTGAAGCCAACAGACGACATTGAGGGTTGCGTACAGATTTGGGAATATCCTCTCTCAGACGCTCCCTATGGGCTTTATACAGCAGGAACGGATCCATACAAACAGTCACAAGCTCACTACTCAACTTCTTTGGGGTCTACTTACATCTACAAAAGGGTACACAACTTAAACGGAGAAGGGTGGCAGAATATGGTTGTTGCTTGTTATACAGGTCGTCCTAAGAAGATTGAAACTTGGTACGAGACTACTAAGATGCTTCTTAAGTATTACAATGCTAAGACTCTTTGTGAAAACATGGACTACGGTTTTATCCAACACTGTGTAGATAAGAACGAATCTCCAAGAGTACTTGAGAAGACACCTAGATTCCTAAATGATATTCACCCTAACTCTACAGTTAATCGTGACTACGGTATTCATATGACTAAGGATATTAAAAACTATTTGATGTCTCTTATCATTGAATACATTACCGAAGTAGTAGAGATAGAGAGAGACGCAGATGGAAACATAGTAAAAGAACGCTTAGGAGTAACCAGAATTCTAGACCCTGTACTCATTAAGGAATTAATTAAGTTCACACCTAAGTTAAACGTTGACCGAGTTATATCTTTTGGCTTGACATTGGCAATGGCTAAATCATTGAACACTCAGGTAATCGTATCTGATGCAAGTCAAGACACTAGAATGCAAGCATACTTTAGAGAGAAGAAAGGGAACTCTCTATTCCGTACTTCATCATCTCCCTTCCGCTATTAACTAAAACTAAAATAAATATACTGAAATGATTATTGAATCTCTCAAAGAGTACACTGATCCACTAAATCACGCCTATTTCTACCCTGAGCAATTTGTAAGCTTATCGGAGAAAGAGAAAGAGCAGTGGATTAAGTCTACTATGGACTACTTTGCAAATATTGCATTTTCGCAGTATAAGCAAAATATCAACTTCAGAAAGAACTACCGTTTGCTTAACGGTGAATTCAACTTTGCTGACTACACAAACGTTCCTGAGTATCAGGAGTTGATGAGTTATTTAAGTGATGTTCCAGATCAGGAACCTGAAGTACCTCAGCACTTGAAGCACTATCCAATTGTAAACCCTCCTATCAACCAGTTGAAGGGTGAATTGATTAACCGTCCTCACAAATACAAAGTAAAAGCTGTAGATGATGAGGCTATCAATGAGACTATTGACTTTAGAACTGAATTGATTAAGGAACACTTTCTTCAGAAGCTGCAAGCACAATTAGAAGGACAACCTATTGATCCAGAACAAGAGGCTCAAATGCAAAAAGAGATTCAAGATAAAATCTTGGACTACACTTCAGTCGCAGAAGAGTGGGGTAACAAAACTCTTAACGCACTTAAGTATCACTTTAACTTTAGAGAAAAATCACAGGGATCTTTCTTAGACTTCTTGGTAACTGGTAAAGAGTTTCACCACTTCTACCCTGATAACTCTCGCTTAGGTTTTAATTATAAAGTAGAGAATCCATCTAACGTATGGTACTTGGCTAACCGTAATGCTCAGTATACTTCTGATTGTTGGGCACTAGGTCTTATTGAGGTTCTTTCTATGACTGAGATTGTAGAACGTTACAACCTAACAGGAGAAGAAGTAGAACATCTTAAGAATCGTTCTTTGCAAAACTTAAGAAATAACGAGTACTCTCCTTTGGCTCCTGCTCTTCCAGACCCTAATGATCCTTTGTGGCAGTTGACATTCGAGAACGTAGGTGACTTTGCTAACGGAGGTATTGACCATAACGTATTCTCATTTAACTCTCAGCACTCTTACACAGTTGTTACTTCTTACTGGCAGTCTAAAAAGAAAATCTTTAAGAGAACTTACTTAGACGAAGAAGGATTCCAACAAGAGATGTTTGTATCTGAAGACTACAAGATGGACAAAACCTTAGGTGATGTTATGCTTGAAGAACTTTGGATTAACGAATGGTGGAGAGGTATCAAGATTGGAGCAGACATCTACGTAAACGTAGAACCTCTAGAATTTACTCAACAGGCTCCTATTGTAGGTATCATCAATACTACTCGTAACACTCAAGGTAAATCTCTCCTAGATCTTCTTAAGCCTTATCAGGTTCTTTACAATATCTGTATGAACCAGTTGTGGGAATTGCTTGAGAAAGAGATTGGAGTTGTGTTCTTGGGTGATCTTAAAGTTGTTCCTAAGAAAGATTCTCAAGATCCTATTGAGACAATGTTATGGAATGCTAAGAACAGAGGTACTCTTCTGATTGATACTTCTATCGAGAATACAGGAGGAGCTGTACAGTTCAACCAGTTCTCTCGTTTAGATCTTACACGTTCTCAAGAAATCCAAGCACGTATCCAACTAGCTCAGCAACTTCGTTTAGAAGCCTATGAACTAGTAGGTCTTACTCGTCAACGTCTAGGTAACTCTCAAGCATCAGATACAGCAACAGCTGCGAACAATGCTTTGATTCAATCCTTTGCTCAGACAGAGACTTGGTTTGCTTGGCATGATAACATCTTGCAGAAAGTTTACCAGACTATCTTGGACATGGCTCAATACATTGAGTTGCAGAAGCCTACTTCTACGCTTAACTATCTGAACTCTGAACTAGAGACTGTATTCTTACAAGTAAGCAAGAACGAACTTCTTCATGAACTATTTGTATTTGTTTCTTCTTACGCTGAGGATAAAGTAACACTAGAACAGTTGAAGCAATTAGCTCAGCCTGCTATGCAGAATGGAGCAGAGCTTTCTGAGATGGTAGATTTGTTTACTGCTAATTCTGAAAGAAGTCTTCGTAAGACCTTAGCTGATGTGCAGAAACGTAAAGAAGCTATTCGTCAACAAGAACAAGCTATTCAAC
>Ga0102874_1000694_pt1 | contig 11715 bp, 10 predicted proteins | sample Colrivmet1547A02_FD_78184 | JGI IMG/M metagenome (GOLD analysis project Ga0102874, IMG submission 78184) | Estuarine microbial communities from the Columbia River estuary - metaG 1547A-02 | ecosystem: Environmental > Aquatic > Marine > Intertidal zone > Estuary | place: USA: Columbia River...
CGCTCGGCCGGAACGGGGGCCATAGCGGGCACCGCGCGCTCGGAGCAGGTGGTATCAAAAGCGTCCACCCCGGAGATGACCTCGGTAATCAAAGCCAAGTCGTCGAGAGACCGCGCAAAGGGCCCAACTTGGTCAAAAGAGGAGGCGTAAGCTATCACGCCATGGCGCGATACGCGGCCATAGGTGGGCTTCACTCCGTAGATGCCCGTGAAGGCGGCAGGTTGGCGAATGGAACCACCCGTGTCCGAGCCCAGGGCAGCGTGGCAGATGCCTGCGGCCACCGCCGCCGCGGAGCCGCCCGAAGAGCCCCCTGGAGTTAGGGAAGGATCGAGGGGGTTTTTAACCGGCCCATAGGCGGATGTTTCATTGGAGGAGCCCATGGCAAACTCATCACACCCTGTGCGCCCGAGAATGATGGCGTCGGCGTCGACCAATTTTTGTACGACGGTAGCCGTGAATTGGGACTCAAAACCGCGTAGCATGTTGGAGCTGGCGCTCACCCCATGACCTTTGAAGCAAAGATTGTCTTTGAGAGCCATGATGACGCCGGCGAGTGGCCCGGCTGTTCCCGCGGCGAGCTTGGCATCGACGGATAGAGCCTGGGCTCGGGCCGTCTCGGGGAAGAGTTCGATAAATATGTTGAGATCCGCCTTTTCCGCTGCGCGCTGAAGCGCCGCCTCTACCAATTCGGCACAGGAGGTCTGTCCGGCTCGGAGGGCCGAATGGAGGGAGTCAATCGAAGGGTAGATCACTCTTTGTCCTTGGACGTGTCGTCTTCGTCTTCCTTCAGTGCTTTCTTGAACTCCTTGACGCCGCCTCCCAAGCCTTTCATCAGCTCAGGAATTTTACGGCCTCCAAAAAGCAAAAGAACCAATGCCACGATCAAAACGATCTGCCAAGGGCCAACCATGCCCAGAAAAATGCTTAATGCCATGTTCTTGCGATTAGTGGGAGTAAAAGTACAAAGCCCCGGGTGGCTATTTGAGTTTTTCGGCCAACTCCCGAACCACTTTTTTCGGAGGCTTTCCTTCGTAGAGGATTTTATAGACGGCGGAAGCAATGGGCATGCGCACTTCGCGGCTCTTTTTCACATCCCGAATCAGCTTCGTCGCATAATACCCTTCGGCTACCATGCTCATTTCCAACATGGCACTGCGAACGGTGTAGCCCTTTCCAATGAGATTTCCGAGCGTGCGGTTTCGCGAAAAAGGAGAATACATGGTTACAAATAGGTCCCCAGAATAGGCGGTCCGGGAGATGTCGCGCTTCATCGGCTCAACCGCCTTGATGAAGCGCTTCATTTCTACGAGCGCGTTACTCACAAGTACGGCCTGGAAGTTGTCACCATAGCCTAGTCCGTGGCAAATGCCCGCGGCAATGGCATATATGTTCTTGAGCACCGAGGCGTATTCCGTGCCATAGATGTCATCGGTGCAATTGGTTTGAATGGCTGGGCCGCTCACTTTTTTGGCCATGATTCGGGCCAATTGGTCATTCTGTGAGGCAATGGTCAAGTAGGACAGGCGTTCTAAGGCCACTTCCTCCGCATGGCAAGGGCCCAGAACGGCCCCAAACTGCTGGTAGCTCAGGCCAAAACTGTCATGTAAAAACTCCCCAACGATTTGGTGCGTTTGGGGCACAATCCCCTTGACGGCTGAAAAGACATTTTTTGAAGGCAAGAGATCCCGAATGGGCTCAATGGCCTCCGCTAAAAAGGCGGATGGAATGGCCAAAACCAGAATATCGGCCTCTTCCGCCACGGCGCGGATGTCGCTATCCATGTCCAACTTGTCGACATCGAGCTCGACCTCCGATAAATACTTGGGGTTGTGGTGGTGAATTTGAACGTGCAGAATGGTTTCATCGCTGCGCACCCACCAACCGACGCGGTCGTTGTTTTGCGAGAGAATTTTAACAAGGGCCGTGGCCCAAGAGCCGCTTCCTAAGACCGCTATGGATGGATTTTTCCCCATTATTGCACGCGTTCGCTGCGCTGAGCGATATCAACAAAGGTCATTCGAGGGTGCTTTTGCGCTCGCTGCATGATTTCGAGAGCCGCTTCGGTGACTTTGACAAGGCCATCCATATCAATCTTTTCGAGATCGTCCGTGGGGCCGTGGTAGTCTTCGTGCAACCCGGTGTGAAGCATGATGGCGGGGATTCCGGCGCGGACAAACGACGCATGGTCCGAACGCGGGAAGAGCGCAGGGATGTTCTCAATGCCAAACTGGTCACAAGGCATATCCCGCAACACGCTGGCCCATTCATCGGCGGACCCGGTGGCATAGATCATGAGGCTATCCGCTCGATTGAGACGGCCCACCATATCAATGTTGAGCATGTAGGCAAAGTCGTGGACGGGCACCGGGCAGTTTTCGACAAAGTACTTGGAGCCAAGCAAGCCGTCTTCTTCCGCCGAAAAGGCTACGAAAAGGATGTTGCGGCCTTGCACCTCGGGGTAAAGGCTGACCTCACGTGCGAGTTCCATGAGGACGGCTGTTCCGCTCGCGTTGTCATCCGCGCCATTGTGCACTTGGCCCTCAGCATCGGGATCGCGCGATCCCCATTTTCCGAGGCCGACATGGTCGTAATGCGCCCCCACGACGATCGTGGTGGGCTGTCCCAAATCCAAGAATCCTGCAACATTGTAGGCTTCCGCTCCGCGCTCTTGGATGGTGATTTGGAAGCCGATGTCCGCTTGTGATCGACGCAGTTTGCGTACCCATTTTTTTCCGCTGACCAAGGCGACAGGGATGCCTAGGTCGCGCTGGCGTCGAAGCATCATTTGGGTGATGCCATTTCGATGGCCGCGATCCAGGAGGAGAATAGCTTTGGCTCCAGCATCTTTCGCGTTTTTGATGCGCGTGGGCAGGTCCGTGCGGTAGTCCGCGTATTTCTTCTTGTCTCGGGGGGTCAGTTCCCAATCCATGGTGACGATTTGGCCCATCAACTCTAGGCCATCGTAGTGTTTTGTGGCAATGCCGGCATGAATGTAGACCGAACTGCCTTCGAGTGCCCCCGTTTGGCTGTAGGGAAGGACTACCAGGGCGGGAGCGGGGGTCGAGCCGCTATGGACAAACAGGCTGTCGTCGGCAATCCGAACCCAATTACCGCCTCGGGGCAAATGTGCGGGTCGCGGGGCGCTGAATTGCTGGGTAAATCCACCGGGGAAGAAGGGCCGCAGGCCGGCTTCTTGGAAGTTTCGGATGATGTAGGCAACGGCTTCATTCGCTCCTTCGGTGCCGGGAAGGCGTCCTTGGAGGTCATCCGCGGCGAGGAACTCCATATCGCGCTTGAGGCGTTCTCTGGCCTCGGGGCTAAGGGTGCCACATTTGAAGGTTTGGGCCGAAAGACCGACCACACACAGGAGGCCTAAAACGAGGGATAAGCGTTTCATACGCAGTTCAAATATTATCGTTGGCTGCCCCAACTCTGAGGACGGCGGGAGCTCCAATACAGAAGCACAACCCCTACCGTGACGCACGCGTCAGCCAAATTAAAGATGGGCCGGAAGAAGATAAAATAGTCGCCGCCCCAAAAGGGAATCCAGGAGGGCAAAACCCCCTCCCACAAGGGAAAGTACAGCATGTCCACCACATTTCCGAGCAGCATGGGGGCGTATCCGCTGCCCCATTCGGCCACACCGGTGTACATCATCCAGTCGCTGTATTCGGCGGAATAGGTTAGCCCACGATCAAACAGGAGGCCGTAAAACAAGCTGTCTACCACATTGCCCAAAGCGCCAGCTAAGACGATGCCAAAAGAGATCAATACAAAAGGCGTGGCTCCCCCTTGGGCGAGGCGACGCATGTACCAAAGGATTCCGCCAATGGCCAATATCCGAAAGGAAGACAAGGCGTATTTCCCCGCGATGCCGCCCCATTCCATCCCAAAGGCCATGCCGGGGTTTTCGGTAAAATGAAGCTGAAACCAAGAAGTAATGGGATAGCTTTCGCCGAGGGCAAAGGAGGTTTTAATCCAAATCTTGAGCCATTGGTCCAAAAAAACCAAGACTGCAGCGGTAAGGAGGGGCCACTTGAGGGATGCGTTCACCGCTGCTTGAGCTTGGCTTCCATGCTCATCGTGGCGTGAGGAACCAATTTGAGACGCTCTTTTTCAATGCGGTTTCCGGTGACTCGGCACATGCCGTAGGTTTTGTTTTCGATACGGATGATGGCGGCGCGGAGGTCGCGTAAGAACTTCTCCTGACGGGCGGCCAATTGGGCATTCGCCTCTTTGCTCATCGTTTCAGATCCTTCTTCAAAACTCTTGAAACTAGGCGAAGTGTCCTCGGTGCCGTTGTCCCTGTTGTTGGTGAACTGCTCCCGAAGAATTCGGAGGTCTTCTTCCGCTTTTTCAATCTTGCCTTGAATCAAAATGCGGAACTCCTCGAGCTCGGCATCGCTGTAGCGTTCGGTCTTGTTTTCCATGATTCCAATGAGTAAAGAGGGCCGAATATACGCAATAGGAATATTAACAACCGGTATCTAGAAGTTAATTCTCAGGCCTTTTCGAGTGCGAGTTCCACCGAATTCCCTTCTAAGTCACTATTCATGCGGAATGTCTGTTCCGGACCGGAGCCAACGACTACAGAATCAGCCAATACTTCCGCACAGAGGTAGGCCTCATAGGCGCGAATGGCCGCTATAGCCTCCTCCGAACCTTGGACCCACAATCGTATGCGGTCGGTTATTTCCAGTCCGCTGTCTTTTCGCAATCCTTGGATGCGGTTGACCGCCTCTCGCGCAAGACCTTCTTGGATCAAAGCGGGGGTTAAGGCCAAGTCGACAGCGAGTGTGGTTCCGCGTTCCGAGGCGACGGCCATGCCCGGGATGTCGTCCGTTTGAACCTCCACGTCTTCCAAACTTAAAGTGAAGGGGCCTTGCGTTAAGTGCAGGGTGTATTCTCCCGCCGATTCCAGGGCGGACAGGGCATCGGGCGATAGGGCGGCGATCGCACTCGCCACCTCTTTCATCTGCGGCCCGGCTTTGGGGCCGAGGGACTTGAAGTTGGCTTTGGCCCGCTTGACAAAGACGCCAGAGGCCTCATCGACTAATTCAATGTGCTTGGCATTGACTTCAGCCAATACAAGGGCCTCCATGGCGCGTACATCGTCGGCCTGTCCCACACTCAAAACAGGAACGAGCACGCGGGCGATGGGCTGGCGGACCCGAATTTTTTCCTTCTTGCGGACGCTAAGCACCAAAGAGCTGAGGCGTTGTGCGAGGGCCATACGGCGCTCCAGGGCGGCATCCACGTAGGCGGCTTCGGACGTCGGAAAATCCGTGGTATGCACGGAAAAGGCATCGGAGTGAAGGTCGCGGTAGAGTTGTTCCGCATAGAAGGGGGCGACAGGCGCCATCAACCGCGCTACGGTGTCAAGGCATTCAAACAAGGTTTGGTAGGCGGCCAGCTTGTCGGGGCCGAGCTCACCCTTCCAGAATCGACGGCGGCACAAACGCACGTACCAATTCGACAATTCGTCTTGGACAAAGTCACTAATGGGCCGGAAGGCACGCGTGGGTTCAAAATCGTCCAAAGCTTCCGTGACATCGGCCGTTAAGCTGTGCAACTTGGAGAGAATCCATCGATCGATTTCTGGCCGTTCAGAGACCGGGATGGGCGCGGCCGAGGGATCAAATCCATCGACGTTGGCGTAGAGCGAAAAGAATCCATAGGTGTTGTGCAGCGTGCCGAAGAACTTGCGCTGAACCTCCTGTACCCCCGCAAAGTCAAACTTGAGGTTGTCCCAGGGCTGGGCGTTGGTCAGCATGTACCAACGCAGCGCGTCGGGCCCATAGTCATCCATGGCTTGAAACGGATCCACGGCATTACCCAAGCGCTTGGACATTTTCTGTCCGTTTTTGTCGAGGACCAGCCCGTTGGAAATAACCGCTTTATAGGCCACGCTGTCGAAAACCAGGCCAGCAATCGCGTGGAGGGTAAAGAACCAGCCACGCGTTTGGTCGACGCCCTCCGCAATGAAGTCTGCCGGGAAAGCGCTGTTTTGGTCGACGGCCTCCTTATTCTCAAAGGGGTAGTGCACCTGCGCATAGGGCATGGCGCCGGAATCAAACCACACGTCGATCAAATCGAGCTCGCGGTGCATGGGGGCGCCGGTGGAGGAGGTCAAAATCCAAGCATCCACGTGAGGGCGGTGCAGGTCTACCTGCGCATAGTTGGCGTCGGAAAAGTCACCTGGAATAAAACCAGACAAGGGATTGTCCGCCATGTGGCCCGCGGCCACGGACTTGTCCAGTTCGTTTTTCAGCCGTTCGATGGAGTCAATCAGGATTTCCTCTTTTCCATCTTCCGTGCGCCAAATGGGCAGGGGGATGCCCCAATAGCGGCTGCGCGACAGATTCCAATCGTTGAGGTTCTCCAGCCAATTCCCAAACCGGCCTGTGCCCGTGCTCGCGGGCTTCCACTGAATCTCTTGGTTGAGCGCCTGCAAGCGCTCTTTGACCGCCGTCGTCTTGATAAACCAGCTGTCCAATGGGTAGTAAAGAACCGGTTTGTCCGTGCGCCAGCAGTGGGGGTAGCTGTGGCTGTATTTCTGAACTTTGAAGGCCTTGCCCTCTTGCTTCAGTTGGATGGATATGCGCTCGTCGGCGCTGAGCTCAGGTTTTTCGCCCTCCGCGTAGTAGTCGTTCTTGACGTACATGCCGGCCAAATCGCCCATTTGAGCCACAAATCGGCCCTGGAGGTCCACCAAGGGCACAGGATTGCCCTGCTCGTCAAGGACCAGCATAGGGGGAACCCCGGCTGCCGCCGCTACGCGTGCGTCATCGGCCCCAAAGGTGGGTGCAGTGTGAACAATGCCCGTTCCGTCCTCGGTGGTGACAAAGTCGCCCGGGATGACTTGGAAGGCGTGGTCCGCGTTCTCGTAAGGAAGGGTGTAGGGAAGCAACTGGGCGTAGCGCAAGCCTACGAGCGCACTGCCCGGGAAGGTTTTGAGCACCGACCAGGGAAGGGCCTTGCCTTCGGGGCCGCCTTCCATGTTCTGGTCTTCCTCACGGAAGTATTTGGAAATCAAAGCCTCTGCCAAGATCACCCGCTGCTTTTCCTTGGTATAGGGATTGAAAGTGTCCACGAGGGCGTAGGCGATCTTGGGCCCGACGGTCAAGGCGGTATTCGATGGAAGCGTCCAAGGGGTCGTTGTCCAGGCCATGATGTGCGCGGGCTCGGTACCAAATAGGGCTTCCGCTTGTGGGCTTGGCGTGACGGCAAACAAGGCTGTGGCCGAAACATCCATGACATCTCGGTAACATCCTGGCTGGTTGAGTTCGTGCGAACTTAGACCTGTTCCCGCTTTGGGCGAGTAGGGTTGAATCGTATACCCTTTATACAAGAGGCCTTTTTGGTGAATTTGCCCTAAAAGCCACCACACCGTTTCCATGTATTTGGATGTGTACGTGACATAAGGTTGATCCATGTCGACCCAATAGCCCATTTGGGTGGTCAGGGCATTCCAAATATCCGTATAGCGCATCACGGCCTCGCGGCACGCGGCATTGTACTCCTCGACACTGATGGTCTTACCAATGTCTTCTTTGGTGATGCCGAGTTCTTTCTCCACGCCGAGTTCAACAGGCAGGCCATGGGTATCCCAGCCGGCACGGCGATCGACTTTGAAGCCTTTTTGGGTTTTGTAGCGGCAAAACAAATCCTTTAAGGCTCGGGCCATCACGTGGTGGATGCCGGGCAAACCATTGGCCGAGGGCGGACCCTCGTAGAAAACGAATTCGGGACCTTCTTGTCGGATCGATTGGGCAAAAACATCCTGGGCCTCCCAATAAGCGAGCACCTCCTTTTGGATTTGGGGCAGGTTGAGCGCGCCGCGCTCTGTAAATTTCTGGCTCATAGGGCCGCGATACACTTCAATTCAACGGCGATGGGGGTGGGCAAGGAGAGTACTTCCACGGTCGTGCGGCAGGGTTTGGGCTCCACCTCCGCGAAATATTCGGCATACAAGCGATTGAAGGTGGCAAAGTCCCGCTTCATGTCGGTGAGGTAAACGGTGATGTCGACCAACTGATCCCAGGAAGCACCGGCCTCTTCCAGGATGGTTTTCACATTGGCCATGACCGAATGCACTTGCATCTCAAAATCATAGGAGAGGATGCGCCCGTTCGCGTCGAGCTCCAATCCTGGAACGGAAGCAGCACTGGTGTCACTCTTCGGCTTGCGCGGGCCAACACCCGATAAAAAGAGGAGCGGGCCTACGCGACGAGTCATGGGATAGGCACCCACAGGCTGTGGGGCGTTGGAAGCAGAATGGGAAGATGTCTCGCTCATACGGCCACAAAAGTACCCCATTTGGCCTACATAGCAGGCGTTTGGAGGGAGAATTGGACGGGATGAGGTGGGGGTTTGGCTCGGCTTTTCGGCGGGCGAAAGCGGCAAAGGGCTAGAAATAGAAAACGCGGCATTTTCAGCCGCGTCTCACAACCCTTGATGAATCCGTTCGTTTTCGAAAGATTCATTGCAAACATACCAATAATTTTGACTTATTGTATAACCTACCATAAGAAATTTTTGCACCTTTGTTCCAGCAAGTGATTGGGTGCCTGAAACCAGGCAGCGTCAAGGGTGTGATTTCTGAGCCTTTTCAATGCCCTTGACCTCCCAGTCCTAGCCTTGCACGCTAAAAACAAGATAGGCCCGACACATGTCGGGCTTTTTTAATTCTTCTTTAGTGTAGGGTACCTGGAGGGACTATGCTCCCCAGCGGTGGGCCTGCAAATCCAAATTGCCCCCAGATAGAACCACCCCCACACGCTGGCCGGTGAAGATCTCCGGATGTTTCACAGCGGCGGCGAAGGGAGGCGAGCAATTGGTTTCGACGACAATTTTGAGTCGCTCCGCAATCAGGAGTTGGCCGTGGAGAATTTCGGGATCCGTGACCGTGTGGATGGCGGTTACATGCGCTTGGATGACCGGAAAATTGATGTGTCCCAGCTCCGTGCGCATCCCGTCGGCGACGGTTTGGGGATTCTCGTTGTGCTCAATCTGGCCGGACGCCAAACTGCGGAAGGCATCGTCGGCCCCTGTGGGCTCCCCGGCATACACGCGCACCGACGTTCCATGCTTCATGTTCCAAACGTGCACAGCGAAAGCTGTTCCTGCGAGCAACCCTCCTCCACCAACTGGAACGCCCACCCAGTCCAAAGGCTGGTTGCGCGCTGCGCAGTCTTCCAACAGCTCCCATGCGGCCGACCCTTGGCCTAGGATGACGGGGGCTTGGTTCGATGGGTGAATATCTACCGCGCCCGTTTCGCGCTGAACGGCTTCAACCGCTTCGATCCGGGCCGCCAGCGTGGGCGTGCACTCGACAATGCGTGCGCCGGTCAAAGCGACGGCCCGCTTCTTAAAATCGGGGGCATTGGAGGGCATGACCACCGTGCATGGGAGGTCTTTTTCGGCACAAGCCCAGCCCAGGGCTTGGCCATGGTTGCCGCTGGAATGAGTAACCACTCCGGCGGAGGGCAGACCGGCGCGCTCTAACTCGAGCAGGGCATTTTGGACCCCGCGCATCTTAAAGGCCCCGGAGCGTTGGAAGTTTTCGCATTTAAAAAAGAGCGAAGCCCCGGCAAGCGCATCTAAACTCGCCGATGTGAGCACGGGAGTACGGTGCAATTTGGGCGCAAGCAGCTGATAGCGTTCGGCCAAAACCGAAGGCGTCAAAAAGGGAGAGAAGTAGGGATCCACACCGCAAAGTAACGCCATGTGCGGGGACCTGCGAAGACTCCGGCATTCGCGTACCTTTGAAGCATGTCGGGCCTGAAATCGCTCATGGGGGATACCGCCCTCTACGGACTCAGCAGCATCCTAGCCCGGGTGCTGAATTTTGCCTTGACCCCGCTGTTGACGGTCGTCCTCACCAAGTCGGAATACGGCGTCAACTCTCTTCTTTACGTTAGCATCGCGTTCCTGATGGTCATTTTGACCTACGGATTTGAGACGGCCTATTTCCGCGTCAGTCAGAAAGAAGGAGCGAAGGAAGCCACAGTGTATTCGACCGCGATGTGGAGCCTGCTGACCAGCTCCGCCCTCTTTTTGGCAGCCATGACCTTCCTCTATGTTCCAACCGCGGACCTTCTGCGCATGGGCGACCGACCCGAGCTTGTCCTCATGATGGCTTGGATCGTGGCCATGGACGTCGTCGCCGCGGTGCCCTTCGCCCGCCTTCGAGCCCAGCGCCGCGCGAAACGCTTCGTAGCCATCAAAATCACCCAAATCGCTGTCAACTTCATCCTCTGCTACACCTTCTTCTTGATTCTTCCCAAGGCAGGCTTTTGGCTGCCGGACCTCCAGGTGGGCTGGGTGTTGATCGCCAATTTGGCGGCAAGCGCCGCGATGATTGCCATGCTGTTGCCCGAGTTTTTTTCCATCCAGCGCCGCTTTGATGTGGGCATATGGAAGACGATGCTGGTCTTTGGCTTTCCGCTTTTACTGGCCGGCTTGCCCGGTGTGGCCAACGAAATGGCCGACCGCTTTTTCATTGAGTACCTCATGCCTTTGAGCGAGGCCAAAGAGGCGGTGGGCACGTATTCCGCCATTTACAAGCTGTCGATTTTCATCATCCTCTTCAACCAGGCCTTCCGATTTGCTGCGGAGCCCTTTTTCTTTAAGCAATCGGCCCAAACGCGCCAGCAACTCGCCGATGTCCTACGGGTGTTTACCGGCATATTGAGCATCGGCATGGTGCTGGTTTTGGCCGGTCTGGACGGCATCAAATACTTCATTGACGCCAAGTATTGGGACAGCCTGCCCATCCTTTACTTCCTCCTTCTGGCCAATGTGTTCTTGTCGATGAATACGCAGATTTCCATGTGGTACAAGCTGTCGGACCAGACACGCATGGGCCTCTACATCACCCTCACAGGCTTTGCGGTGACCGTCGTGGGCAACCTCTATTTCATCCCCCGTGTCGGCATTATGGGCGCGGCCTGGACCACCCTGGCGAGCTATGTGGCCATGGCGTTGTTGAGCGTTCTGCTTGGACAGTACCACTACCCCGTGCCGTACAACTTTGCGCGATTGGCCTTGTACGTGGGATGTGCTGCAGTCCTTGGCTGGGTGGCGGCCTTCTATTCGATGACCAGCCTCTGGCCTTCGCTCCTTTGCGCCGGCATCATGGTGGCCATCGTGGTGTATGCCGAACGCGATCTGCTTCGCCGCAAACCTTCAAGCACCTGACCCATGGACATTCAGATTGTCAACCATTCCAACAACCCCCTGCCCGAATTTGCCACCCTCGATAGCGCTGGCATGGATCTGCGCGCCCATCTGGAGGCGTCCGTCACCCTTCAGCCGGGCGATCGCCGCTTAATTCCCACGGGCTTGCACATTGCCCTGCCTCAAGGGCTCGAAGCCCAAGTGCGCCCACGCTCGGGCTTGGCCTTCAAGCACGGAATCACCGTGTTGAACAGCCCAGGGACGATTGACGCGGACTACCGCGGGGATGTAGGGGTCATATTGATTAACCATGGCCAAGAGGCCTTCACCGTGGCCCCTGGTGACCGCATTGCGCAGCTGGTGGTAGCCCGCTACGAGCGCTTTGCCTGGACCCCCGTCGAATCTTTGGACGAAACCGCTCGCGGGGCGGGCGGATTTGGACATTCGGGCCAGAAATAATCCCCAGGCGTAAGAGAATTTGCCTAAAATCAGCCTCTTGCTGCATTGTACCTTTGGGGAACCAAACCTTTTAGC
>Ga0102874_1000720_pt1 | contig 11453 bp, 10 predicted proteins | sample Colrivmet1547A02_FD_78184 | JGI IMG/M metagenome (GOLD analysis project Ga0102874, IMG submission 78184) | Estuarine microbial communities from the Columbia River estuary - metaG 1547A-02 | ecosystem: Environmental > Aquatic > Marine > Intertidal zone > Estuary | place: USA: Columbia River...
AAAGCACAAGGAAAAGGTAAAAAAATTAAACCCAACACCACAGAACCCAAAGGCTGTGGAATTAAACGTGTAACCACAACGCCTAAAAATTAAGTGATTATGAAAATTTTCTTCTTATCCCTAAGCATACTGCTTTCTTTCCAATTAATCTATGCACAGCAAGGAAACGGCGGAAACAGTCATTACTTTCCGAAAGAAGGTTGGAAAACAATCCCTCAGATTAGCTATCCTACACCCGATGTTAACGCGCTAAGACAAGAGGATCTAGTCTTAGACGAACAAGGCGGACAACCCTGGCGTTTTGGGTTTAATAACCCAACACAAATTAATTCAAACACTCACGGTATTTGGATTGACGCAAAAAACGGCGATCAACTTTGGATGGTGCGAATTAAATGCCCGGAAGCCCTAACAATCAATTTGGCGTTTAACCAAACAGAAATTCCAGCAGGAAATGAATTGTACGTATACAACCCAGACAAAACGTTTATTCTTGGAAAATTCACCCAAGAGCACCTCTATGAAGGACAGCTGGGTACTGAATTAGTTCCTGGAGAAGAAGTCATCGTAGAATACTATGTGCCCGCGAACCATCCAAAGGGAACGATTCAAATAAATAACGTAACCCACGGATACCGCACAGCACGCGAATTCCAAGAAAAAGCCTTCGGGAGTTCCGGGAATTGTAACTTGAATGTGAATTGTCCTCAAGGTGGACCTTGGCAACAAGAACGTAATGGAGTAGTAATGCTCGTATCTGGAAACAGTGGGTTTTGTTCCGGTTCCTTAATCAATAACACCTTAAACAACGGGAAGCCCTATGTCCTTACGGCAAACCATTGCTATAGCAATCCGGCTACGTGGGTGTTTCGTTTTAATTGGCAAAGCGCAGGGTGCAATAATCCCGCGGCGGAACCAACGTTTCAATCCTTAAGTGGTGCGGTGTTGCGTTCACGCGCCAGTGCCTCTGATTTTTGCCTCGTAGAAATTACTGGGGGCTTGCAGGGCGGAACCGTTCCAGCGGCCTTTACGCCCTATTTCAATGGCTGGGATAATTCCGGAAACACCCCAACCTCAGCAGTAGGAATTCATCACCCGTCTGGAGACATTAAAAAAATATCCTTCGAAAACGACCCCTTAATTTCTACCACCTTTGGTGGAAGCCCAGCTAATTCCCATTGGGGAGTTACCGGTTGGGATGAAGGAGTAACCGAAGGCGGTTCATCTGGGTCACCCCTATTTGATCAAAATCATAGAATTATTGGTCAATTGCACGGTGGAGCCTCCGCGTGCGGTGCCCCGGTGCTATCGGATGAATACGGTAAAATAAGCTATTCGTGGACCCCTGCAAACAGCGACAGTACCAACCAATTGAAATACTGGTTGGATCCAAACCAATCCAATGCGACCTTTGTGAATGGTTATGACCCTTCGGGTGGCGTACCGATTCAAGTGGATCCTATTGCATCTGCTGTGGGTGGGGTTTCAGGTACCTTTTGTAGTGCTGAAGTTACGCCAACCGTTACCCTTGCAAATGGTGGAGCGATTACCCTTACTGCTGTGACTATTACGTACGGGTTTGACGGAAACAACAACCTGACCTACAATTGGACGGGGTCTCTTGCTCAGTGGCAATCCACCACGGTGACCTTGCCAACGGTGAATTTAAGCAACGGAGTACACACCTTTAATGCGGTGATCAGCAATCCAAATACGGGCGTTGACGAAAACAACCTGAATAATTCGCAAAACAGTACCTTGAATGTAGTGTTGAATGGGCAAGCGGTGGTATTAGACTTAACCCTGGATTGCTACGGGTCTGAAACCTCATGGGAATTACAAAACGCTAGCGGAACAGTAATTTATTCAGGCAGTGGCTACCTGGATGACGCCGCAGGCCTAGTAACGGAAAATTGGTGTTTAGATTTAGGGTGCTACGCGTATGTTATTGAGGATTCATATGGTGATGGGATTTATGGGTTGCCATGGTGTCAAAGCAGTGGTAGTGTCTTTATCTCGTCTCTTGGTTCTAATTTAGCGTCCATCGATACCGCAAACTCAGATTTTGGAAGCACCGCCACATTGAATTTTTGTGTAACAGGTGGAGGCCTTGACGGACTGAATGAAGAATCCATTAAGGTATATCCAAACCCAAGTACGGATGTGATGAATTGGGTTTCTTCTTCCGTGGTAAATTCCTATGTAATCGTTGATTTGCAAGGAAAAAAAGTAGTGGAACGCCAGAACATACATGCCACACAATTCCAGGTTTCGATAACTAACTTAAGCCCGGGTGTATATGTGTTGCAGGGAGTATTTGATGATGGGAAAACAGGCCAAGTACAAGTAATTAAAAACTAAGCGCTTGGCTGGGATTTATATTCATATCCCGTTCTGTAGGAAAAAATGCACCTATTGTGATTTTCATTTCTCCACCACCTTTGCGTCGTATAGAACGGCGCTATTAAGCCAACTACGTCAAGAATTCCAAGCAAGAATTCACGAATTAACAGCTCCGATAGAAAGCATATATTTCGGTGGGGGAACCCCCAGCTTGCTGAACCCAGAAGAATTGGGATCCTTGCTCGAAGGACCAAAACAATACACAGGAAACCAACCCGTGGAAATCACCTTAGAGGTGAATCCGGAAGACCTTACCGAAACCAACCTATCGGCATGGCAAGGGCTCGGAATCAACCGACTAAGCATTGGGGTACAAACGATGAATGATGAACTCCTGGCCTGGATGAACCGCAACCACCGCGCAGCAGACACTAGAAAGGGACTCGATCTACTGCAACAGTATGCCTTTTCAGTTTCGATTGATTTAATCTTTGGCGTGCCCCAACAAACGGAGGCAGATGTAGAAGAACTGTTAGCGCTAATTGATACCTACCCGATTGAGCACGTATCGGCTTATGCGCTTACGCAAGAACCACAAACCTTATTGCATCACCGCGTGACAACAGGCAAAGAACCTCAACTCAACGACGAGCAACAGGTAGCACATTACCACCTCGTTGAGCAGGCATTGAGCACTCGAGGGTTTGAACATTACGAAGTTTCGAACTACGCAAAACCCGGAAAACGCGCGGTTCATAACGGAAATTATTGGAAAGGGAAAGCCTACCTGGGGCTTGGTCCTGGGGCCCATTCCTTTGATGGAAAAAGTACACGCCGATGGAATGTATCAAACAATGCCCAATACCTGAAACAACAGGATTGGTATGAAGAGGAAACGCTGAGTGCAGACAACCAATGGAACGAACTTTGGCTTACCGGACTCCGCACACAACATGGCGTGCCCACACAGCTCTTTGACGCCTTGGGTGGGTTACGTGCCGAAGAACAGCAAATGCTCGATACCTTAATCAAGCAAAACAAAATACACGTAAAACACAACAGCTATTGCCTAACGCCAGACCACTGGTTGGCCGCCGACGGGATCAGCATGCAGTTGTTTCGAGCGGGTTAATCGATACGTGATTTCAAATTTGTATATTCGTATGTAGGTAATAAAGGTTTGCCTATACAACTGATTTGAGTGTATTGGTATCATTTTGTTACGCCTATATGCTAGTTGTGCGTCATTGTGCTGTGCTACCTCAAAACTGACTGCAAATAAAAAATTCATTCAGACAGCAGGAAAAAAGAAATAAAATCGTCTAACAGAATAACCCTTTCTAATTCAGGAAAGAATTACTAAAATGATTTTAAAAAATGAATTCAGTAAAATTAGCAGTCTTAGGTACATTGGCACTGGCATTGAGTATAACCCTTTATTCATGTAAAAAAGGTAAAATTGTTTCTACGGGTGACATATCTATTACAGACGTTGTAAAAGCAAAATTCACAAGTAACGTAACCATTTCTACGAGCGGTAGTGGTAAAAAGAGCAGTATTACACTTAAAAGCAATGGATTACCCGACCACAAAACACCGTACTGGGGTTCTGGAAATGCCTTATATGAAGAGTTTCCTTTTGGACATCAAGCCAACGCAAATACAGAAATGATAGCTCAAACCTATAAGATGAAAATTCCAACAAATCCTAATGAAGCAGCTTCAAAAGAAGAAACCTCGTTAGGTGAAATTGGAATGGCATTAAATGGAGTAGCCATTTTCAATGATCGTGAAGGTGGTAACGTTTCGCTAGATGCTATGACATTAACAACTTTTGACAATTCTGGAGCACACCCTGCACCTGCCAAAAATTATCACTACCATACAACGGGCAAATACATATCCGTAGATGATGCAAAATTGATTGGTTTTTTGCGAGATGGATTTCCTATTTATGGTAGAAAAGATACCACAGGCGTCTATCCAACTTTAGATGAATATGGTGGTCACTATGGTCCTACTCAAGATTTTCCAAATGGAATTTATCATTACCACGCATCAAACGTCAATTATTTAAATTCTGGGTATTACATCTTGAAGTCAGGTAGTTATTATGGCACAAAGGGAACTTTCACGAACTAAACTCGCCTTTCTTATTATTGGTGTTTTTTCTTTTGGATGTTCACAACCGAAGGACAATAAAATCACACCTGTTTGTGAAAAGGTAGCTATTTCAAGTATTCCGAGCGATACTATTTTCCAAAACGATTCAATATTAAAATTGCAGAATGGGGTTTATTATCGCAATAATAAACCTTATTCGGGTTATATAAAAGTCTTATATGAAACAGATAAATTAAAAACTGTTGGTTCTTATTTTAATGGAAATCAACATGGAATTACCAAAACATATTTTCCAAATGGAAAGTTGGAAACACTTCGGAATTATAGAAATGGAATGGCGTATGGACAACATTTGGGTTATTGGCAAAATGGGAACAAAAAATTTGATTTTATCTATTTCAACGACAAACGAGAAGGAATACAAAAGCAATGGTATGAAAATGGAAGTCCATATTGCGAATTAAGTTTTACTGATGACCAAGAAAACGGTATGCAAAAGGCGTGGCGAGAAAATGGAAAACCCTATATTAATTACGAAGTAAAAGATGGTGCACGATATGGACTTCAAAAATCAGCATTGTGTTATACTTTAAAAGATGAAAAACTAAAATGAAATATTGTTATTTAATTCTTTATTTATTTATAATTGTTTCGTGTAAGGAAAGTAAAAAACAACTTCCTTATTATGACACACCAGATTTTACACCAAAATGGGAAATGGATAATGAAAGTAAGTTTCACAAAATCAGATCATTCAAACTTATCAATCAAGAAAATCAATCCTTCACTGAAAAAGATATTGAAGGTAAAATTTGTGTTGCAGATTTCTTTTTTACTACTTGCCCAGGCATTTGTCTTAAAATGACAAACAGTATGTCTGACATTCAAGAGGAATTTTTAAATGATGATGAAATATTGCTTTTATCGCATAGTGTAACCCCCGAAAAGGATAGCGTACCTGTTTTAAAACAATACGCCAAAGAAAAAAAGGTTGATTTTAAAAGATGGAAACTTTTGACAGGAGATAAAAATGAAATATATGACTTAGGACGTAAATATTATTTTGTTGAGGAAGACGAAGGCATTAAAAAAGGCAATGATGTTTTTTTACATACCGAAAATTTCATACTTATTGATAAGCAAAGATATATTCGTGGAATTTACAACGGACTTGACCCAAATAGTATGCAAAATTTAATCAGAGACATTAAAATATTGAAAGCTGAATAGAATATAAAACAACGAACGCACAACACGGGTTTGGCAAAAGTGGCGGTTCAGTAATCCGTAGACACATTTGTGGTTAATAAAACATCGGTTCTCCGCATCAACATTTGTGGTGAAAATCGCCACCTTCGCCAAGCCCGAAAACGTTACATGAGATTATCCACCTCCGATAATATTAAATTTTTTGAAATAATACCAATATTTGGTATGTTTACAAAAATTCAATGTCATGAGCAAAAACACATCTATTACTTTGGGTAATTATTTTGATCAATTTATTCAGGGTATTTTAAGGGAAGGACGTTATAAAAACGCAAGTGAAGTAGTACGTGCTGGATTGAGGCTCCTTGAAGAAGAGGAGCAGAAAATAATTGCGTTGCGTCATGCCATTAACGAAGGCATTAACAGTGGCTTAGCTGAAGATTTTGATCCAGAAGAACATTTGAAAATGTTAAAGGCCCGCCCTTCGGACGGACAGGTAAAAAGAAAGTAAATGGCCAAGTTTAAGTTAACCAACAGTGCCGTAAAGGATTTATCGGATATTTGGAACTATACCTACAACACCTGGTCTGAAAGTCAAGCGGATAAATATTATAAACTTATTCTAAACGCATGTTCGGCAATAGCTAAAAAGCCTGAGCAAGGCAAAGTGTATGAAGAAGTTTATCCTGATCTAAAAGGTCAAAAAACCTCCAAGCACATTATTTTTTATAGAATAATGGATGATAAATCAATCGAGGTTACGAGAATCTTGCACGAAAGAATGGAGTTGAAGAATAAATTGAAATAATAAAAATCACATAACATCGGTTAGGCAATATACCTCAAATTCTTACTCGGTGTCAATGTTTTATTAAAGTTAGATTAGTTAACTCTTTGAGGTTATTTTTTATGGGCGAAAGTTTCTGCCCTTAGTCAAGCCCCCTTACCCACAGGCAATCTTCCCTACGCGCGTAGCGTGTCTTCCTCCTTCAAATTGGGCAGATAAAAATGCATGTAAGATTTCTGTTGCGAGTTCTTCACTGATGAAACGCGCCGGTAAAGATAAAATGTTCGCGTCGTTGTGCTGACGAGCTAAACTGGCAATTTCTGGGGTCCAACACAGGGCACATCGAATGCCTTGGTGCTTGTTCGCTGTCATGCTAATGCCATTCCCAGAACCGCAAATCAACACCCCAAGATCCGCTGCGTGCTGCTCCACTTCATTCGCTACCGGATGCGCATAGTCAGGGTAATCGATGCTGTCTTCACTGTAGCATCCAAAATCTTTTACCTGATATCCTTCTGCTTCAAGGATTGTAATTAATTTTGCTTTAAGTGCAAAACCTGCATGGTCGGATCCAATGGCGATTTTCATGGTGTTTTTTTTGTAAAATTAGTGATTTGATAACATGTGAATAGCCTTGTTAATTAGTATTGAAAACTGCTAAAAGAAAAGTGTAGGAATATTCAACTGGGTTCGCTTATATACAAGTATTTGACTTAATGCATGAAACTTAGAGGAATCTTTGCAATAAGAATGCACGGATTGTTAACTAAAAAAGCGGGCGTTTTTGGAATTAGTTATAAACCTTAGTCACTTATACACAGACGTGAACAACAGGGTATTTATTCTTGGTTTAATTGGCTAAACTGACATTAAATTATGTTAACAACCCGTTGAAATCTCGTTGATAGTAATGCAAGGTTAATAAAAGGGTCTTATTTTTACACAAATGAACAGCCTTAATAGTTTTAATAAAATTCTTTTTAAATAAATATCTTTAAATACAATTAACTGGTGTGCAAAGATTAAACTAGGGAATGTAGCGATGAATTTTTACTTTTACCCAAGATGAGTAAGCCGCAAGATGACATACAAACCTTATATGCAGAGATTGAAAAATTTGCAAATAAGTTTTATTTGAATCGCCTGTTGAAAGGAAGCATCCTGAGCTTGGGCGTTTTTTCTGTCAGCTATTTGTTCTTTTCCAGCCTGGCGTATTTTTTTGAACTCAGCAGCTGGATTCGCCTCTTCTTTTTATTGGCCTTTCTGGCATTAAATGCCACGGTGTTTGTTCGCCTGGTGTTTATTCCCTTAGCGCAGCGCTTTGGATGGATGAAACGGATGTCACAACTCGAAGCGGCGCAGTTAATTGGCAGCATGTTTTCTGATATTGCCGATCGCTTAACGAATACCTTGCAATTAATTAGTCAATCTTCGTCGGCAAACGAGAATTTAGATTTATTAACCGCTTCCATTGCGCAGAAAACTTCTCAATTAACGGTGTTTAATTTTAGTTCGGCCATTGATCTATCAGTAAATAAAAAATACGCGAAATATGTACTTCCTTCGCTGTTAACCCTCCTTGTTTTATTAATCTTTATTCCGGCGATTCTTACCCAAGGAACCTACCGCATTATTCAATACGATCAAGTGTTCCTGCCCTTTAAATTTTATTTAGCGGAAGGAAAAGGAAGTTATGAAGAAGGCGCCGACATTCCAATTCAAGTCACCTTGAAAGGTGAACGCATTCCGGATAGGGTGTATTTAGTGTCGGATCAGGGTAAATTCTTAATGCAACGTGCCTTGAAGAATCGCTTTGATTTTGTGATGAAAAAAGTTAAAACCAGCGGCGCGTTTTACTTTGAAGCGAATGGGTATGAGAGTAAATCGTACGAGTACAAGGTTACCGGTAAAAGTGTCTTGGGTAAAGTCTCACTCAAGATTCATTACCCTGCCTACTTAAACAAAAAGGATGAGTTAATTCAAAATGTTGGCGACATTACGGTTCCGGAAGGAAGTCAGTTAACGTGGAATGGATCCTCTAAAAATACCTCGTGGGTTGAATTACAACACGCGAATACGCCCAAGAAGTTTAATAACTCCGGGTTTACCTATGCATTCCAGGCCCGAAATTCAAGTAAATTAAAGATTCGGCTTTCCAACATGTTTTCTAACAAAGTGGATTCTTCTACGTTTCAAGTAACTGTTATTAAAGATGCGTATCCAAGCATTCAAGTGGGAGAGGCCAGCGATTCAATTCAAGACGGTTTGCGCTTCTTTAGCGGACAAGTAGGCGATGATTATGGCGTATCTGCATTGAACTTTCATTACACGATCCTACGAAACGGAAAAGCGCTTAAAACTAGAAAATTGCCGGTGTCTTTTCAATCAGGAACGCGCAGCAGTTTTTCATTGGCGGTAGATTTTAGGTTGGAAGAAGTGAAATTGGAAGATAAGATTGAATATTATTTTACGGTTTCTGATAACGACGGGGTGAATGGAAGCAAGAGCACGAAGAGTTATGTGGGTCAATATCAATTACCCGACTTAAAGGAATTGAATGAACAACGCGATGAGCAACAAGCCCAGACTAAGCAAGATTTAGAACGCGTATTGAGTAAAACGAAAGAATTTGAACGGTCTGTTGATAAGCTTAAAAAAGACTTAACTAATTCAAAATCAAATGATTGGAATAATAAACAGCAATTAAAACAGCTTCAAGAGGAACAAAAGTCCTTGGCGAATGAACTGCAGCAGATTAAAGATCAATTGGAGCAAACCACCCAGGAGAAGAATCAACTTTCTGAAATCGATAAAGCCTTGTTAGAAAAACAGGAAATGATTGAGAAACTGCTGGAGGAGGTAATGGATGACGAACTAAAGAAGCTCTTGGAGGATTTAGAGAAATTATTCAACGAACGAGCTGATCAGGAGATTCAGAAAGAGATGAATAAATTGGATCAGCAGGCGGAAAACATGAATAAGCAATTGGATCGCACCTTAGAGATGTTGAAGAAGTTGCAGGTGAACGAGAAAATAGATGACATTGAAAAGGAGCTCAAGGAAAATGCGGCGGATCAAGAAGCCTTAAAACAAGACATTCAGAATGACAAGATTTCTAAGGAAGATGCGCTTAAGCGTCAAGAAGAGATCAACAAGCGTTTTGATGAAATCCAAAAGAAATTAGAAGAAACGAAAGCACTGAATAAAGAACTTGAAAATCCGCTGAATTTGGAAGATTCTAAGGCCTTGGAAGAATCAATCGATTCAGAACTGGGAAAGGCCTCAGAAGAGGTTAAAAGCGGCAAGAAAAGCAAATCTAAAGAATCTCAGCAGCAGGCAGCGGATCAAATGGAACAGTTGGCCGATATGCTCGATCACCAGCAACAGGAGTCGAACCAGCAGCAACAGGAAGAGGATATGGAATTGGTGCGACAGATTTTAGAAAGTTTAATGATACTGAGCTTTGATCAAGAGGCGCTGATTGGTAAATTTTCTAAGGTAAACACGACCGATCCGAAGTATAAAAAATTAGGACGTGAGCAGATTCGAATCAATACAGACACAAAGGCGGTGAGTGATAGCTTATTAGCCTTAGCTAAACGTCAACCAAAGATTGCTTCCTTTGTGGATAAAGAATTAGCGGATATCACCTTCTCACAAAACGCGGCTGTTGATGCCATTGATGATCATAAGAAACAAGATATTTCTAAAAGCCAGCAACAGGTCATGACCGCCTATAACAACCTGGCCCTACTCTTAAATGAAGCCTTACAACAAATGCAGTCTCAGATGCAATCCCAGATGCAGAGCAGTGGAAGTTGCAGTAAACCGGGGAATGGAAAACCGAAACCGGGCAATAGTATGTCGCCGGGTGATATGAAAGAAATGCTTAAAAAGCAATTAGAGAAAATGCAGAAAGGGCAAAATCCAGGAGGAAAAAAACCGGGCGATAAGGAAGGAGATAGTCCAGGCATGAAGCCGGGTCAATCCGGAATGAACATGATGGGATTAGGCAACAAGGAAATCGCTAAAATGGCGGCAGAACAAACGGCCATTCGTCAGCGCTTGGAACAGTTGAAAAATGAATTAAACAAGGACGGAAAAGGCAAGGGAAATCAATTGAATCCCTTGTTAAAAGAATTGGAACAACAAGAGAAAGATTTGATCAATAAGAACTTTAGTCCGGAGATGATTAACCGTCAAAAAGACATCATGACCCGTTTATTAGAAAGTGAGAAAGCCATGATGGAGCGAGGATTTGAAGAGAAGCGGGAGTCTAAATCGGGTGTTGATCAAATAAAGGGTAACCTTATTGAGATTAAGACGTACAATCGGGATAAGTTAAAGCAAGTTGAAATGCTTCAGGTGGTAGATCCTGCATTTAGTATCTACTATAAATCCAAGGCGGAAACTTATTTTAATTTAGTTGATTAAATTTATAGCATGAAACATCAATTACAATTAATCCATGAAGTAACTCTACCTTCAACACCAGCCTCTATTACGGATGTTGAAAGTTTAATTGATGTAGCTTGTGGCGAGTTAGCGCTTAGTGAAGACGCTTATGGTAATATTTTGATCGCGGTAACAGAAGCGGTAAATAATGCCATAATTCATGGGAATAAGTTGGATGCAACATTATCTGTTCATGTGGGGGTTCATAACAACGAGGAATGGGTTTGTTTTTCTGTTAAAGATCAAGGCGCTGGGTTTGACCCCGAGGCGATTCCCGATCCAACGGCACCGGAGAATTTATTGAAAGAAAATGGCCGCGGCGTATTTCTTATGAAAAATCTATCAGACGAGGTAACGTATGAAGCGGGTGGTACAGTGGTTAATGTTTGTTTTCGTCGATGATTTCTATCGAGTACTTTTCTAATGAAATTGCTGGTTTACCTATTGATTCCATAACGGAAACCTTACCTGTATTGGTCTCCTTTGAATCCCGTGAATTAGGTGATATTACCCTGATATTCTGTACCGACGAAGA
>Ga0102874_1000745_pt1 | contig 11268 bp, 9 predicted proteins | sample Colrivmet1547A02_FD_78184 | JGI IMG/M metagenome (GOLD analysis project Ga0102874, IMG submission 78184) | Estuarine microbial communities from the Columbia River estuary - metaG 1547A-02 | ecosystem: Environmental > Aquatic > Marine > Intertidal zone > Estuary | place: USA: Columbia River...
AAACAGTTTTTTGTCGAATGCTTTTCCGCTTTGTTTATGTTCAGACATAAATATTTTCTGGGTAATTTATCTGGGTTAAATATAAACCTTTCGCTGGTACTGATGGGCCAGCCTTACTTCTTGACTTGGTCTCTAGAAGAAGTGGAATATCTGTCACTGGCCGCTTTCCTGTACCAATTTCTAAAAGAGTTCCCACAATTGCGCGAACCATATTTCGTAAAAATCGATTGGCTGTTATGGTAAAAACCAATTGTCCTTTTGTAGCTACCCACTTTGCGTGGGTGATGTCACAAATAAAAGTATGCACATCTGAATTGGACTTTGAGAAACACTCAAAATCTTTTTCTCCCAATAACATCTGTGCCGCTTTATTCATTGATTGAATATCAAGGGGCTGAAATACATAATGGGCTCCATGATGTTGAAAGGGGTCTTTTTGATTGACCACTATGTACTCATAAGTCCTACTGGTAGCGGTAAAACGGGCATGGGTTTCTTGGGTAACTGCCAATATCTGATCAATTGAAATATCTGCAGCTAGAAAGGCGTTCAGCCTATCCTTGATGATTTGCTTGTCAAAGCCTACTTCGGTGTCAAAATGAGCAACCATCTTTTTAGCGTGTACACCAGCGTCTGTTCGTCCCGCACCCATTAATTCTATTGGTGTAGCCAATAACAGTGAAAATGCCTGTTCCATTTTTTCTTGGACACTAGAGGCATTCGGTTGCTTTTGCCAACCGTGGTAGTCTGTTCCTATATATGAAAAGTGTACAAAATATCTCAACGCAATCTCTTACTTTTGTGTGCAAATATACCGTATAGCCACTTGAATTTACTTTAAATGAAAAAAATTTTACTGCTTTCAGATACCCACTCACATATAGACGAGAGAATATTACATTTTGTGTCCGAGGCAGACGAGGTATGGCACGCTGGGGATATTGGGGACTTGGCGGTAACAGATGCTATAGCTGCTTTAAAACCCCTAAGGGCAGTTTACGGAAATATAGATGACCACAAAGCCAGAAGCACCTTCCCCTTGGATTTGAAATTTGACTGTGAGGGTATGAAAGTGTGGATCACTCATATTGGTGGTTATCCAGGCAAATACAACCAACGTATTAGAGCGGAAATAAAACAAAGTGCCCCACAAATATTTATTGCAGGGCACTCACATATATTAAAAGTACAGTGGGATAAATCCATTCAATGCATGCACCTAAATCCTGGAGCTTGCGGCGTATCTGGCTTTCACCATATGAGAACCATGCTGCGTTTTTCTATTGACCAAGGTACTTTAAAAGATTTAGAGGTCATTGAATTGGGTTTGAGGGGAAAAAAGTCATAAAAAAACCCGGGTAACAAGCCCGGGTTTTACGCACTAATACTACTAAGATGTTAGGTTTAACGTAAACGATCGACAGATTTTACGAGATCTTCGTCCTTTTTTATGGCTTTATTGGCCACAGATAAAAAAACGATAGAAATAATAGGAACAAACATCCCAATACCCTTCTCAGAAAGAAAACTTTCTCCAGATAAACTTAGCCATCGGTAAACGAAAAATCCTAGTAAAAAAAAGTTTAATATGATGTTTAATCGGTTCATTACAAACTGATTAATTCGCTTTTTATAGGAAAAAACACTTATTAAAGTAAGTGTTACAAACAAGATGAACGTACCTTTATTTAAGGCGTTTGCTAAAGTAAAGATAGTGTTTTCAGACACTTCAGCAACGATATTCACAAAAAAAACAGCGAATAAATTTACTGCAGCTACTATAAATAAATAAAATGATTGTATTCTTTGTATCATATAAGATGCATTCTTGTTTGGTCACAAAAATAGTGGTCTTTTTTAAGTTTTAAAGAGAATATTAATTTTTATTTGTATTATTGTAATGTGATTCAGTTATAGAGATAATCACACTTACCTCTGGGAAGTTCTTTTTCCCATTTTCAATTATTTACAACAATTACTTATCTCAAGTATCCACCTATTTATATTATTGAATGTTTGAAATTTCAAAACTAAAAACCATGAAGCTTCCAGAGCTTCAGGAAATTGCAAAAGGATTAAAGGTTCCTAAGTTTAAAACCTTAAAAAAAATAGATTTAGTATATCAGATTTTAGACCTTCAGGCCACAAACCCTAAGGCTGTAGTTGCTGTTGCAACACCAGTTCTAGAGGGAAAAACAGATGATGTTTTATCTAAAAGCAATTCTGAAGCCGTTACTGAAACCACTAAAGAAGCGTCTGTAAATGCTGAAGTAGTTAGAAGAAAACCAAATCCAAGACCTAGGAAACCTAAAGAAGAAAACGATCAGGTATCTTTTAAAGTGGCGACTCAATCATCAGATAAAACTACAGAAGCTACGGCCAGACCAGAGAGAACCAAGCCCGAGGGAATCCCAAACAAAAAGTCACCTGAAGCTGAGGAGCAAAATAACGGAAGGATTCAAAGCAACCGCCCCAATAGAAGACCAGAAGGTAAGCAGAACAACAGGGAAGCTAGACCAACTGAAAAATCTACAGAGCAAAGGAACCATCCCCAACATGCGCCCAAACAGCAAAACAGAAAAAATCCCAATCAAAACCGTCCAGAAAAAAACTTTAATTTCGACAAAGAATTAAAGAATAGGTACAAGGATCCTGACTATGAATTTGACAGTATCATTGCCTCTGAAGGGGTTTTAGATATTATGCAGGATGGATATGGTTTCTTGAGATCTTCTGATTACAACTACCTATCTTCTCCAGATGATATATACGTATCTCAATCTCAGATAAGACTGTTCGGTTTAAAGCCAGGAGATACTGTATTGGGAGAAGTAAGACCTCCAAAAGAAGGTGAAAAGTATTTCCCACTCATCAAAGTAAATAAAATTAATGGTCAAGACCCACAAGTCGTTAGAGACCGTGTAGCTTTTGAGCATTTGACCCCTTTATTTCCAGAAGAAAAATTCAAACTATCTGAAAGACAGAGTAATATATCCAATAGAATCATAGATTTATTTTGCCCTATAGGTAAAGGTCAAAGAGGAATGATTGTAGCCCAACCTAAAACGGGTAAGACCATGCTTCTTAAAGACATTGCTAACGGAATTGCAGCCAATCATCCTGAGGTGTACCAACTTATCTTGTTAATAGATGAACGCCCTGAGGAAGTGACAGACATGCAGCGAAATGTAAAAGGAGAGGTCATAGCTTCTACTTTTGATAAGGAAGCCACAGAACATGTAAGGGTGGCTAATATTGTTTTAGAAAAAGCGAAACGATTGGTAGAATGTGGCCATGATGTGGTAATTCTTTTAGATTCAATCACCAGATTAGCCAGAGCCTACAATACCGTTCAACCTGCCTCAGGTAAGGTGCTCAGTGGAGGGGTAGACGCCAACGCACTACACAAACCAAAAAGATTCTTCGGAGCCGCTAGAAACATTGAAAATGGGGGTTCTCTTACTATTATAGCCACTGCTTTAACAGAGACTGGATCTAAAATGGACGAGGTGATTTTTGAAGAGTTCAAAGGAACAGGTAATATGGAACTTCAATTAGATAGAAAAATATCTAACAGAAGAATTTTCCCTGCCATTGACCTTACCTCATCTAGTACACGTAGAGATGACCTCTTATTAGACGAGCAAACAGTGCAACGTATGTGGATCATGCGCAAATACCTTGCAGACATGAACCCTGTTGAAGCCATGGAGTTTATTGAGCAGCGCTTTAAACAAACTAAAAACAACGAGGAGTTCTTATTGACCATGAATCAATAATCACTTCTGATAAATATATTAAAACGCCGCGGATTTCTCCGCGGCGTTTTTTTTTACCTGTGACACCCTTAAGTAGGGCACAAAAAAAGCCTGTGGTATTGAAAAATACCACAGGCGTATAAGGTAAAACGAGTAAGAGATCTCTACTTAAAGAGTCGCTACTTGTTTGGTTAACTTACTCTTCAAGTTAGAAGCTTTGTTAGAATGAATGATATTGCGTTTCGCCAACTTATCAATCATAGAAATTACAGATGGAAGCATCTCTAAAGCTGCTTTCTTATCTTCTTCTAAACGTAATTTCTTAAGGGCGTTACGCATGGTCTTGTGCTGGTACTTGTTACGTAAACGCACCGCCTCGTTTCTTCTAATTCTCTTTAATGCAGACTTGTGATTAGCCATAGTTTTAATTTGTAATTGTTATGAATGTTACCATTCGCTTTTGTAGTCCGTAGGGGAATCGAACCCCTGTTACCAGGATGAAAACCTGGCGTCCTAACCCCTAGACGAACGGACCGGTTTGCAGCAACTGCTGCTGATAAAATTTGTAGTCCGTAGGGGAATCGAACCCCTGTTACCAGGATGAAAACCTGGCGTCCTAACCCCTAGACGAACGGACCATTAGTTTGCGCAATTGCGGATGCAAAAATACAACTATTTTTCACTATTGCAAGAGTCCGCTACAATTTTTTCTTTTTTTAATAGGCCTTTGCAAATAAGACCCTTTTAGAAGAGGGCTTGCCCGTAAGAATACACAGGCCTTGCTCTTCTTTTGCATCGATAGGAATACACCTAATAGAAGCCTTTGTAGCGTCTTTTATCTTCGCTTCTGTGGCTATAGTGCCATCCCAATGCGCCGCAATAAAACCACCCTTTTCATTTAAGACCTTTTTAAATTCTTCAAAAGTGTCTACAGGGGTAATGTGGGTGTCTCTAAATTCAAGGGCACGTTGGTATAGATTGTCTTGAATAACGGCTAACAACTGCTCTACATGCTCCACTAAATGGTCTGAAGCGACTGTTTCCTTAGTTAGGGTGTCTCTTCTGGCTACTTCAAACGTATTGTTGTCTAAATCTCTTTGTCCAATAGCCAAACGAATAGGAACCCCTTTGAGTTCGTATTCATTAAATTTAAATCCTGGCTTGTGTGTATCTCTTTGGTCAAACTTCACTGAAATTCCCTTAGACTTAAGCGCCTTTACTAAAGGTGCTACTTTTTCTGCTATAGCGTCTAATTGATCTGTACCTTTATATATAGGTACAATAACTACTTGTATGGGGGCTAATTTTGGGGGTAATACCAATCCGTTGTCGTCTGAATGGGTCATAATAAGTGCACCCATTAGTCGGGTAGAAACTCCCCATGAAGTGGCCCATACATGCGCTTGTTTTCCTTCTTTTGTTGCGTAGGTCACATCAAAAGCCTTGGCGAAATTTTGTCCTAAAAAGTGAGACGTACCTGCCTGTAATGCTTTTCCATCTTGCATCATGGCTTCAATACAATAGGTTTCTAAGGCACCAGCAAAACGTTCAGACTCCGTTTTTAATCCTTTAATCACAGGAACCGCCATAAATTCCTGTGCAAATGTAGCGTACACCTCCATCATTTGCTCAGCCTCAGCAATAGCCTCTTCTTTGGTAGCATGAGCGGTATGTCCTTCTTGCCACAAAAACTCTGATGTTCTCAAAAACAAACGCGTTCTCATTTCCCAGCGAACTACATTGGCCCACTGATTAATAAGCAAAGGAAGGTCTCTATAAGATTGTATCCACTTTCTATAAGTATCCCAAATGATGGTCTCTGAAGTAGGTCTGACAATTAATTCTTCTTCTAATTTAGCATCAGGATCAACAATTACGCCACTCCCATCTTCTGCATTTTTAAGCCTATAATGGGTCACTACAGCACATTCTTTAGCAAAACCATCTACATGGCTCGCCTCCTTACTAAAATATGACTTGGGTATGAACAGGGGGAAATAGGCATTCTCATGGCCCGTTTCTTTAAACATATGGTCTAAAGCGGCCTGCATTTTTTCCCAAATGGCATATCCGTATGGTTTTATTACCATACAACCCCTCACGCCAGAATTCTCTGCAAGGTCTGCTTTTCCTACTAATTCATTATACCACTTAGAGTAGTCTTCACTTCTTTTGGTTAAATTTTTACTCATAACTTAGAGTTTGGCACAAATCTTGTAATTTAGCCTATAGTTAGTATATAATTCTCAGTGCTGCGCCTTTTTAAAGCGATTTTACTAGTCTTGCACTTTGGCACAAAACTAACTATTTTTAAAGAGCATAACAATTAAATTATAGCCATATGAAAACACAAACATTTACTTCCGGTTTTAGATCTTTAGGATTACTAACAACAGTAAGCTTGTTTTTGACTTCATGTGGAAGTTTCACCCAAGCATCTTATTACGCACAAGATGGGATTTACAGCAATCCCAATGGGGTAGTAAGAACGGTGGCTGCTACTGAAACAGCTGTTCCGTTGGTGAACGAAAACCCAAATGAATTTGGGTCTTATTTTTCGGATCGCGCCAACACTTACGCCTCCTTATTAGAAGAAGACAATTTCACTTCTGCAGACCAATACAATTCTGGAGAATACAATGAAAACTATGACGAAAGTCAGGGATACCAACCCCAAAACAATCAAGTATCTTCGGGTCAAAATAATGCTCAAGCGGGTTGGGGAAGCAGCCCGTCTGCAGTGACCATTCAAATTCATAACAATCCTTGGTTTGATCATTTTTATCCAGGAGATCCATTTTTTGGCAATCCAGGGATAGTTCCTATGGGCATGCAAGGGCTTTATTTCTCCTCTTTTGCCAATATGAGTAACATAAGATTTCGCCCTTGGAGAAACTGGAGATTTAACCAATGGGGCATGAACCCTTGGGGATTTGATCAATGGGGCTGGGGCTTTAACAATTGGAACAATATGGGCTGGAACAGTTGGAACAGTTGGGGATGGAACGGATGGGGTTTTCAAAACCCAGTGGCATTTTACGGACCTTACAACTATGCTAGAGTCAATGGATTTGGTAGAAGCAACCTATTCAACAGGAGTCCATACAGAACTAATGTTGCGGTAAATGCGACCAGAAGAGGCAAAAACAACCAGACCCAAAGAAGCAATAGCAGCTATGCCCTCAGAAAAAATACTTTAAGTGTGAGTGGGTTGAGGAATTATCTCAGAACCACTGACAACAGCAGGGTAATAGACGCTTACAAAAACAATAATCGGTCTATTGATGGAATAGTAACTTCTAACAACGGACTTAGAAACAATATTGGAAGAACAACTTCTAATACAAGAACTGTGTCCTCTAATGGAAACACGAGAATGGTCTCTGCTAATAATTTATCTAACAACCTTAGGGACCGTACTTACAACACTTCTAACGCAATAAGAAACAACAGTATTGTAAGAACACCTCGCGCAACAAGGAGCAACACTGTGAGAAGTATTCAGAGTCCTAACAACCAACTGTACAGAAATCTAGCGCCTAGAACGAGTAATTTTAATAGCAATGCTACAAGAAGCACTGGCACAAATAGTGTTAGAAATGTAAGTCCTATTAGAAGGAGCTATAATACCCAAAGTAGTCCTGTAAAAAGATCTAGCATTAATCGCTCTAGCAACACTAACAGCGCTCCTGCTGTAAGATCTTCTAATAATGTAAGGAGCAGTAGCAGTAACCGATCCAGTTCTTCTAGCAGGTCTTCTTCTAGCAGCAAATCTAGTGGAAGGAGAAATTAAATAGCATTTACAATAAATGAAAAAAGTATTATTAGGGGTCTTTTTAGCCACAGGCTTATTAACCTATGCACAACAAATTCAGGACCTTCCATTGTTTGGACTAGAGCAAAGGACAGGAACAGCAAGATTCCAAGCCATGGCTGGTGCTTTTGGCGCCCTAGGGGGAGATTTCTCTGCGCTTGCCATTAATCCTGCAGGGGCTGCCGTATTCAAGCACAGTCAAATGGGCTTTGGACTCTCTCATTTTCAGACAGAAAACAACACCCAATTAAATGCGACAAATACCCAAGCCAATAAAGGCCATTTGGGTTTTAACGAAGCAGGTATTGTTTTTGTGTACGACAACAGTAAAAACAGCCCTTGGAAAAAAATCAGTTTGGCCTTAAACTCAGACAATAGCAACCAATACAAATCAAGGGTAAATGCAAAAGGAAATACATCCAACGGTTTAGACCAATACTTTCTTCATTACGCCAACGGCACCCCTTTTGGTGACATTCTAAAGTTAGACGGTGAACTACTAGAAGAAGCCTATCTCAATATTGGTTCACAAATTGGATATGCAGCGCAACAGGCATTTTTAGGTTATTACAGTGGCGTGTTAGACCCAGCTGAACTAGACAATAACAGTATCAGCAGCTATGTATCCAATGCCCTATACCAGCAAGTACGGCAGAACCATCATATTCAAACCAAAGGAAGAAATAGTAAATTTGTTGCTACCACAGCGGCACAATACAAAGACTTCTTATTTTTGGGAGCTGGACTTGAATTTCAAAACTTGGTTTTCGAAAAACAAGGAAGGATAAATGAATATGGATACAGTGCAAATAGTCCCATACAATACATAGATTTTGACAATTTTATAAGAACAGACGGAAATGGTGTTGCCCTAAGTCTAGGTGCCATAGCCAGAGTTTCTCAATTTTTGAGACTTGGAGTGAGTTATAAAACCCCAACTTGGTATACCTTATCTGAAAAAACACACCAACAAATTGGGAGCAATTTGGAAGACGTAGATATTGAATTCATTGACCAAAACCAGATCAACCTATTTGAAGATTACAGGATCACGATTCCTTCAAAAATAACGCTTAGTGGAGCCTTGGTAGTGGGCAAAAGAGGTTTAATTAGTGTAGACTATAGCCAACAAGATTTCTCCACTGCAAGATTTAGACCCCTTAACGATCCTTATTTCAGTAATTTAAATAGTGCTGCCAACAATGACCTTGGCACAGTCAATAGTTTAAACATTGGAGGAGAATTTAATCTTTCAAGATGGTCTTTTAGAGTGGGCTATAGTGCCCAAAACAGTCCTTTTGTAAACAATACCGTTAACACCATTAATACAAGTTCTGGATTGGGATGGGTTTTCAATGGAGGAAGAATTGATTTTGCTTACAGTCAATGGGAACAAAGCCAGTCAGTTTCTCCTCTAAATTTTCCTGAAGGCACGGCTTTTCAAATGGAAACACGCAGAAATATTGCTAGCATGACTTATACGCTGTTCTTCTAAGTCAAAAAAGCTATAAATCCCGGTAGAATTGCCCTATATTTGCATCAGAAACGTACTAAATTTAGAATGAAAATAGACCAAAACGCTATGGAGGCCCAAGAAGACCTTTCTATGGACCACCTGTCTGCAGCAGAAAATACTCCGCTAAGATCAGATGCTTTTGACCTCTCAGATGAGGCCAAAATTGAAAATATTAAAGGCCATGTAACTGCCATATTAAACACCCTAGGTTTAGACCTAACAGACGACAGTCTAAAAGGCACACCAAATAGGGTGGCTAAAATGTTTGTCAATGAAATATTTGGTGGCTTGCATCCAAACAAAAGACCAAAAGCCTCTACTTTTAGTAATAAATACAAGTATGGAGAAATGCTTGTTGAAAAAAATATTACCCTCTACTCTACTTGCGAGCACCATTTGCTCCCTATTGTTGGTAAAGCACATGTGGCTTATATCTCCAAAGGAACCGTAGTGGGATTGTCAAAAATGAATCGAATTGTAGATTATTTTGCCAAAAGACCCCAAGTTCAAGAGCGTTTGACCATACAAATTGTCAGGGAATTACAAAAAGTACTCGGCACACAAGATGTGGCTTGCGTCATAGATGCAAAACACCTGTGTGTAAACTCTAGAGGGATTAGAGATATAGATTCTAGTACCGTTACAGCAGAGTACGGAGGTGCTTTTAAAGAAGCTGCTACCAGAAAAGAATTCATAAATTTCCTAAATCTTCCGGTTAATTTCTAGTCTAAAAAAGCATGTCTGCACCACAAAACAACACCTTAAAAATATACAATTCCCTGAGTGGAAAAAAAGAGATATTTACCCCTATTACAGCGGGTTATGTAGGGATGTATGTATGTGGACCAACCGTCTATTCTCAAGTACACCTTGGAAATTGTAGGACCTTTATGTCGTTTGACATGATTTTTAGATACCTCAAGCATTTGGGGTTTAAAGTGAGGTATGTCAGAAACATTACAGATGCTGGGCACTTAGAAAATGACGCAGAGGAAGGCGAAGACAAAATTGCAAAGAAGGCCCGATTAGAACAGATTGAACCTATGGAAGTGGTGCAAAAATACACAGTTGACTTTCATAATATATTGACGCAATTCAACTTATTACCACCGAGTATTGAACCCACGGCTACTGGGCACATCATTGAACAAATACAGATTATTGATGAAATTATAGCCAAAGGCTATGCTTACCATGTCAATGGATCTGTTTACTTTGATGTTCAAAAATTTAACGAGACCAATGATTACGGTAAACTAAGTGGCAGGAAACTAGAAGACATGTTGGCCAACACCAGAAGTCTAACAGCTCAAGACGAAAAAAAATCTCCCCAAGATTTTGCCCTTTGGAAAAAAGCAGAGCCACAACACATCATGAGATGGCCTTCTAAATGGGGTGACGGTTTCCCAGGATGGCACCTTGAATGTACTGCGATGAGCACAAAATATTTAGGAAAAACCTTTGATATTCACGGGGGAGGGATGGATTTAAAATTCCCACACCACGAATGTGAAATTGCCCAAGCAGAAGCTACCAATGGGGTATCTCCAGTAAAATATTGGATGCATGCCAATATGCTCACGCTCAATGGCAAAAAGATGTCTAAATCTACCGATAATAATATTTTACCGGGAGAGATCTTTAGTGGGGAAAACAATATACTCTCAAAACCTTTCACTGCATCTGTATTACGATTTTTCATGATGCAAGCACATTACACCAGTATTTTAGACTTGAGTAATGAAGCTTTATTGGCCTCTGAAAAGGGACATGCTCGCTTAATGGAGGCTTTTAAGCAACTAGACAGTGTAGTCGTGGGAAACCATACAGATTTTGACTTAAAAAGCTGGGAAGACAAGTGTTATTCTGCTATGAATGATGACTTTAACACACCCATACTCATTGCCCACTTATTTGAAGGGGTCAAAGAAATTAATTTATTAAAGGAAGGAAATCACCAAATAAGCCAAGCAGATAAAGCACATTTTACTGCTTTATTAAAGGCTTTTGTATTGGATGTTTTAGGCTTAAAAGAAGGCGTGGAAATGGCTACAAACAGCCAAACCCCTGCATTAGTAGAAATGCTCATTAAATTGAGAAAAGAAGCTAGAGACAATAAAGACTTTGCTACTTCAGATGCGATTAGAGACCAATTATTGGCTCTAGGCATTCAGTTAAAG
>Ga0102874_1000761_pt1 | contig 11171 bp, 10 predicted proteins | sample Colrivmet1547A02_FD_78184 | JGI IMG/M metagenome (GOLD analysis project Ga0102874, IMG submission 78184) | Estuarine microbial communities from the Columbia River estuary - metaG 1547A-02 | ecosystem: Environmental > Aquatic > Marine > Intertidal zone > Estuary | place: USA: Columbia River...
ACTCCCAAAATGCTTCCAGTTGCAATTCCAGGAATTGCCGCAGGGATGACCTGTTTGCGTATTGTTTGCCACTTTGTTGCACCAAGGGCATACGACCCCTCGCGCAAGCTGGGGGGTACTGCCTTCAGTGCTTCACGTGATGAAACAACTACCACGGGAAGAACCATCATTGTGAGAACCGCTGAGGCCGTACCGACACTAAAACCCCAACCCAACCAACCTCGGGCGACAAAGGCGAGACCCAAAATTCCGAAAACGATACTTGGCACTCCTGCAAGAGTCTGAATATTTAATGTGATGAGCCTGGTGATACGGCTCGTGCTGTTGGCGAATTCTTCAAGGTAAATCGCGCTGCCTAACCCGATAAAAAGCGAGGCAAACCCGCTGGTGACGACCACCCATAGAGAACCAAAAATTGCCGACTGAATTCCGGCATCTTCAGGAAATGGTGACGGGAAATTGGTGAGCAGATCAAGGTTGAGCCGCCCGGCGCCTTTCAACAACGTGGTGAGAATGAGAAAAAAGAGAGTGAGAACAGCGCACAAGGTTGCAAACCAAAGGACCAAAAGGAATATTTTGTCTCTTGATTTTCTTACAGTGCTTGTACTGTCGCGAAGGTTTGGAGCAAAGCGGGAACCAACGACATCTGCGTTAACGTTCATTCGTAAACCTCCCGAAACCGAGTGACAATGCGCTGGCTTAACATGTTGAGACCAAAGGTGATGATGAACAGCATTGATCCGACGGCAAAAATTGTTCTGTAACCCGTGGAGTTTGTTGCCTGGTCTCCTAGACCTGCAAACCCAATAAACGAAGACATTGTTTGCATTGGCTCGCCGGCGTTAAATGTGAAGTTTGCAGTACTTCCCGCAGCGAGCAGCACGATTGTTGTTTCACCAATTGCACGCGACATCGCAATTACTCCTGCTGCAATGATTCCCGATAGACCTGCGGGGAAAATTACTCCGGTGCAGGTTTCGCGCTTGGTGGCACCAAGTGCATAAGCCCCGTCGATTAACGAACGTGGCACGGCCGCCATTGCGTCTTCCGCCAGTGTGGTCATCATGGGCAAAATCATTAGACCAACTGTTATTCCAGCTGCTAACGCGCTGTAGAAACCGACATCACTAAACACCCAAATTTTACGAGCCACATTTGGTGCTATGAAATTCAATGCGAAAAATCCAAACACTACGGTGGGCACGCCGGCAAGAATTTCCAGAAAGGGCTTCAGATAGCGCTTGGTTCTCGGCGAGGCATATTCGCTGAGGAAAAAAGCCACAAAAAGACCACCAGGAACAGCAATGATGACCGCGATCAACATGACTGTGAAAGTGCCGACAACCAGCGGCCAAACCCCGAAATCGGGTGGTTCATACAACGGAAACCAATCGGTTGTAAAAAGAAACTCAGTAAAACCAACTTCTCTGAAGAAGTCGATTGTCGGGCGAACAAGCGCAACAACAACTCCCGTGGTGATGAGCACACAACTTGCCGCAATAACCGCCAAAAGCACCTTGATGACAACTTCTAGACGTTGTTGGCGAAGCTTGAGACCTGAGGGCTGAAGAATATGTTTCTCAGGCAATGTCGAATTCATACTCACCATCTTTCCATGATGTTCACTCATTAGTAAAATGGTCGGGTTCTAAAACCTGAGTCTCAGAACCCGACCATTACAACCTTACTTCAGCTTATTTTTTTACTTTTGGAACTTTTGCAAGTGCGACCATTTCCTTGGCCAAGATCTTGATTTGACTATTTGTGAGCGGTACGAAAATCGCATCGGCACTGATTTGCTTCAAGTTGTCGACCCAGAAGGAGACATAGGCGCCTACGGCTGGCTTCGTCGAGATTGACGCATTCTTGACATATGTGAACAGTGGGCGAGCAAGTGGATAGGTCTGGTTCTGCACTGTTGTCACTGTCGGAGTGACGCAACCAGCACCCTTATCGATGGGCACCAATTTGACTTTGGACTCGTTTTCAATGGCGTAAGACAGACCAAAGTAGCCCATTGCGCCTTTGTCGCCAGAAACTCCAGCAACGGTGACGTTGTCGTCTTCAGAGGTCTGGACGCCATCTTTGCGAACTTGCTTGGCTTTTCCGTTCACCATTTCAGTGAATGAGTCAAATGTTCCCGAGTCGGTGCCTGCACCGAACAACTTGATGCTTGAGTCTGGGAAGCCAGCACGAACATCTGACCACTTCGAAACTTTACTATTGAGGTCCCAAATTTTCTTCAATTCAGCCATGGTGATGCAGGTCAACCAGTCATTGCTCTTGTTCACAACAACGGCAAGGCCGTCATTTGCAATCAAGATTTCAGTGAAAGCAATTCCGGCTTTATCGCAAATAGCTTTTTCGGTCGATTTAATTGCACGAGATGCATTGGAAATATCTGTTTCATCGCGGCAGAACTTTTCGAAACCTCCACCGGTTCCAGAGAACCCAACAGTTACTTTCGCAGCAGCACCTTTTTTCACGCTCTTCGAGGCTGTTTCAAAGTATTTCGCAGCTACCGCAGAGAGTGGGTACACCGTGCTCGAACCGTCAATTCGAATGGTCTCATTATTTGCATTTGCCAAAACATATTGGCGTGCAGTTGTGGCTTTCCAAGCAAACTTTGCAGCTTTTTTCTTGTCCTTAGAGTGGAGAGAAGTACCAGGAACAATTTCACAACGGATGTAAGTGGTTCCTACTTTTTCGATCTTATAAGCATCTTTTTGCTTGCAGGTATCGCCTAATTTTGCTGCGCTGGCAACGTTGGCCGATGAGAGGCCAACTGCACTAACCGCAACAGATGCCACCAAAAAGCGTGCCACCTTTGATTTTGAGACTTTGAAAGTCATGAGATGAGTTTCTCCTTATTTGGGGATGGAAGATCGGAAATATTCCCGACTGCAGCAAGTTAGATGGAAGAGGAGTACACGATGCCACACTGCCGAGAATGATGAACGAACAGCAGATGAACATCAGGTGAACGACCTTTTGACTCAACTTTTACCAGTGCCGGTTGACGACCAACCATCAACACCTAAAGGGTTTTCGGCGCCATATGTATCGCAAATTGCAACATTTCGCGCCGAGAAATGAGCACGTATTTTCCTACTCGGCCAGTTTTGAGTTCAGGCTCGCCTTCACTGCGTCCCATTCCTCACGAATGATGGAATAGGTAGCTGTATTGCGGAGCCCGTTGTTGTCGCCATCGGTTGAATGCATGTGATGGCGCAACGTTCCTTCGTACTGTGCACCAATGCGTTCGATGTTTGCTCTTGACTTCTTGTTGAGAGCATCTGTACGCAGTACAACACGTTGCACTCCCCACGTTTCAAAGGCGTAGGTAAGCATCAACAATTTCGCCTCGGTATTTACTTGAGTGCGTTGCGCATCGTGCGAGAGCCATGTTGCACCGATCTCTACCGCATCAGGAAAATCGCGAGTGCTCGGGTGCCCTGTTGCATCGGCCCAATACTCAAGATTCATAAATCGCGTTGACCCCACAACTGTGTCGGGAGAGTCAATGCGCACAGTCACAAATGGGTTCGCTGTTCCAGCTTCAAAGGCTGCAACGGCAGCACTGATGTAGCGAGTGATGTCGGCAGTGGTTGGTTCGGGAACCCAGGTGTATTGAAAACTCTCGCGCGACCCCGATGCAGCCGACAATAAAGGGCGTACGTGAGCATTCGTTAGCGGCAAGAGACGCACAAAACGACCCTCAAGTGTGATGGGGGTCAAGGGTACGGACATCCCTTGAGCCTACGGAGTGAATGCTCAACACTTCTTTTTATTTCTCGGCGCAAAATGTTGCAAAAAGCGATACATACGGCGCCGAGAACACTTGGGTTACGAGAACACTTGGGGTTAGAGGGAGACGGGGACGACGGGGACGACGGCAAACTCATTGACGTCGATGAGGCCATGGTCGGTAATGCGTAGGTCGGGGATAACAGATAGGCCCAGGAACGACAGCGCCATGAACGGCGCATCGAGCGTGATGCCGAGTTCCCGAGCGGCTTCCACCACTCGGTCAATTTCACCAGCTACTTCAAGCAACGGCTTCGGACTCATGAGCCCAGCAATAGGCAATGCGACCTCAGCAACCACTTTGCCGTCGACCACTACCACTTGCCCACCACCCATTTCTGCAACGCGCGCAATGGCGACCGACATATCGCCAGGGCCACTTGCATCGCGCGCACCAACCACCATGATGTTGTGCGCATCGTGCGCAACGGTTGATGCAATAGCGCCACGCTCAATGCCATAACCCGATACATAGGCAAGACCAATGCGACCAGTCGCCTTGTGACGCTCTACAACAGCAATGCGTGCAATGTCGTTTGCTTCATCACTTACGTCCAATATGAGCGACTTCGTGCGAACTGTTTTAGAAGTAACACCAATAACGCGTGCTTTGCCGGTTGTTGGCTCTTCAATGGTCAGTTCTGCTGCTGTTGGCACATGATGTAAGCGCACACGGTTGTACAAACTTTGTGGGGCTTCCAACACGGGCACTGCACCTGGCTCTATTGCGCCATTACGTGCAACAACTTTTCCACGTTGCAACACGAGCGAAGGTTTGAAACCTTGCAGCGTGTCGAACACGGCAACGTCGGCCTGATAGCCCGGCCCCAGTTGACCTAAGTGAAAAAAGTTGTGGTACATGGCGGGAAGAAATGATGCAACAATCAGTGCGTCGATTTCATTGAGCCCACCTTCAACAGCCAAACGCAAACAATGGTTGATGTGTCCTTCATCGCGCAACAAGTCGGGTTCGCGGTCGTCGCTGCAAAATGCTGTGCACATCGGTCCATGACTAAGCACAGTGGGCAAGAGTTCTAAAAGGTCTTGACACACCGAGCCTTGACGCAGAAAAACCCACATTCCCTTTTGGCGTTTTTCATGCGCTTCATCGAGTGCGAAACATTCGTGGTCGCTTTCAATGCCTGCAGCTAAATACGCATCGAGTGCGCGGCCACGCAAACCTGGTGCATGGCCATCGACCTTGCGCCAACCGGCAGAAGCAATGATGTCGCGAAACATGGGGTCGCCATTAATGACGGCCGGATAGTTCATTACTTCCGCAACACCAATAGCCCCCAACTCGTCGATGATTGTTTTTACATCGGCAGCAGAAAATGCGGCGCCTGCGCTTTCAAAAGGAGATGCTGGCACACACGACGATGCAGCGACACCAAATGTGAATGGCATTTTCTCTGCAGCATCAACAAGTGCTCGTATTCCTTCCAACCCCGCCACATTGGCAATTTCGTGTGGGTCGGCGGCAACGGCAGTAGTTCCATTTGGCAACACAGCTTTTACATATTCATCGACCCAAAGTTTGGATGACTCTAAATGCATATGCGCGTCGACAAAGCCAGCCACCAAAGATGCGCCATCGACATTGATGATTTCATGGGCATCACGCTCGCCCCACCCCACCACTACTCCATCGGCAATGGCCAGGTCGGTAGTGACCCATTCACGCGTAGTTGGCGAGAGCACTCGCCCGCCTTTCAACAAAATGTCGGCGGGAACATCGCCTCGGGCGGCCGCCAAGGCATGAAGTGAAACTGGAGGGCGTGCCATGGGGAAACGATAGTGGGCGTTGCGATCACATAGGGTTAGGGCTATGGGATTACGTGACGGAGACGGATGGGTGCGCTGCGATTGCGGAGGCCACCATTGGGGGCTACATGGCGCTGCTGGCTTGCTCTTAGTGCGTCGCGACACACCCGAGCCGCAGATTCTCTTGCAGTTACGCGCTGAATGGACCCATGGTGGGGGCACGTGGGCATTGCCAGGTGGAGCACTCGACTCACATGAAGACTCTATTGCTGCGGCAAAACGTGAAGCATTTGAAGAAGTAGGCATTCATGAGCATCACCTCACCGTGGTGCACACCTATTCCGACGATCATGGCCCATGGCGATACGACACAGTGATTGCCCATTGCCATGGCGACGCAAATGCCGGCATCGCCAATGCTGAATCGGCCGATTTACATTGGGTGCACATTGATGTAGTGCACACCTACGAGTTACACCCAGGGTTTGCTTCCGCCTGGCCCAACTTGCACCCACTTGTTGTGGCATCTCTCGAGTGAGCACTTCTACAGCTCATAGCGACTATCGCATGGGTCGCAGTGACTGGTTGCTGCTTCTCATACCTGGGCTCATATGGGGCTCCAGTTTCTTTTTTATTGCAGAGGGCCTAGATGCTTTTGAGCCGGCACTCATCACCCCCTTACGTGTTCTTTTTGGTTTCCTTGCTCTCATCGCAATTCCTCAATCACGCAAGCACATTCCGAAAAAAGATCTTCCTTCTATTGCTCTACTCGGCGTGTTCTGGATTGCGATACCACTGAGCCTTTTCCCTTTCGCCGAACAACATGTATCGAGCAGCGTGACAGGCATGCTCAATGGTGCAACACCCTTGTTTGTTGCAGCAGTTGCTTCGCTCATGCACAAACGCTTTCCACATCGCAATCAAATACTCGGGCTGCTTGTTGGATTCTGCGGTGTCTTGCTCATTGCAATTCCCACAGCGAACAAAACATCGTCAAGTGCATTTGGTGTTGTGCTCATTATGTGCGCCTTGTGCTGCTACGGCATCGCGCTGAACCTTGCGGTGCCGCTCCAACAAAAACACGGGGCGCTTCCCATTATTGTTCGCGCCCAAGTAGTGGCCTTCGTTCTTACCGCCCCTTTTGGCATTGCCGCGATCCCCAGCAGCACCTTTGCATGGCACTCACTTTTTGCCATGGTGGGCCTTGGCGTTGGCGGCACAGGAATTGCCTATGCGCTGACCACCACCCTGGCGGGTCGAGTGGGAAGCACTCGCACATCGGTCACCACCTACATCATGCCCGTCGTGGCTCTTTTTCTCGGAGCGGTGATTCGCAATGAAGCAGTTGCTGCCTTATCGCTTGTTGGTTGTGCTGTTGCCCTTGTTGGGGCTTTTCTCACCAACCGCACGCGCAAGTAGACCATCTGGACGATATTTCACTAAGGTCGCATTATGAGCGAACTTGTCATTCCACGTTTCGGTGAACTCTTGTCTCCATACATCTCACAGGTTCCACCAGAAATTACACCGCGCTTCCTTGCCCTACTTGAGCGTGGTGCCGCATCGCGCTATCGCGGTTGGGCGGAAATGCTTCCCGAACATGCTGAAGGTCTCATGAAGTGTTCAGAAGCAGAAGATGAAATTGCCAACCGTATTGAAGGTGCTTTTCATTTAGATGAATCGTTGCGCGAGAAACTTGAAGCTCCACTTCCTGGCGCACTCGATACGTATTACGAAGTATTCTCACAATTTTCCGTATGGGATCAACTTCGTATTCAAGCCAATGCCGAACGTCAAGGTGCGGGAGCATGGCAGCGAATTGCAGCAACACACCCCGACCCGCAAGTGATTGAAGTATTGAATTCGTGTTCAGCTCTCGAGTTAGAAAGTGCCGACTACATGGACGCACTCATTGAAGCTCATGCACCCGATCGGGTTTCTAGCTAAATAGCGCTGGCGGAATTTCAGCCTCACCAGCTTCAATTCCAGCGACAATACGCTCGGCAACCGATGCTGGGCTGAGGCCCTCTTTCATTGCAGGTGCTTGACCGTACAAAGGTCGTGTGGCTAAACCCGTTTCGGTATGCGGAGGCCGTGCGTCGAGAACGCTTATTTTTCTTGATCGCAACTCGCGGCGCAACACTGCACAGCTTGCCGATAGGCCTGCTTTGGCGGCGGTGTAAGCGGCCATACCCAATGTTGCAAAATCGACCACAGCCCCTGTGATGACCGTAATGTTTCCACCGTCATGGATGTGCGGAACAAGATCATTCAGTACCAGCAACGGGGCAACGAGGTCAACGTCAATCAGCTGCGCTAACTCGGCACTATTGAGCGTTCCGTGAATACCAAAACCTACAAGTCCGCTGGCAATAATGACTCCATCAACGCCATCATGTGCAACTACTAGTTCACACAACTGGCGGCGCGCATCTTCATTCGTAATATCGAGTCCGAACGGGCCACTCTTAGATATCGCAATGACCTCGACGCCTTTTTCATTTAAGGCTGCAACGAGTGCACTGCCGAGCCCGCCACTTGCACCAATTACAAGAAATATTTGATTACGCAATTCCGTCATGCGGCGAGTCTTGTTGGTAGTGGTTGACGAACACGAACTGTGCGCCAACCACTACCTGACAAATTTTTCTAGAACAGACCGTCAGTGAGCATCGGGCCAATAATGCGAGCACCTTCATCTGATGCAGCGAGTGCTGCAAACATCACCAATGCGCCACCGGCCATTGAGATGTTTTTGAAAAATGCGATTTGCTCCATTTGCTTTTGCTGTGGGTCTGTCTGCTTCCAGAAGTCGTGAAACATCACAGCCATAATAACCAGCAAAACAGCAAGCACTAAAGCGCCCAGGTCGGCGTATACGCCAAGAATGAGCGAAGCGGCTGCCAACAGGAACAAAACACCAGACAAAAGTACCGAAGCTTTTGCAGCAGGAACTTTCTTGAACTGGGCGTAGCCAGTCATATGTTCGGCTTTGGTGATGTGGTTGATGCCTGACGCAACAAAAATAAGTGCGAACAAGACACGTCCGATAACGAGTACTACATCCATGGGATCCTCCATATAAATGAATTACCCCGCCCACAGGCAGATTAGTTACTACTTTGGCTGATATCCGCCATAGTTGGTGCCCACCGAGGGAGGCTCGTACAAATACGGGGCCGGAAGCTCCATACCTGCATCGGCCAAGCGCCAGCCCCACTGGCTAGAAACAAGCCAATGCTTGGCTTTCCAAGTTCCGTCGCCAGCAGGAACAAAGGTTCCCTCGTAAATGCCGCCCTGGTTTCCCCAGGCAATGGTGGTGACGAAATAAGCCGTCACTTGTGCTTCGGTGGAGTCTTCATTGACGAGAACCGACACGTTGGTGGCGTTGTGGCGGTGTCCATCGGCCTTGATGGGGCCGTACACCGCACGAATTTTTTCTTCGGTGTCGAGCAACAAGTTCTTACCGCTGCCTGGCGGATAATTGGCAACTTCAAGCACCACATTTTTCGTGAACACTTCATTGATGAGCAAATCGATGTTGTTGTTGTCGATTGCATGAAAATAACGATGAAATGCATACCGAACTGCTTCGGTTGCTTCAAGACGCGCAACACGCTTTTCTAGATCACTGCTCATTGGCCCCCCAGTATTGGTGAATATAGCCATATTAAGACAAAAACATGCCTGAAGGTGAGTTGGAAATGCAGAGTAGAATTGCCTAGTGCCGCAACAGGAACACGCAAAAGACGCCAGCCAACATACGCAGAAGCTCAATGCGCAGGTTGTTGTACCAAATAGCCAAATTGATTTCGACAATGCCCAACGCGGTTTCATTGCGCAGTGGCCAGGTGGCCGCGTTGAAGACGAACGTGGTCGCATGGTGTACGACATCAGCCGCTACGCGTTCATTTCGCACGACTCCCCTAGCCCCAGCACCGTTAACCCCAGTTTGTGGCGTCAAGCACAACTCAATGTCATTCATGGTCTCTTTGAAGTAGCGCCCAACGTATGGCAGGTGCGCGGCTACGACATTTCAAACATCACTTTTATTGCTGGCGAGACCGGCTGGGTTGTAATCGATCCACTCACGAATGAAAACACCGCTCGCATTTCACTTGAACTAGCTAACACACATTTAGGTACACGGCCAGTTACTGCAGTCATATACACGCACTCTCACGCCGACCACTTTGGCGGCGTTCTTGGGGTCACTACTCAAGCCGATGTTGATGCCGGCAAATGCAGAGTTATTGCACCTGAAGGTTTTTTGCATGAAACAGTTTCTGAAAATGTCATTGCCGGCCCTGCGATGTCGCGACGCAGTAACTACCAATTTGGCCCACTGCTGCCTGCTTCACCAACTGGCCATATTGATTCTGGTTTAGGCAAATCGGTTCCTATTGGAGCGCCGGGTCTCATTGCGCCCACAGAAGACATCACATATACGGGTGAAGAACTGGTTGTCGATGGCGTACGCATTGTTTTCCAACTCACGCCAGAAACTGAAGCTCCTGCGGAAATGAATTTCTTCTTTCCTGATCATGGATGGTTGTGCATGGCCGAGAACTGCACACACACCATGCACAACCTTGTGCCCATTCGCGGTGCACAAGTTCGTGATGCACTGAGTTGGTCGAAGTACATCAATGAAAGTATCGAGCTTTTTGGTAGCAACACTTCGTTGATGTTTGCATCACACCATTGGCCACGTTGGGGCAACGCCGACATTGTTCATTTCCTTACACTGCAACGCGACCTGTATCGCTGGATGCACGATCAGACAATGCGCCTCGCGAACCACGGCTATGTTGCTTCGGAAATTGCCGAGATGCTCACGCTGCCAGAAGATTTTCTTGAGCACAGTCACACACGTGGCTATTACGGCGACCTTGTGCACAACGTCAAGGCTGTTCATCAGCGGTACCTCAGCTGGTACGACGCCAACCCAGCCAACCTTCATAAATTGCCACCAAGCGATGCAGGTAAGAAATACGTTGAGTTAGCTGGAGGCGAAGCAGCATTACTGCAAAAAGCACGTGAAGCTTTTGAGCGTGGCGAGTACCGCTGGGTTGCAGAGCTGCTCAACCATCTTGTGTTTGCCAACCCTGAAAATGCTGATGCGCGTCACTTGCAAGCCGACACCCTTGAACAACTGGGGTACCAGGCCGAGTCGTCAACTTTCCGCAACGCGTATCTCATGGGGGCCCAGGAACTCCGCCAGGGCCCACCCTCTGCTGCTCAATCTAAAATTCGCGCTAAGGGTCTGCTCTTAGCAATGACCATTCAGCAAGTATTCGACACTCTTGCCATTCGACTCAAAACTGACGAGGTTGCCGGAGTTTCACTTTCGCTGAACTGGACATTTACCGACATTGAAGAGAAATGGCTTCTTGGCATCTCGCACCGCACACTGTTTTCAACGCCAGGGCGTCACGACCCACAGGCGGCCGCGTCAATTACCACTACTCGTCGTACTTTGCTCGAAGTCATTTCACAAAGCTCCACCTTCCTCGACGAGATACAAGCGGGGAACATATCTATTGAAGGCGATGCCACTGCACTCATTACCGTGCTCGGCAACCTCGATACCTTCCAAA
>Ga0102874_1000792_pt1 | contig 11029 bp, 9 predicted proteins | sample Colrivmet1547A02_FD_78184 | JGI IMG/M metagenome (GOLD analysis project Ga0102874, IMG submission 78184) | Estuarine microbial communities from the Columbia River estuary - metaG 1547A-02 | ecosystem: Environmental > Aquatic > Marine > Intertidal zone > Estuary | place: USA: Columbia River...
CGATGGGGTTCGCCTGGTTCACGCCGAAGGCGTAACGATAAGGGAGGCAGGCTGCGTAGTCTTCGGGTATGCCAGGTCCAAGTTTACCGGGCTGCGAAAGCGCCGGGTCCGGACGGAACGGGACCATGTCAAAGAGGCTCAGACGCACGCCGATATCGATGGGGTTACCGTCGGCCCGGATACCAGCGATGATGTCGCGTAGGATGCGGGTGCGGTTCTCGAAGGAGCCGCCAAACTTGCCCGGGCGCGTGTGGGCACCGAGGAATTCGTGGAGCAGGTAGCCATGGCAGTGCTTGATATCGACGAAGTCAGCCCCGCAGGCACGGGCGACTTTGGCGGCACGCACGTAGCAACGGATGAGCTCTTCGACGTCCGCGTCAGTGAGGACCTGATCGTCTGACGTCACATTAAATTTCTTGTCTAGCAACGGGTGACGAAAGGCCACGCGGGATTCCCACTTCTTCTTATCATTTGGTCGACAGAAGCGCCCCGAGTGCGTGAGCTGAAAGCCGATGACGAGGTCGTCGGTGGTGCCCCACTGGGCCAAGTGCGCGGTCTTGAGAATATCGACGAGTTCTGTGATGCCGGCCTGGTTCTCCTCGTTGAGGATGAGTTGGTTGGTGTTGGCCCGGCCATCGGCGCGGACGGCCATGGCTTCGGCCCCGCAGATGAGCTTGGCGCCGCTCGCGCCGAAGCGCTGCCAGCGCCGCTTCATCTCGGGGGACGTACCGCCCGTCGTGGTGCCGTCCCAGCCTTCCATCGGATGGATGGCGATACGGTTACCGATACGCTTACCGTTAATCAGCACGCGTTCGACGGGATGGGAGAGGGGGTTGCCGTTACCAGCTTCAATGGTGTCCTCCATCGGCAGGTCGATACCGAGGGTGGCGCAGTGGGCACGGAAATCCGCGACCGTTTTGAGCGACGCGACACGGGTGAGCTTAAAGGGAGTCATCGAAAGGGTGTGGTTTAAAGACCTGGGATATCGAGGCGCTTAGCCACGCGGCGGGGGCGGAGTAACGCTTCGCGCATGCGAGCCCCCTCGTCGGCGCCCCGGAGGTCCGTGCAGGCCGGGTGGGCTTCGGGTGCGGCCAAGATGCCGAGTTCGTGGAGGAGATGGGCGGTGCTGTGCTTATAGGCCGCGGCACTGTGCTGGCCGTTGAGGCGGAAGACTTGGTCTTCGAGCGATTGGAATCATTCGAAGACCTTGTAGACGCGCGTGTCGAAACGACCGGTGCCGGTCGGGAACTTTTTGCCGGGCACACCGTCCTCGAGCCACATGTCTTTGGCCGCGCAGATTAACGGTGCCGCACTACTCGACGCGCCAATCAGCAAGGGCAGGCCGGTCTTGATCGCTGTGGCGATGCCGTAGTCGTCGCCGCTATGCGGAGAGAAATCGAGTTTCAGGTCTTTGCACATCGCTGCCCAGTAGAGGAAGTGCGGCTCATCGAGCGTGCTGATTTTACCCCCGACGAACTTCGGGTGGATGGCCAATTGGTGGAGAAGCCAGGGTTCGTAAGGCGTCGCCCAGGGGACGAACGAAGGCTCGAGTGCATGCACGATACCGGGGCGGATGAGCCATTCGGCAATCTGGTAATAACCGTCGCGGCGACGTTCGGGGTCCAAGGAGTTCAGGCCTTTGGACGTCATGACCATGACCTCGCAGTTCTCATGGGCCTGCACGATGTCGATGAGGGCGCGGTAACGTTCGGCCTTGAAGTCCGTATCTTGGGCGGCGCCGCGGGCGGTTACCCCCGCGATAAACTTGCGATCCGGGAAGGCGGCGCGGAAGCGACGGAGCACTTCGGCATACATCGCATCATCGAGGTCAAAGATATACCCCGTGTCGGCGTTGAGCACCGGCACAAGTTCCACGCCGTAGTGTTCGGCGGCGGCGTATTGCCAGCGGAGGGCGGCGACAAAGCCTTCCCAGTCGGGTTGCTTATCTTTAAAAGGCAGTAGGGCGGCGGCGCACAGGCGAGCCCGGGTGCGGTGGTCGGCTAACTCCTCCTCGGACGTCCAAGCCCATTTCGTCGCGGACCAAGGCGTGGTCGGGGTAAGGTCCTCGGGGCGGGAGATGAGTGGCTTCATGACGACGTCGGAAACCCTAACAGTATTTATATCGGTTGAGGAAGTTTTGTTTCGGAAGGGGGTGGACCCCAAATCGCCCCTTGAAGGCGCTCAGTATTACCCTCAGAACTTTGGCACCCCGCCTATGAGCTCAACTACCGAGTCTGACCCGCGCTCCCAAGCCATCTCGGGCGGGATGCAGATGACCTTAGTGGCAGGATTTCTTGGCTGGATGATGGATGGCTATGAGCAGGCAATCTTTCCGCTCTTAGCGAGCCCTGCACTGAAGAGTATGGTGCCGGTCGACGTGCTGTCCGCCGGTCCGGCGGCGGTTAATGCTTGGGTGGGTGGTTGGATGGGGTGGATCACCGCCGCCTTTTTGGTGGGTGCGGCCTTCGGTGGCGCGGCCTTCGGCTGGTTGGGCGATCGGGTTGGGCGCATCCGTGCGATGTCCCTAAGTATCCTTTTCTATTCGATCTTCAGCGGGGTCTGTTATTTTGCCCAGGATCCGCTCCACCTGATGGGCGCACGTTTCTTGGCGGCTCTAGGCATGGGCGGCGAATGGGCGTTGGGCGTGGCTCTCGTCATGGAGGCTTGGCCGGAGCGTCACCGCTCGAAAATGGCCGCCGCCATCGGCATGGCCGCCAACCTCGGCATGGTGCTCGTCGGCTGCGTCGCCATCGCCTACCCGGCTTCCGCTGATTCTTGGCGAATCCATTTCTTGATTGGTGCCTCGCCGGCTATTATCACTTTGTTTATTCGCTTCTTCGTACCGGAGTCAGAGAAGTGGAAGCGTGCTTCCGAAAAGGCCGCCGTCGAGCCGCCGCGGTCCAAGTTCAGTGAAGTCTTCGGGGGTGAGTTTCGGCGGGCGACCTGGGGCGCCATCCTGATGGTCTCGGTCGTGTTCGTTGGCACTTGGGGGGCGGTCCAATGGATACCGCTGTGGATCACCGAACTGGCGGGGCCAAAATTCCCTCAGGCCAAGGCCTATGCGATGGTGATTGTATCGCTCGGCGCGTGCGTGGGGACCGTCTTGGCTCCCCTTTGCTTAGCCCGTATCCCGCGGCGTTTAGGCTATCAACTACTCTGTTTATTCGCCTGTGCTTCGACGGCATGGATCTACCGCACGCCCGCGAGCTGGGATGGGCAGCTTTTATTCGAGGTATTTCCAGCTTTCTTGGCGCTGAAGATTTTCGTCCTCGGCATGACGGCGACCGCGTTCTTCGGCTTCATGCCATTATATTTACCCGAACTCTTCCCGACCCGCGTGCGGGCGACGGGTCAGGGTATCTGCTACAACACGGGCCGCTTAGTCGCGGTGCCGTTCGTCCTGCTCGGCGGTTATCTGGTGAATGTTTTGGGGGGCTATCAGCAAGCCGCCGCCGCCATCACCTTAGTTTATTTGGTGGGTTTAGGCATTGCTTACCTAGGTCGCGAGACGGCGGGCCAAGCCTTGCAGGACTAAGCCATGGCCGTTAATCCGCATGACGTCCGTATCCGGGCGGTTCGCTGGTATGCCTTACCGGTGAAGACACGCGTGCCGCTGAAATTCGGACGAGATACTTTGACCGAGGTCGTCTGCGCGCGGGTCTGCCTAACCGTTTCAAGGGCAGACGGCACGCGTACGCAAGGGTGGGGCGAGACGCCCTTGAGCGTCCAGTGGGTCTGGCCTTCATCTTTGTCCTATGCGGTACGTCTAAACGCACTGCAGGATTTTTGCGATCTGCTGGCCGAGGCCTATGCACAGTTTCCCGCCCGCGGGCATGCGATGGAGATTGGCCATGACTTTCTGGAGGCCGTCTTGCCAGCGCTGCTGAAGAGCTTCAATGAAACCCTGCCGCCAGGCGTGCGTATTCCGAAGCTCGCCGCGTTAGTCTGCGCCTCCGCCTTCGACCTGGCCCTCCATGATGCCTATGGCGTCGCGAACGAGGTGCCGACGTACGAGACGTATCGGCAGCCTTGGATGAACCACGACCTCGCGGCTTTCCTGCAACCCGCGGCGGATGCCCCAACGGTCTCTTTTGCGGGCCAGTTCCCGGTCGACTACTTCCGGACTCCACCGGTGACCTCTTTGTTGGCTTGGCACCTCGTGGGTGGGCTCGATTACCTGACTATTGCTGAAGCCGGAGCGAACCTCGTGGCCGATGCTTACCCGAGTAGTTTAGATGAATGGATACGTCGTGACGGACTCAAGGCCTTGAAGGTGAAGCTGCGCGGCGATGACGCCGTGTGGGATTTTGAACGCCTGCAACGCGTCGCTGAAATTGGCCTGGCCGGCGGCGTCGAGTTGTTCACGGCCGACTTTAATTGTACCGTGACCGACCCCGCCTACGTCAATGGCGTGCTCGACCGTGTGAAAGTCGAACTCCCCGCGCTGTGGTCCCGCCTGAGCTATGTCGAGCAGCCGTTCCCCTACGAACTCGAAGCGCATCGCATTGACGTCCATTCCGTCAGCAATCGTTGCCCGCTGTTCCTCGACGAAAGTGCGCATGACTGGCGCATTGTGCGGCTTGGCCGCGAACTGGGCTGGACGGGCGTGGCGCTGAAGACCTGCAAGACGCAGACGGGAGCGTTACTCAGCCTCTGTTGGGCCCGCGCGCACGGTATGCAGTTAATGGTGCAGGACCTCACGAATCCGATGTTGGCCCAGGTCACCCATGTTCTGCTCGGCTTGCACGCCCCAACAATCGCGGGAATTGAAACGAATGGCATGCAATTCTATCCAGCGGCTTCGGCTCCCGAGGCGCAGGTGCACCCTGGCCTCTATCTCCGCCAGGGCGGACAGGTCGACGCTGCCACCGTGGCGGGTCCGGGCTTTGGTTATCGGGTGGGCGAAATCTCCCGTAGCCTGCCAGCGCCCCGTGTCTCCTTCCCAGCTTGATTCAATCGGCTTGCGGGCGGGTAGGGGGGTGCCCTTATGCTATTAATCTTATCACCCCTATGACCTCCCGTCTGCTCCTCCTTTTGGCCCTCGCCGCTTCGGCTTTGGCGGCTGACGCTCCCAAGCGTAAGATTCTGTTCTTCACCAAGTCCTCCGGCTTCGAGCACGACGTGATCTCCTATAAGAAGGGTATGCCCAGTTTCGCTGAGAAGCAGCTGAGTGAACTCGGTAAGGAGAATAACTGGGAATTCGTCTTCTCGAAGGACGGCTCGAAGTTCTCGCCCGAGTACTTGGCACAGTTTGACACCGTGATGTTCTACACCACGGGCGACCTCTGCTCCCCTGGGACCGACAAGAACCCTCCGATGTCTCTCGCCGGCAAGCAGGCGCTCTTTGACTTCGTGAAGGCTGGCAAGGGCTTCGTCGGTACGCACTCCGCCTCGGACACCTTCCATACCGATAACGAGTCGCAGAAGGGCCCCGAGCGCTTCAAGAACCATGGCGACAAGGCCGACAGCTATGTCTGCTTCCTCGGGGCCGAGTTCATTCGCCACGGCAAGCAGCAAGTCGGCGTGAATAAGATCGTTGACCCGACCTTCCCAGGCTTCGCCAAGCTCGGTGATAGCTTCTCCTTCCTGGAAGAATGGTACACCCTTAAGGACTTCCGTCCCGATATCCATGTGTTGACCACCTTTAATGAACCGGCCCTCGAGGGGGACGACTATAAGCGTCCGGCCTTCCCGAATTGCTGGGCTCGTCACGAAGGCAAGGGTCGCGTGTTCTATACGGCCATGGGCCACCGCGAAGACGTTTGGACCAATGCCACCTTCCGCCAAATTCTGGTGGGCGGTCTCTCTTGGGCTAACGGCGATGCGAAGGCACCCGATATGTCCCCCAACCTCTTGAAGGTCGCCCCTGGTGCCATGACCAACCAGCCCTACACGGCTCCCGCTCCGGCCAAGGCCGCGCCCAAGAAGGCCGACGCTAAGAAGTAAGTCCTTTTGTAAGGCGGGCCCAGTGGCCCGCCTTCTTTCTTTGCGACCATGACTACCATTCCTGCCGAAGCGACGAAGCTGAGCGAGCTCACGGATCAGCAGAAGAAGTCAGGCTTGGCGGCTTGGTTGGGCTGGTTCTTTGATGGGCTTGATCTGCACCTCTACACGCTCGTCGCCACGGTCTTCGTCGCGCAGCTACTGGGAACAGAGACGGCTGATCCGAGCGTCCGGAAGTATGGCGCCTTCATCATGGGCGCTTTCCTGCTGGGCTGGGCGCTGGGTGGAGCCGTCTTTGGTTATATTGGCGACCGCTTAGGTCGGAGTCGTACGTTGGTCCTGACCGTCCTGACTTATGCGCTGTTCACGGGCTTGGCTTTCTTTGCCCAGAACTGGTGGCAGCTGATGATTTTCCGCTTCCTGGCGGCGTTGGGTATTGGTGGCGAGTGGGCCATCGGGGCCTCGTTACTTTCCGAGACGTGGCCCAAGAAATGGCGGCCCTGGATTGCCGCTGTCCTGCAGTGTGCAGTCAATTTCGGCATCTTAGCCGCCATTCTGTCGGTCGCACTCATGGGCTATTTTGTGGATTTGGATAAACAACCCAAGTGGGTCTTCCTTATCGGAGTATTGCCGGCTTTCGTGACCTTATGGATTCGGCATGCGGTGCCCGAGACGGACGAATGGAAATCGGAAGCTGGTCGCCGCCAGGTCCCCCCGTTGTCCGACCTCTTTGCTCCCGGGATTCGTCGCTCCACTTGGTTGGCGGTGGCAATCTGCGCCATCTCGCTAACCGGTCACTGGGTCTTCATGTATTGGCAGCAGGCCTTCATTAAGACGCATCCTGGGGTGTCGGCCGTCGATCAGGGAGGCGTCATTAAATGGGCCCTGTTCACTGTGATTGCATGTTCGGTATTGGGGAATTTCGCCTCGGGCTGGGCCGCCCATCGTTTCGGTTATGGCCGTGCCTTGTGCGGATTCTTTAGTGCTTACTTCCTGTTAATGGCGGTAGCCTTCTTCTTTAGTTGGAGCCTGCCAGTAACCTTCGCCTTCTATGGCGCCATTGGGTTCTGTCAGGGGGTCTTTGGGCTCTTCACGATGTGCTTGCCGCCGCTCTTTCCGACGCTTCAGCGCACGACAGGGGCGGGCTTCTGTTACAATATTGGTCGGGTTTTTTCGGCCATCGGCGTGGTCTTCTTCGGACTGGTATCCATGGAGATTGGGCAATGCCTACTTTACGCTTCCTTCCTCTTTATTCCGGCGGCCATCTTAGCCCTTTGGTTACCGCAGCCAGAATAGTTGGCGGGGGTAGGTTGGGCTTGTTTCCGCTGGGGGTGTTCCTATGCTGATGGCGTGACGCTGAAACAAAAAGTAAGGTTGTTCGTCAAAATTCAAGCTGCCACTTTCGCCATCGGCTTGGCGTTCATCATCCGCGAGAACGCGGAACACGGCTTTACGTTGCAGATGACCTACGATCATGTGCAAGAGGCCTTGTTTGGGGATGCGGGGCTGAATCGTACGCGGTGGCTCTTCCTACTCCCGCTGTTCGGTACATTTCTTTATTTCCTACGGACCGATCGCCGGCCGCGGAACTTGAAGCAGGTCTTCTTCAAGTGGAGTATTCTTTTCCTGATTGTGGAGTTTATCACGGAGTGGACCACGAATGGTTGGGGGCAGGCGACGACGAATTTACCGGTCTTCTTGGTCCGTTACGCCGCAGGCGGAACCTTGGCGGCTGCGGTTTGGTGGTTGATCGAGAGATCGCCCCGTACCCACCCGGATAGTTTCTATAAACCCCATGGGAACCATCATGGTCATGGCCATGGGCACGCGTCGCCGTCCGTGCCGCCGACCGTACCGACCAAGCGCGGTCACTGAGCGAAACTTTACTTTTGGCCGAGCCCGCAGATAGCCTTGAACTCGGCGGCCATCACTGGGGTGACGGAAAGTCGGTTGCCAGGCCGCAAGATGAGCATCTCCCCGAGGGCTTTGCAGGTCCGGAGGTCGGGAAGGGTAACGTGGCGCTGGAAGGTCTGGTGATAGGCGACTTCAACGCAACTCCAGCGCGGGTCTTCGCGGGGGGACTTAGGGTCGTAGTATTCCGACTTTGCGTCGAACTGCGTGGGGTCGGTGAACGCTGCCTTCGAGATTTTCGCCACGCCAGCGATGCCGGGTTCGGGACAGTTAGAATGGTAGAAGAGCACGAGGTCACCCACGGCGGCGGCCCGCATAAAGTTGCGGGCTTGGTAGTTACGCACGCCCGTCCAAGGCTCCGTCCTACGGGTGCGGAGCTGCTCGAATGAGAATTCGTCTGGTTCCGATTTCATCAACCAATAGCGCATGCGGTCACGGTGGTGGTCCGCCGGTTTTTGACAAGCGTCTTGGCGACCTAAACCTTGCCCTGTGCCTGTGGGGTGCCCTAATGACCCTATGCGCCTGTTGGATTCCCATTGCCATCCGATCACCGCGGTCCGCGCGGGGACACTCGGGCCTTGGCTGGAGCAGGTGAAGGCCGCCGGGGTCGAAGGCGTCGTCGCGATTGGGACCGACCTCGATGACTGGTCCGACTACCGTCGGTTGACCCACGATCACCCTAACTTTTTCCGGCATACCGTTGGACTGCACCCCTGCCATGTGACCGAGGGCTGGGAAGATACCGTCACGGCGTTATCACCGTTCTTCGCCGACTCGGTGGCGCCCGCCGCGTTGGGCGAGATTGGCTTAGACTACTTTCGACTCCCCGCCGATGTCGCCGAGGCAACACAGGTCAAGGCTTGGCAACAGCTCGCCTTCCGCCGGCAATTGGCGTTAGCCTATCAGTTCGATTGCCCCATCGTCATCCATTCGCGTCACGCCTTCGCGGATTCCGTTCAACTCATCGACGAGAGCGGCGTCGATTGGCGTAAGGTTGTCTTCCACTGTTTCGTCGAAGGGCCGGACGCCGTTCGTGAGGTCAATCGCCGCGGCGGGCGCGCGTCCTTCACGGGGATTATTACTTACAAGAACGCGGACGAAATCCGCGCGGCGCTCAAGGCCCAAGGTCTGGCCCGCTTAATGTTGGAAACGGATGCGCCGTACCTCGCCCCGCTCTCCGTGCGGGGTAAAGAGAATACGCCCGCCTACCTGCCGGAGATTGCCGCCCAAGCCGCGGAGCTCCTGGGCTTACCCGTCGATGAAGTCGCCGAAGTGGCGACGCGGAATGCCCGCCAATTCTTTGGCTTCTGAGCAGCCGGGTGTGACACAGGATTGTCACCGAATTGGCGTGTTAAGCGCTCATTCGTCATTTATGATGCGAACCGATGACAAAGGCAAGGCATGGGGCGAATGTGGCAGATCTCCGCGCAGCGTTAGGTCCTTTGGGCTGGTCGGCCCCGCTTTTGGATCGCTTCTTTAAGGCGCGCGAATTCGACGAGTTCTTAGCGAGAATCATGGCTGCGGGTCGGCCGGATTTCTTTGCCAGTGCTAAAATCGAAGGACAGTTGTCGGCCTCATGGGATGACGGCTGTTTGGCGCGTATCCCCCGCCAAGGTCCGGTGGTCGTGATGGCCAATCATCCCCACGGACTAGCGGATGGGGTTGTGGCGATGGATTTCCTCTTGCGGGCTCGGCCGGATGCCTTGGTGGTCGGAAATAAGTGGTTGGCGCAGATTCCGGGCATCCGGCCTTGGTTGATTGAAGTGAATCCATTTGACCCAGATCAAGCTGACCTGGGGAACCTAGCGGGCACGCGGCGAATCCTCAGCCATCTCAAGGCCGGCGGGTGTATCCTGACGTTTCCCGCGGGCGAGGTATCTAATCTATCTTTAAAGCACCGTGCCGTCCGTGACCCAGTCTGGTCACCGCAAGTCGTGCGTCTGGCCCGGCGGGCCAATGCCTCCATCGTGCCGCTGCATATTTCGGGCGGTAACTCGTGGCTCTTCTATTCCTTGGGCCTGCTCCACCCAAAGGCACGTACCCTGATGTTGCTGCGAGAGTTTTTTTCGCACCGTGGTAAGGTTATCCACCTCCGGACCGCGAAGGCCGTGCCCTCAACGCAGCTCACCGATCACCCGGACGATGAGGAAGCGACCAGTTTAATGCGCTTGCGTTGCGAGTTGTTGTCCAATCGGGAGTCAGCGGGCAAAGTTGCGGAAAGAAAAAAGCAGACGGAGGCCTGGGCTCCGTTAATTGCTCCCATTAAGCCGGCCTTGCTGCGGGCGGAACTGGAGAGCCTGCCGTCGGAGGACTGCTTGCTGACCAGCGGACATTTCAAGGTCTATCGTTTTCTAGGTTCGGAACTTCCGCATACCTTGCGGGAAGTCGGGCGCTTACGTGAACTTACTTTTCGTTCCGTCTCCGAGGGCTCGGGGAATGAATGCGACCTCGACCCCTTTGATGCTTGGTACGACCAACTCATCCTCTGGGACGATCAGACGAGCCAGATTGTCGGCGGTTACCGACTGGGTCCCACGGATCGTATCCTGCCGCTGAAGGGTAAGCACGGCATGTACACCTCAACGCTCTTTGACTTCAAGGGGGACTTTTTCCGCCGGATGGACCCCGCCTTGGAGATGGGTCGCTCCTTCATTCGCGCGGAGTATCAGCGTAAGCCGACGAGCCTGCCCCTGCTGTGGCGCGGTATCGGTCGCTATGTCGCCCGTTTCCCCCAGTATCACCTCTTGTTCGGGCCAGTGAGTATCAACCCGGAGTACGGCCAAGCCTCGAAGCAGCTCATCCTTTCATACCTGCAGAATAACCGTTCGGCGGACGACTTGGCACCCTTGGTGCGCGGCAAGAACCCGCCGCGGGCGATGAGTTTGCACGCCGACGACCTCGAGGTTCTCCAAAAAAGCGCCTTTGATTTAGAGCATGTGTCCGGCTTAGTGAGCGATCTCGAGCCTGATGCGAAATCGCTGCCCGTTTTGCTGAAGCACTACCTCAAACTCAATGGTCGCCTCATTGCCTTTAACGTCGACGAGAGTTTTGGCGGATGCCTCGATGGGCTCATCGTGGTCGACCTAACGACGACCGACTCCAAACTACTCGCCGCCTACATGGGGGACGAGGGTGCCAAGGCTTTCTTGGATTACCACGATTGCGACCCCACCCA
>Ga0102874_1000835_pt1 | contig 10767 bp, 8 predicted proteins | sample Colrivmet1547A02_FD_78184 | JGI IMG/M metagenome (GOLD analysis project Ga0102874, IMG submission 78184) | Estuarine microbial communities from the Columbia River estuary - metaG 1547A-02 | ecosystem: Environmental > Aquatic > Marine > Intertidal zone > Estuary | place: USA: Columbia River...
CACTTTCGTATTGGGCGAGGTAGCGATTTCTTTTTGTGCTTTAATCATTTCATACTGCAATTGTTTGTCGCTTAAACCAGTACTTAGTATTCTTTGGTAATCGGCTATACCTTGCGCTTCTACTCGTTTACGCTCCGCTTCTTGCTTTTCTTTTTGTAATACAAATTGCATTTTTTGCGCGTCTTGTTCTGCTTTGATTTTAGATTCAATAGTAACTTTTACCGATACAGGTAGGGTAATGTTTCTTACCAATAATTGCTCCAATACTAAGCCTCTCTTTTTAAAATCGGAAGCAATACTATTATAAATGCGTGATTGAAATTCATCTCTCTTAGTGGAGTATAATGCAACCGCATCGTAATAAACAGCATTGTCTCTAATTTTAGTTCTGGTAATTGGTCTAACAATTTTATCTAAATAATTAGGACCAAGTTCTTGTAAAATTCGGGGTGCTTCTGAAGGTAAAATTTTAAATAAAACCGTTAGGTCAACCACTACCTCTAAGCCATCGGCTGTTAAAACTCTAATTGCGTCATCTCCATTTTTATCCCCCTCATCGTGCACGCCAGACATGGTATAGTTTTGAGTTTTAATATCAAACAAAGTAACATCCATTAATGGATTAATTACATTCATTCCACTAGGTAAAGTTGATTGACTTACTTTTCCAAACATGGATTGCACGCCAACCTGACCGGCATCAATCATTTTAAATACGGAGGTGCTTAAGCCTAATAAAAATAATATTCCTGCAACAAAATAAACCACTGATTGTGATTTTCCGAATTGCGGATTCTTTGCTAAAAATGAACGGCCTATCAATAATACAATTGCGCCTAAAATAATAAATACCATAATTATAGTTTATTTGTTTCTGTTGATTCCGCTGGATTTTCCATCGGACCTCTTTTATGTATGATCAAGCCATTTAAAAAATTCCTTAAAATTTGATCTCCACAAGGCTTGAAATTGGGGTGATCCTCGGCCCTGAAAAAAGCTGATAGTTCTGTTGGGGTAATTCTGAAATTAACCAAACTCAGAATTTCGATAATTTGATCGTTTCTGAGCTGTAGCGCCACTCTTAATTTTTTAAAAATATCGTTATTGCTCATGCTCCTTTTTAATGTACTCAAATATAATAATTTATAAATAATCTAAATTATATAATGAGTAAATTAACGGGAGGGTAATAACACAACAAGGCTAAATTACCTACGAATTAGAGGTGTTTGCCTCAAAAATTATTTTTCAGCGTAAAAAGACAGCCTTTTAGATTAAATTTAAAAATGATTAATAATTCGAAAAAATCGCTTTGGATACAAATAGTTTGTATTTGTATTTTTATCATTGCGCCATTCTTATTAATACCAGCACATCGTTCGAATGAGCCCTTGGTTTCAGGAATGAATTTAATGCTCTTGAAAAACTTAGTTGCCAATACCTTATTAGTTGTATTTTTTTATTTCAGCTATTATATTTTAATTCCGCTCTTCTACGCAAAAAAATACCCGCGATTTATTTTATACTTTTTAATTAGTGGATTCCTATCGCTTGCGCCTCCATTATTAGTTGAATTACGCAATGTCTCTCCGCCACCGCATACACATACGCAAGGGCCAAAAAATCATATCGAAGACCATGAAAGAGAAGGAAGACCAGGTGGGCCAAAAAAACATGGTGTTAGACATTTAGAAGATGATTTGTTTTTATTCCTTGCTGTTTTTATTATCTCTATAGCCTTAAATTTACAAGCTAGGATTAAGCAAAGCGAAAAAGAAAAATTAGCCGCCGAACTTGCCTATTTAAAATCGCAAATCAATCCACATTTTTTATTCAATACCTTAAATAATATTTATGCATTAGCACTCAAAAAATCGGATGAAACCGCAAATGCGATTGTAAAATTATCTGGCATGATGCGCTATAATATTACAGATGCGCAATCCGAATTTATTGAAATTGAAAAAGAAATAGATTATATCAGTAGTTATATTGAATTACAAAAAATTAGAATTGGAGAAACAGCAAAAGTAAATTTTACTATAAACGGAATAGCACATAAGCATCAAATTGCACCATTGTTATTAATTTCTTTTATAGAAAATGCATTCAAATATGGTGTGAACCCAGAGATTGAATCATTTATTCAAATTGCAATAGACATTACAAACAATACCATTGAACTGAAGGTGTCTAATAAAATTGTGCCTGTTAGTATTGTAGACAATACGAAAACCGGCACAGGTATTGCTAATGTGATAAGAAGGCTCGATTTATTATATAGTGGTAAATACCAACTTCAAATTTCGCATACCGATACAGACTATACCGTAACGCTAATTATTACTATAAAATGATCAAAGCAATTGCCATAGATGATGAACCTTTAGCACTAGAACTCATTAGTCGTTTTTGTAGTAACCATGCAGGCATTCAATTAGAAAAAACCTTTACAAAACCAAGCGTCGCATTAGCTTACTTGCAAAAATTTCCTATCGATTTAGTTTTTCTAGACATACAAATGCCCTCTATTACTGGATTGGAGCTGAGTAAGAATTTACCAGAAAATGTAAGCGTTATTTTTACAACGGCCTATAGCGAGTACGCCATAAATGCATATGAACTAAACGCTATTGACTATTTACTAAAACCATTTGAAGAAAGTAGATTTATAAAAGCAGTTGACAAAGCGGTAGCTTATTTTCGTTTAAAAAATCAAAACGAAAATCCTGCTGATAATTTTTTATTTATTCGCGCAGACTATAAACTTGTTAAAATTCCGCTGGCAGATATCCTTTATATAGAGGGTCTTGGCGATTATTTGAAAGTATATTATGGTGCTGAAAAATTAGTTGTTGCTCGAATGACCATGAAAAATATTTTAGCTAAACTAAGTCCAAACGAATTCTTAAGAGTGCATCGTTCATTTATTGTTCCATTTAGCAAAATTGAAAATGTACGCAACAAAACGATTCACATTAAAGAGCACGAAATTCCAATTGGCTCTAGCTACGAAAACGAATTTTTTGAAAAATTTAAATCTTAATACTTTGCGACAATAGGCATTCTTCTGCCCATTCCAAATGCTTTAGGAGAAACCCTTAAAGTTGGTGGTGTTTGATAGCGTTTATATTCACTTCGATTAACCATCATCAGCACGCGCGACACCAGTTTTTCATCAAAACCTTTGGCTATAATTTCGGCTGCACCCAATTGTTTTTCTATATATAAAAATAACACTTGATCGAGTAAATCGTAAGCGGGTAATGAATCTGAATCTTTTTGATTGTGTCTTAACTCTGCACTTGGCGCTTTATTAATGGTATTCCAAGGAATAATTTCAGCATCTCTATTAAGCCATTTAGCTAATTCAAAAACTTGTGTTTTATACACATCCCCAATCACCGAAATGCCACCACTCATATCGCCATATAGCGTTCCATAGCCAACAGCTGCTTCGCTTTTATTAGAGGTGTTTAATAAAATATGTCCTAATTTATTGGATACCGCCATTAATAATAGACCGCGTACGCGTGCTTGTAAATTCTCTTCTGTTAAATCTGCAGGCAGGCCTTTAAATAAATTAGCTAATGCAGATTCGGCTTCTTTAACCGTTGATTCAATATTTATTTGGGTGTGTTCAATACCTAAATGCCGCACCAATGCCATGGCATCTGTTATAGAATGATCAGATGAATAAGCCGATGGCAACAATACCGCTAATACATTTTGAGGGCCTAAGGCTTTTGCCGCTAAAGCGCAAACAACAGCAGAATCAATACCTCCAGACAATCCTAAAACTGCTTTTGAAAAATTAGACTTTTGAAAATAATCACGAATACCCATTAACAGTGCTTGTTCGATTTTTTCAATAGCTGTATGAGTCGAGGGAATGATCATTTTATTTTCAGAAAGTAAAAGAGCAAAATCATCAATTGCGTATATGCTTTCTTCAAAATATTTAGCTTCTGCTATTAGTTCTCCGCTGGCATTTAAAACCATAGAACCACCATCAAAAATAATTTCTGTTTGCGAACCCACATGATTCACATAAATTAATGGTAGCTGGTATTTGATGCAATTAGCTTGCAACATTTTTTTGCGCTTTTGCTGCTGTTCATAATCAAAAGGCGATGCGGCTATGTTGATCATCAATGTTGGTTTTTCTTGCAGGAGCAAGTCCATAGGCGCATGATCGTATAATGGCGATTCGCTTACATTCCACAAATCTTCGCAAATTGTTAAAGCAATTTTTTGTCCTGCAACGTTAACGCATTGCACATTTTTTGCAGGTTCAAAATATCGGTATTCGTCGAACACATCATAAGTAGGCAATAGTGATTTATGAACTATTGATTGAATATCCGCATCTGCTAAAACATATGCCGAATTAAATAATGGCTTACCAGCAGCATTTGGATTGCGACTTGGCGCGCCAATAATACAAGTAATGTCTTGACAACATTGTGCAATTTGATTGATGTAAAAATCAATTTGCTGAATAAAATAGTCGTAATTTAAAAAGTCGCGAGGCGGATATCCACATATGGCAAGTTCTGGGAAAATAATCAAATCTGCTGCCTGTAATTTTGCCTGCTTAATCTCCTGCTTAATTTTCTGGAAATTTTCTTCAAAATTGCCAACAGTAACATTAATTTGTGCGAGTATTACTTTCATTTTTTATTGAATAAATCTATCAATCATCTTGAAAAATGACTAAAGTTTTTAACTTTACTATTTCTATCAATTGATATCAATAATGCTAACACAAAGGAAACAAAATATTCTGATTTTATTGCTATGCTCGATGCTGATTTTAAGCAGTTCTTGCAAAGAAAATAAGCAGCGTAAGTCGTTGTCAAGCCAAGTAACGCTAAAGCCTATAGCAATAGACCGCTTTGAGCAAGCTGTTTTTGAAATTGATCAAAAAAACCTGAGTCAAGCTAAAAGCGCCATGGCTAAAAAATATGGCTCTTTTTATGACATCTATTTTGGCAGAATTATGAATTTTGGCGACCCAAAAAATCCAAATTTTGATTTCATCTTAAAAGATTTCATTAACCATCCGGATTTAAAAATTTTATACCAAGATGTAAAAAAAACATATCCTGATACCAAAAAAATAAGTGAAGACTTGGCTCCTTTATTTGCAAACTACCAAGCACTGTATCCAAATGATAGCATTCCTAAAGTAGCCACTTTTATTTCGGGTTTTAATAATGCAATTGTAACTACCCCTAATTATATAGGCATAGGACTCGATATGTTTATGGGGAAAAATTATCAATTTTATGCTTCGGTAGATTTTCCAGCATATATAACTAAAAGACTTAGCAAAGAATATATTACACCCGCAATTGCTAAAGCATTATTGAATACCAAACTGCCTGAAGCGAATCAAACAAGCACCTTGCTTTCTGAAATGATTCAGGAAGGGAAAATATTATATGGGATTGATCTTTTATTACCTGAGGTCGAAGACTCTTTAAAAATAGGCTATACAGCCGAACAACTAGACTGGTGTAAAGCGAACGAAGGCAATATTTATAAATTATTTATAGAAGATAATTTGCTCTTTTCTGCCGAACAAAAAAAATATGCTAAATATTTAGAAGAGGCGCCATTTACGGCAGGCTTAGCAAATAATTCGGCGCCAAGAATTGGCATTTGGTGCGGATGGCAAATTGTTAAAAATTATATGAATAATAATCCTTCCATTAGTTTCGATGAATTATGGAAAGAAAAAGACGCACAGAAAATTTTAAAACTAGCAACATATAAACCAAAAAATATCTAAATACAGCTTATGAAAAATGCCTTACTCACTTTTTCTGCTATTATTTTATTGAATGGCTGCAAAATGAACGACACAAAAATTACTCAAATGCCCTACCCTGAAACCAAAAAAGGAACTGTCAGCGATAATTATTTCGGACAAAGCATTGCAGACCCTTATCGTTGGCTCGAAAACGATACTACCAAAGAAACTGCCGATTGGGTTAGCGCGCAAAATGCGGTAACACAAGATTACCTTTCTCAAATTTCTTACAGAGGAAAAGTGAAAGAGCAATTAACCGAAATTTGGAATTATGCGAAAGAGTCTGCTCCATACAAAAAAGGCGATTACTATTTCTTTTCTAAAAATGACGGTTTACAAAACCAATCGGTTATCTATTTTAAAAAGGGAATAGATGGTGCCGAAAAAGTATTCCTAGATCCAAATAAATTATCGACCGATGGAACTGTTGCCTTAGTGGGCTTAAGTTTCTCTAACGACTTTAAATATGCAGCCTATGCCATTGCTAGATCTGGCTCCGATTGGAACGAAATTTATGTGATTGATATTGCTACTCAACAATTAACGAAAGATAAAATTCAATGGGTAAAATTTTCGGGTGCAGCCTGGAAAGGCGATGGCTTCTACTATAGCCGTTATGATGAGCCTAAAGGTGTAAGCGAATTTTCAAATCAAAATCAATTTCAAAAAGTATATTATCATCAATTAGGTCAAGCGCAAGCAAACGATCAATTAATTTTCGAAGACAAATTACATCCGCTCAGATATTTTGGTGCGAGTGTAACTGAAAACGAAAACTACTTAATTATTTCTGCTTCTGAAGGAACTTCTGGCAACGAAATTTTAGTACAAAATTTAAGAGCTAAAAACGATAAGCTACATACCTTACTAAAAGGATTTAAAAATAATTACGAAGTAATTGACAATATCGACGATGAATTATTGGTATTGATGGACCAAGATGCGCCTAATTATAAAGTGGTAGCCATAAATCCGGAAGCCAGTGAAAAACAAAATTGGAAAACAATTATTCCAGAGCAAAAAGATTTGTTGCAGGCGGTAAGTACTGCCGGCGGTAGATTGTACGCCACCTATTTAAAAAATGCAAGCAACCAATTATGCGAATATTCGGTAGATGGTAAAAAAATAAAAGACATTGAATTGCCTGGTATCGGTACTATTTCTTTAGCAGAAGCCAGTAACAATGAAACTAATTTTTACTTTAGTTTTAGCAACTTTACCACACCAGGTACTATTTATAATTTAAATACCCAGTCGGGAAAAATTGAATTATACAAAAAATCGGATTTTAAAATTAACACCGATAATTACGAAACAAATCAAGTTTGGTTTGATTCAAAAGACGGCACAAAAATCCCGATGTTTATTGTTCACAAAAAAGGAATTAAGCTAGATGGACAAAATCCATTATTACTTTATGGCTATGGTGGTTTTAATATCAGCTTAACGCCAAGCTTTAGTGTCTCTAATTTATACTTTTTGGAAAACGGCGGAATATACGCCCAGGTTAGCTTACGAGGCGGCGGTGAGTTTGGTGAAGAATGGCATAAATCAGGAATGTTAGACAAAAAACAAAATGTATTTGACGACTTTATTGGCGCGGCAGAATATTTAATCAAAGAAAAATATACCAGCAGCGATAAGTTAGCCATTAACGGAAGATCTAATGGTGGTTTATTAGTTGGCGCTTGCATGACACAAAGACCAGATCTATTTAAGGTTGCTTTACCCGGAGTTGGTGTATTAGATATGTTGCGTTACCATAAATTTACGATTGGTTGGGGTTGGGCAGTAGAATATGGATCGAGTGAATCTAAATCGCAATTTGATTACTTAATTAAATATTCTCCATTACATAATGTAAAACAAACTGCCTATCCAGCTACATTAATAACCACAGCCGATCATGATGATCGCGTAGTGCCTGCACACTCATTTAAATTTGCAGCAACCTTGCAAGAAAATCAACAAGGAGAAAATCCGATTTTAATTCGCATAGATTCGAAAGCAGGGCATGGTGCCGGTAAACCAACGGCAAAGGTGATTGAAGAAGCGGCAGATGTTTGGTCGTTTGTATTTCATCATTTAGGCATACATCCATAAAACCAAAATCATATTAAACAAAAAAGGCTATCAAAATTTGATAGCCTTTTTTTTTATGCGTTGAATAAAAATTACTGAGCAGCTAATGCATTTGCACCACTCACAATTTCTAAAATTTCGTTGGTAATAGATGCTTGTCTTGCTTGGTTGTAAGACAAACGCAATGCTTTTAATAATTCTCCAGCGTTTTCTGTTGCTTTATCCATTGCGGTCATACGCGCGCCATGTTCTGATGCATGTGAATCTAACAAGGCTTTATACAATTGAATTTTAACCGAACTAGGAATTAAACCTAATACGATTTCTTCTTGCGAAGGCTCTAATAAATAATCTGCGTTGTTTTGATTAGCACTTTGATTAACCGAAGGCACCACTGGCAATAATTGCTCCGTAGTTAAAATTTGCATTCCTGCATTTTTAAATTGGTTATACACCACTTCTACCTTATCCCATTTACCAGCAACAAAACCGCTCATTACTTCTTCTGCAATTTTATTTGCTTCATCGAAATTTAAATGATTGAATACTTCGTTGTTATTTCCAATTACATTGAATTTATTTCTGGTAAAATAATCTTGTGCTTTTTTACCAATGGCAATGATCTGTAAATTGCCATCGCGTTTTTGTGCATCGTATTTATTTGCAACCAATAAGTTAGCCGCCTTAATTACATTCGCATTGAAAGCGCCAGCCAATCCACGGTTAGAAGTCACTACCACTAACAATACATTTTTTATTTCGCGTTGTTGTGTGTATGGACTTTCGTTCCCTTCTAAACTTGCGGTTAAATTTGCAAGAATATCTTTTAATTTATTTGCATAAGGTCGCATTTGCACAATGGCATCTGTTGCTCTTTTTAATTTTGCAGCAGAAACCATTTTCATTGCTTTGGTAATCTGCTGTGTAGAGTTTACAGAAGCAATTCTAATACGTACCTCTTTTAAATTTGCCATATGCTATTTGAACGAGCGTTTTTTAATTAGTATTTACTTGATAATTCTGATGCTACTTTTTCTAAAACTGAAGTAATTGAATCGTCAATTTTTCCAGCTTTGATTGCATCTAAAGTATCGCGGTGACGAATTTCTAATTGATTTAAAAATTCTGCCTCAAATGCTCTTACTTTATCTACAGGAACATTTCTCATCAAACCTTTAGTACCACAATAAATAATGGCAACTTGTTTTTCAACGGCTACTGGTGAGTATTGACCTTGTTTCAAAATCTCTACGTTTCTTGCACCTTTCTCTAAAATAAATTTAGTTACCGCATCTAAGTCCGAACCAAATTTCGAGAAAGCTTCTAATTCGCGGTATTGCGCTTGATCACCTTTTAAAGTACCTGCTACTTTCTTCATCGATTTAATTTGCGCCGAACCTCCCACACGAGATACCGAAATACCTACGTTAATTGCTGGACGAATACCTGCGTTAAATAAATTCGACTCTAAGAAAATTTGACCATCTGTAATAGAAATTACGTTGGTTGGGATATAAGCAGAAACGTCACCTGCTTGTGTTTCAATAATTGGCAATGCCGTTAATGAACCACCACCTTTTACTAAGTGACGAATAGATTCTGGTAAATCATTCATTGATTGTGCTACCGAATCGGTTGCGTTAATTTTAGCCGCACGCTCTAGTAAACGAGAGTGAAGATAAAATACGTCACCTGGATATGCCTCACGTCCTGGTGGACGACGCAATAACAATGATACCTCACGGTATGCAACCGCTTGTTTAGATAAATCATCATAAACAATTAATGCTGGACGACCTGTATCACGGAAAAATTCTCCGATGGCAGCGCCTGCAAATGGTGCGAAGAATTGCATTGGTGCAGGATCTGCAGCAGATGCGGCAACAATAATGGTATAAGCCATTGCGCCTTTTTCTTCTAAAGTACGAACGATGTTTGCAACGGTAGAATTTTTCTGACCGATAGCAACATATATACAGATAACGGCTTCGCCTCTATCGTAAAATTCTTTTTGATTAATGATGGTGTCAATCGCAACAGTTGTTTTACCTGTTTGACGGTCACCAATAATTAATTCACGTTGACCACGACCAATTGGAATCATTGCATCGATTGCTTTCAAACCAGTTTGTAATGGTTCGTTTACTGGCTGACGATAAATTACACCTGGTGCTTTACGTTCAATTGGCATGTCGTATACATCGCCAGCAATTGGACCTTTACCATCAATTGGCAAACCTAAAGTATTTACTACACGGCCCAACATACCATCACCTACTTTAATTGAGGCAATTTTAGTGGTTCTTTTAATGGTATCACCTTCTTTGATAGAATCAGAACTTCCCAACAATACTACACCCACGTTGTCTTCCTCTAAGTTTAACACGATACCTTGCAAACCTTTATCGAATTCTACTAACTCTCCTGATTGAACTTTAGTTAATCCGTAAACACGCGCAATACCGTCACCCACTTGGAGTACTGTACCTACTTCTTCTAATTCCGCTGCTGATTTAAAGCCCGCCAATTGTTGTCTTAAAATTGCCGATACTTCATCTGGTCTTACATCTACCATATCTTGTTTTATTTATTTTTCGATTAAAAATTTTTTATAATTATTATGAATTAAATTCTTTTTTCAATAACACTAAGCTCTTTGCAATACTGGTATCAAATTGTTTATCGCCAACGGTTAATACAAAACCACCGATTAAATCTGCGTCTACTTTTTTAACTAATATCACTTGCTTACCTGTTGCCGCAACAACTGCTTCAATCATTTTTGTTTCTGCGTCTGCCGTTAAAGCTGTTGCAGAAACTACTGTTGCAGTAATAATACCTTTGTTGTCGTTGTATTGTCTGATAAA
>Ga0102874_1000889_pt1 | contig 10449 bp, 9 predicted proteins | sample Colrivmet1547A02_FD_78184 | JGI IMG/M metagenome (GOLD analysis project Ga0102874, IMG submission 78184) | Estuarine microbial communities from the Columbia River estuary - metaG 1547A-02 | ecosystem: Environmental > Aquatic > Marine > Intertidal zone > Estuary | place: USA: Columbia River...
GCGGCCGTCATTCTCTGCCCAGCTATTGATAACCCAAGTGACGTCGGTATGGTTCGCCCAATATTTCTTGAGGAACTTCTCAACCCACTCAATTCCTATCAGGGGGCGAGTTCCAAAATGATAGTGGTATTCTACGTTCGGGGCAAAGAACTCCAAAGATGCGTTTACGTCCCGAGCGGCCATCACCTGCTGCAAGCGGTGAACTCGTTCAATGAGAGTTTCTGTTGTCTGTTCTTTGTCGGTCATATCGCTTCCTACTCTTATCGAATAAAATAAATGCGCGCAGTCCCAATTGCTGTCTAGATATATATGAGACCGGCGGATGAATGAAACATAAAATTGCTTGCTCGATCAGTAAGCGGTAAGTTTTTCGCGTTTTAATCGAATGCCTGCGGCTTCACGATCCCAACTGTTTTCTGTAACGCCTTCCCTACGCAGTTCTGTCTTTTGAATTTTGTTCGTCGGGGTCTTGGGCAGTTCTTGTTCTATGCGCAGGTATCGAGGGACCATGAAGTGTGCCATACGTGGTATCAAGAACTCTATGAGTGTTTTGGGATCAAGCTCGACCCCTGGATTAGGGACTACGCAAATCATAACCTCTTGATCTCCTCCGGGCACATCAACTCCATAAGCGGCGACCTCGCGGACGTCCGGATGGCGCGACACCTCAATTTCAATCTCAATTGAGGAGATATTTTCTCCGCGCCTCCGGATCGCATCTTTCTTCCTGTCGACGAAATAATATCGACCGTCATGGTCGCAAGTTAGCAAATCACCGGTGTGAAACCAACCATTTCGCCAAGCCTTGGCAGTGGCCTCCGGATCGCCAAGATAGCTGCTGAAAAACTGCCATGGCTGATCCGTGCGGATGATCAATTCGCCAACATCCCCAACCGGAACAGGACTGTCATTGGCGTCGACTATCCTACATTCTATGCCCGTGCGGGGCCTACCGCAACTTTGTAGGGTGGTTTCATTTATCTCGGTGACAAGAGGCGTCGATACCTCAGTCATATTGAAACCGGAGACATAATCGAAGTCAAATCGCTCGGCGACTGCGACCGCCTCCTCATTCAACGGCCCGAGCATGCAAATTCGGAGCGGATTATCAGCGTCGATGAGCTGAGCAGGTTCTTTATGTAAGAAACTTGTCAGCGCTCCGATAAATCCGGAACAGGTGGTGGAGCCGGTTTCACGAACAAGATCCCAAAAGCGCCGGGTGTCAAATGCCTCGAATAACGCAACTGAGCCGCCACATGCCAATGCGGCCACTATTGCGCTGATGCCGCCCACATGAAACATTGGCAGGTTGACGAGTATTCGATCAGATGCAGTCATATAGCCGTATGTGACCCGAGCCGTCGTCCACTGCTGCACATAGGACGTTTCCACTGCCTTTGACGGGCCGGTAGTTCCTGATGTGAAGATAATCACCGGACTATCCCATGGTTCAACATGAGCCAATTCGACGGCTTCAGAATTGCCAATCAAGGCATCAAAATTTTCAACGGGAACCGGGAGTATAGACGCAACATCGGCGTCCGTCGGACCTGAAAGAATTATCCGTTCGATCCCGCCAAGCGAAAGTCCATCCAACCGCGAAACCAGATCAGGATGAATGATGAGAATTTTGGCTCCAGTTTTGGCTAACGCATGTTCGACGAGCCGACCGCGAAAACTGGTGTTTATCGGTGCCAGTGTGGCGCCGATATAATTGGCGCCAAACCATGCGCGAACCAATGCGGGCGAATTGGGCGCCCAAGCTGCCACAATGTCTCCTTGCAGCACACCTCGTTCTTGCAATGCCGCCGCCGTAGCCAACGACTTTTCTTGCGTCTCCGCCCAATTCCAGCACTCGCCTGTTTCAAAGCGGATAAATATTTCGTTTGGTGCCGTCTCGGCATTGCGATTGATTAACCTCGGAAAGACGCAGTCCTCAGCCGAAGGCGGGGCAGGATCGAACCAAGGGGGATGAAAATCAGGCACACATAATCCTTCGGTCATCGATCGCTAGTGATAGCGAAACACCAGCCTCACAATTGAATGGCTCGGTATCGCAAAATAGATAGTGTGACAACAAAAGCGTTCACTTGTGAAAGTTAACCGAACTTCGGCGACGAGCCGTTCGACCCACGCTGCTAATCCAGTGCGGTTTTGTTATTGAGCGTCTTCTTTTGAAAGAGCACCTATGGCTTCATCCAAGTCACTTGCCTTGAAGCGAGCCGCACGCTCCAACTTTATTGGGTGAGGCAGGACACCACTATTGATTAGTTCATAGATGTAGCTGCGTTGAACGCGAAGCCGATCGGCTGCGTCATAGATGTTGAGAAGATGTTCCTGATAGCTGATGACCGAAATTGGGCCGAGGGCAGACTGACCGCTTTTAGATATGGAAACTGGTAATGCGGACGTTAGGTCTGAGAAAAGTGATGTTAGATGCCGCTAACTTTAAGGAGGTTCGGTCGTTCAACACGCGTAAACCTGCTGGCCTTTTGGGGTGACTTCACTCACCGTAGCCTTCAATATTATTTACTCTGAATGCTTGCTGACGACCAGTGAATATGAATTATGCGCCACCGCCCTTCGATTTTGCGCAGCACCATCGTTTCAACCGACCGACTATTAACCGGACGATCACGGAAGGTTCCTTTGACGAACTCAACGCTCATAACGGATGAGAAGTCTCCGTCGGAAGCGATCGTTTGGCTGATGGGCGTTCTCGTTGTCGCGGCACTGAAGGCCGCGTCGGACTTGAGATGGTGCGCTTCATACTCAGCACGATTTCGTTCGACCCCACCGGACTCAAAAATGACGACATCTTCTGCCATTAGTTGGAGCGACGCCGCGGCGTCGCCACGCTTCAGCGCCGCATGGAACGCATTTACAACGTCAGTTGCCGTATCGGGATAGGCAGTATCCGATTGGAGTGACGGGTTAGCCACTGCTGACATTGCATGAGCATCGGTATGAACGGCTGCCAACATTAAAGGGGTTAGGGCTAAGCCCAAAAGGCGTGCTGCTCGCACTGCTGAACTATGTTGGATTTTCATAGCCTTGTACCCTTCGTTTTAGTAGCCGTAATTGGCAGGTTTTAGTGGCCCAACGGCGACATCGTGCCAATGAAAGCAACCAACCCGAGAACTGCTAGAGCCAAAGTGACCTCTGCTGCAAGGCTGGTCCGCAATTTTGCAAGGGTAGAACTAATATCGACCGAATGCGGGGCGGCTGGAAGTCGCCGCCCAAGCAGTGCGTTCCGCACAGCGAACAAAAGCATGAAGCCGACTAGCGCTATCTTGGCGACTAGAAGCCATCCATAATTCGTTTTCAACACGTCAGCGCTGTTGTGCAACCCGAAAATAAGATGCGCATTAACTAGTCCAGTGACGCTTACAGCGAAAACCAGAAAAACACCCAGCGGAGCGAACCTATGCATGTCAGAAAGCAAGGCGATAGGTGCGATCATGTCCGGTCTGCGGGAAGCAACGCGGGTCAAATGAACGAACCAGCCAATTGCGCCGAGCCATAAACCAGCCGCCCAAAGATGCGCCGCATCGTTTAACCTGTGTATTGCGCCCAACGTGCCTTCTGTTGCTGCAGCATGGCCGTTCCAAGCAAGCGTGGCTAGGGCCAGTCCAAACAAACAAGCTGCAACTAACGTTCCAAATGTTGATCTGCCAAATAGGATCAAAGTAAAAGCGGCAGCGCTAAGAAGCCCAAGCCGAAATAGAAACGACCATCCAATGCTGGTCGACATCACCATCGCCTCAATTGTGGCCCCTTCTAGTTGCCAGACAGGCTGCGCCATCATGGCGGCAATACTCAAAAGCATTAATGTGATGGTCAGGACAGGTGCCACCACCGCAGCAACTGCCAGTGCACCATTATTCTTACGCTTAGACTGCTGCGCTAATGTTTCGCGTAACCCGATGCAGCGAAAAGCCGTTATCCCAAATAGACCCAATAACAGCGTGTAATGGGCAAAACGCAATAATGGATATAGCCAGTCGTCCATGGTCACGGATTAGCTGACTTTAAAGCTGACTTTTCCGGTCATGCGGTGACCGTCTGCACCGGCCGCCTGCCACCGGACTTCATAGCTTCCTGCACGAAGCGGTTGGCGCAAGCTCAGAGTTAAGGTCCGATTATCGTTCGACCAGCTTGGCGTGAAATTGCGGATTATCATTTCACCATGGTTTTTTACGCCAGGCATGTCAGTCATTACGATGCTGGCAACGGCAGTTGGCGTGAGCATACCTTCAGAGAAGTTTAACTGAACCACTCGCGGCTTCGCGACGGTGGTCCCTTCGGCAGGTGTTGATGACACAATCTTGCTATGCGCTAACGTTGCGGCCGGGCTGACAAGCGCTGCTGAGCCGAGTGCGAGACTGGCAATCAGGGAGAAAAATTTCATAACATTATCCTTTTATCTCAGAACCAGAAACGGACGCCGACAACATAATTTGTGACCGAGGGGTCCTCACCCGAGCCCCTTGCAAAGTCGGCGCTGCGACCCACACGCCAGCTTTGTTCAACGCCTAAATAAGGTGCAAATTCTCGTGTAATCTCGTACCGAAGCCGGACGCCAGCTTCAACACTGTCGATGCCTGCGCCGATCCCCAAGCGCGGAACGTTTTGTGCAGACAAATTAACTTCTGCCCGCGGCTGTAAAATCAGCCTTCGTGTGATGCGCTGGTCAAGCTCCGCTTCAACGCGCGCCGTGACGTCACCGCGATGCGATACAAACATCGCCGCGTCGACTTCAAACATATACGGCGCTAGCCCCTGCACACCGATAACGGCATGTGTAGTTTTATCTCCTGCCACATCCTGCCGCACACCAAGCTGAAAATCCCAGAAAGGTGCTATTGCGCGCGAATAGAGAGCTTGGACTTCAGCATCTTCAAGCGCCTTGCCGAAACCACCTTCGCCTTCGCTTTTGAACCAGAGGCGGCTTGTCGGTCCGCCATAATAGCCCTGAAAATCCCACAGATAGCCATTATGACCACCGCGAATCTGGGCTTCTAATCGGTCGCCCTGAAACCAGAATACTGGAAATTCACCATGCGATTCCCGCAGACTTTTTCTGGAATCGAACATTGCGTCCGCACCCCAGATTGCGTCAGCTGCGCGCGAAGGACCACTGCCGGCTTCGATGGGTTGTGGGGTTTCCATCATTGGACCTGGTGACACGCCAGCGCTACTTGCCGTATCGTTCGCAGAACCGTGCTCCATAGCGCCATGGTCCATCATATTGTGGTCCATAGCGGGTGCAGGATTAACAACAGATGGCGAATGACCAGCATGGAGGTCAGCCTTCACTGGTGGGCTGCTCTGCGCTCCGAGAGCTAAGGCGGGCTGTTCATCGTGACCGCCATGGTTTTGCGCACGCGCAGGCACCGATAACAATGCGGTGGCGACTAATGTAACAGCAATTAGAGGTAATGTGGTCATATTGCGCCCTCTGGACCTACAACCGTTACTGTCTGCATCATGCCGCCATGCATGTGGTAAAGCAGATGACAATGGAATGCCCAGTCCCCCGGCTCATTGGCTGTCAAATCAAACTGGGCACTTGCACCTGGTTGAACCACAACAACATTTTTACGCGGCTGGTGCATAGCGCTTTCGCCATTCACCAGTTCGAAGAACATACCATGCAGGTGAATGGGGTGCGCCATCATCGTGTTGTTCACCAGCTTGACACGCACGCGCTCGTTCCAGGCGCAACGGATCGGGACGTCGTCAACTGAACTAAACATGCGGCCGTCGAACGACCACATATAGCGTTCCATGTTGCCCGTCAGGTGGATCTCCAGTAACCTCGACGGCTCACGGGTATCTTGATTGGGCTCAAGCGCTGACAGCATGCGATAGTTTAACACGCGATGTTTGACGTCCCGCAGCCCTATCCCTGGGTCGCCCATTTTATCGACCGGAGCCATAGACACCATATCGAGGCCAGGGCCAATTTCGACATCGGGTGGCAAAAGCGATTTATCGCGCATGCTCATGCCATCCATGCTGTGGCTCTTAGCGGCATTCGCATCCGCGCCACCGCCATGATGCATTCCTGCGTGTCCATCATGCCCTGCCGCCATGTCACTTGCAGTAGGTCCATGGTTCATGCCCATGTCGCCCATTGTTAGCAAAGGTGCATCGCGTAGTGGCGGTACGCTTGCTTTCGCACCGGGGACGGTAGCTAGCATGGCCAGCGCCATACCCGATCGGTCCATAGATTCGGCGACTATTGCATATGCATCAGCCTTGCCCGGCTCGATGATAATGTCATAAGTTTCAGCAGTTGCAATCTGTAGTTCATCAACCTCAACCGGTTTTACGTTCTGCCCATCCGCAGCAATAACCGTCATTGGTAAGCCGGGTATCCGCAGATTGAAAAAGGTCATGGCAGAGCCATTGATGACGCGCAGGCGGATACGTTCACCGCGGCGGAAGAGATATTCTAGACCTTCCTCTGCTCCACGTCCGTTGGCAAGATAGGTATAGGTGGGCGCGCTTACGTCAGCGATGTCGGTCGGAAGCATGCGCATTTCTGCCCACATCCGTCTCTCTGCCCCCGACATAGGATATTTGTCGGTCCAGCTTGAGAGTTTATCGTTGAAATAGCCTTCACCAGTGCGCAGGCGGCTCATTATGAAATGCGGGTGAAGCGGTGTGAATTCGCTCAACAAGAGGATATAATCGCGATCGTAGCTAACCGGTTCGGCGCCAGCAGGTTCGATAATGAGCGGACCATAATGGCCCGATTGTTCCTGCAGATGAGAGTGGCTATGATACCAATAGGTGCCAGACTGCCGTATCGGGAAGTCATAGGTGAAGGTCTCGTGCGGCTTAATTCCAGGAAAGCTAACTCCCGGAACACCATCATATTGAAATGGAACCAGCAGCCCGTGCCAGTGAATTGAGGTGTCTTCGTTCAAATGGTTCGTCACGTTAAGGCGGACATTCTGCCCTTCGCGCAGCCGGATAAGCGGTCCTGGCACGCTTCCATTCACCGCAATACCATGCCCGCTACGGCCTTGAACAGTCCGTCTGCCGCCGGCCACCGCAAGGTCAATTATTTCGCCACTGACTTCGTCAAAACCGACACGGATTGGTGGTCCATTGTGCCTGCGCATGTTGTGGCCCTGTGCCCATGCAGGGACAGCTGCCAAAGTTGCGCCAGCACCAAATCCAGCCAATATGCCTCGTCGCGTTAGTGAGATATTCATTTACGCTTGCATCCTTGTGAATGGTATCTCAATAGAATACCCCCATAGGGTATATCAATAGAGCATTTACGCTTATGGCCAAAGATCGCAGCAGCACCATTAATCGCTTGAAAAGGATCGAAGGTCAGGTTCGGGGAATCTCCCAGATGATTATTGACGACCGCTATTGCATCGACATTCTGCATCAAGTGCAAGCGGTGAAGTCCGCGCTTGCTAAGGTAGAAAGCACAATCCTTAGAGATCATGCATCATGCTGTGTCGCTGATGCAATTGCGTCAGGTGATGTGACAGAGCAGCGCGAAAAATTTAACGAGCTTATTGATCTGTTTGACAAGGTTAAGCGCTGAATACGGCAATCATATTAGAATTGGTCTACCTGAGTTATTTAGCACTCTTCGGTGTTAATCCAGCGCTGAGGCATGATAGTATCAGCCGCCAGTGGCATGCTTTTGGATGGCGCGACTTCTCCAGTAGGCTTAAATTTATCCATTATCGCTGGCTTTCCGCACCATCAAAGCAAGCAAAAACCATCGCACACAAAACCAGTAATTCAACCATCGCTTTTGCCATAATCGTAATCTTTCTGCATAAACCCCCACCAACGCACAGTTAGATAAAGATGCGTGTCATCTTCTGGTCGGTGATCTTGCAATCCTTGATGCTTATGCAATTTAGATAGGCATATCAAAGTTTTTAAACACGGGTATTTTCGTCGCCAGTTTCCTTCAATACCTTGTGCCGCAAACGGCTCACAAAAAGGTAGATCAGCAACACGACAGGAACTGTTACTGCGCCAATGATCATATCGGTTGCTGTACCGCCTTTGAACGCGGCTGCTCCACCCTTTGTCATATAAGCGATGATGCCAACGAGATAGTAAGCCGCCGCAATAACCGACAATCCCTCAACTAGAGTTTGAAGACGCAACTGAAGCTGTGTCGACCGTTCCATTGAGCGCATGAGACCAAGATTCTGTGCCTTTATCCGGCTGTCGATGCGCACATCCAGCGTGTGCATGACATTAGATATGCGATTGGCAAGGTCGTTGAGGCGTTGCCGAAACACAGAGCAAGTGCGCGATGCAGGGACCAGGCGCCGTTCGGTGAAATCGGTCAGACTTTGGAAGTTCAAAATCGGGCGTATATCGAGTGCCGCCAACCTATCCGCTGCAACCTCAGCGTAAGCTGCCGTAGCGCTGAGGCGAAAACCGGTGGCCGAACGGATAAGCTCAAGTTCTGAAGAAATGTCTGCGAGAACATTGAGCAGAATATCGTCGTCATCATCCGCCGACGCAACGCGTCGCGCATGGTCGGACAAGCGATGTTCCAGCTGGTCAAGTTGTGGGCCATAATGCTGCACAACGGGGAAGCCCAACAAAGCTAGGTTTCTGTAGTTACCCAATTCCTGAACGCGCTGCACGATGCGCCCGCGCTCTCCGTCGCCAACATCGCCGGCGGTGATCAGCAGCCGACCATAGCCATCGTCGTGGATGCTAAAATCGGACCAAAGACGAATAGCGGCATTAATGTCGCAGCAGACCATTTCATCGGTCGAGATACCCAGTGCGAACAAATCTGCATCAACATTCGTTGCGTCGGGAACTACCCGGATCTGTGTCGCACGGACAACACCGCCCGGCCAATTTTCCAGCCATTGAATATAATTGTGGCGGACATTTTCGGGCGCTTCATTTGGGAATATCAGGGTCAGCGTACTCGCTTCGGTATGGCGTTCCCACAAGAAATGAATGCCCGCATTCGTGTGACCAGAACCATGGCGCGCAGCCAGCGTCCAATCATCGAAATCAGGTCGCGCGTTGAGCAGCCAGCGGTCCTCACTATTGCGTTCTTCTGGTTCAATCAGGCGGACGACCTGATAAATTTCGCAATGCAGACTGACGGGTGCGAAGCGACGCAACCGCATTTCATCGACAGCCCATCGGCGCAGCGGATGTTCAGTGAAGCTCATGGGCAAAGCTTCGCACAATTTTGATAAAAGTCCATAGACTTGAATATCAAGCATCGCCGCGGAAATACTTCGGAATTTGGGTTCCGTGGCCAACAAGTCGAATAACAACTTACCTAGATGGCGCGGTGCAATAGCCACGCAGCCACCGCCGACAGCAGTAGGATGCTGCGTTGCGTCTAAAGAGCATTTACGCTTATGGCCAAAGATCTCAGCAGCACCATTAATCGCTTGAAAAGGATCGAGTATCAGGTTCGGGGAATCTCCCAGATGATTATTGACGACCGCTATTGCATCGACATTCTGCATCAAGTGCAAGCGGTGAAGTCCCCGCTTGCTAAGGTAGAAAGCAAAATTCTTAGAGATCATGCATCATGCTGCGTTGCTGATGCAGTCGCGTCTGGTGATGTGACCGAGCAGCGCAAAAAGTTTAACGAGCTTATTGATCTGTTTGACAAGGTTAAGCGCTGAATACGGCAATCATATTAGAATTGGTCTACCTGAGTTATTTACCACTCTTAGGCGTTAATCCAGTGCTGAGGCATGATAGTATCAGCCGTCAGTGGCACTGCTTTTAGATGGCGCGACTTCTCCATTGGGCTTCAATTTATCCACGGACATCAATCTGATGGGACGTCCGCTTTTGGATAATCTAGCTGGATGTGCGAATGCCTTTAATTGGGCGCAAAGCTGCCGTTACAGGCCATAACAAGTTTGTCATGTTGGCAGCGGTGCGAGCTCATCAGTTTTGTTTTCAATGGCTTCGAGATTGACTGTATAATCATCGTTTATAGCTTACCGCGAAAGCCGGCCCAGAATTCCTTAGGTTATGCGGCTGACATATCCTCGGCATCTGGCATGCGGGGGCATGTTTTACAAAAGCACCAAAAAGCCATCGCGTGATCCCGCTGCTTCGGCAGCCATCAACGGCGTAGACCTACCAGCGTGGGTGTATGCAAAGCCTGAGCCCGAAGCTCATAAGACAACGCCGCACGACGCGGCGGTCATTACAAACGACCTACTTACCAGAGCGGAGGCTGCGCAATATCTGCGTGTCTCTGACCGCACAGTCTCGCGCCTCATTCGCAAGGGCCAATTGCCCGCTTCACGCATCGGACGAGCTGTCCGTATCCGACAATCAGACCTGCTCGATATGCTTAATGAAAAGCCCATTAATTCTAGTGGTTTATGCACATGTCGTGAATAAGCATAGCCCCATACAGGGTTCTAATAATAGTATACTTACTCACGAATA
>Ga0102874_1000902_pt1 | contig 10392 bp, 12 predicted proteins | sample Colrivmet1547A02_FD_78184 | JGI IMG/M metagenome (GOLD analysis project Ga0102874, IMG submission 78184) | Estuarine microbial communities from the Columbia River estuary - metaG 1547A-02 | ecosystem: Environmental > Aquatic > Marine > Intertidal zone > Estuary | place: USA: Columbia River...
TAACCCTGTTTCTGGAGACTTTTCAACAGGTGCTTCCGGAATGCTGATTAGCAATGGAACAATAGGTGCACCAGTAAGGGAGTTCACCATTGCCAGCACACTGCAACGCATGTTGCTCGACATTGTGGCCATTGGTGGAGACGTGGATTGGTTGCCATCCCGTGCGCACGGAATGTCGCTGGTAATTCGGGACGTGACTATGAGTGGTACATAACCCCGCTCACCGATTTGCTATTTTAGTTAAATGCCAAAAAGTACCAAAGTTGTCGGCCTCGACTGGCTGTACAAAAAAATGGATGAACTCGAATATTCAAGTCTTCAGGCTGTTGCCGAAGCATGCGATCTAAATCGTGGAAATCTGTACCGTTATTTCGCATTTGAAACTCGTCCATCAATCGACTTGCTTCCCAAATTGTGCACTGGCCTGCATGCTTCGCCGTTAGAAGTGCTCACCGCACTCGGCATTCAGTTTGACTAATCGCGCTGCTTAGAGCGAATGAGTACGGTCATTTCGTTTACTTGTTCGAAACTGCGAGATGATTCGTCGCATGACCACAGTTCAAGGAATCCGTCATGAGCAGCCTCGCGTAATGGGTGGCTGACAGCCTCCAATACCTGCTCAATTTTGTCGTGCCAGTGGAAACTGAGCCGAAGGAGGCCATTTGGCTGGGTAGTAAGGCTTGGAGCAATGAGGTTCTCGGTAAGTTCAATTTCGAGTTCCATGGCGAGTGGCTCCTTGTTGCGGATATGCAACGATAACCCTAAGCACCCATAAATCTGGTGTAAGCATGAGTCATGTCAATATTTCATGCAATCGTGCTTGGACTTGTTCAGGGGCTCACCGAGTTCTTACCAATTTCCTCGAGCGGGCACCTCATTCTTGCTCCGTGGCTATTTGGATGGAACGACTTCGTTGATATCACCAATCCCGCAAATGGACTTGCAATTCAAAAAGCATTTGATACGTCGCTCCACTTAGGAACATTGATTGCAGTGCTGTTTTACCTGCGAGCAGATTTGGTTCCGTATGTGCGTGAAGGGATAAAGGTTGTCGTTACGCCTAAAAAGGCAAACAAAACAGTTGGTCGTCGCGCGTGGATGTTTGTGTTGTCTGCTGTTCCGGCTGGAATTGCAGGCGCAATCGCCGAGGAATGGATTACCGAAAAACTCGGTACTCCAGCAATGGTTGCTATTTCGCTGATGGTATTTGGCGCCATATTGATTTGGGCCGATAGGCAAGTAGGAACACGCGATGTGGACACTTTTTCTACTCGAGATGCGCTGCTTATAGGTGCTGCACAAGTAATTGCGCTGAACCCTGGAACCTCTCGATCGGGAATCACCATTACCGCTGCACGCAAGTTTGGTTTTTCGCGTGATGCTGCAGCGCGCGTGAGTTTCTTGATGAGTGTGCCGGTTATTGGCGGCGCTGTATTGCTCAAACTGGCAAAGCTGGCCAAAGACGGAATTCCAGATGGGTTGCTCACCCCAATGATCGTCGGAATTATTGCCGCAGGAATTTCTGGCTGGATAGCGATGTGGGGAATGATTCGCTTGCTTCGTTCGCGAAGTTTCACGCCATTCGTGATGTATCGCTTTGTTGCTGGGTTCAGTGTGCTTGCGTTGCTGGCAACGTCGTTTCGCTAATTAGAAATCACTAGTGCGGCTTCTCCAATAGCCGCCGCACTGGCAACTGCTGGTGCCGACAATTCGGGTACCGCAACAACTACGCCAACATTGTTGTTTAGCGATGACAGCACAATTCCGTGCGCCGCAATAATTTGCCCATTCGCGATGATGTCCACAAATGTGCCTGGCGCAAGTGCGGGCATAGCAACGCGAGGCACTATGGAGACCGCGCGCATGCCGGAAGGAACTGAAGCGCCTTCGCCAGCTGCAGCCGTGTTTTGCAAACTGATGATGTCGCCTTTGCCGATGTCGCTTGTTGCTGTGAGCGATAGTGGAAGGGAAGTGCGAGTTGATGGAAGAACAAACTGTGTGGGCATGGTGAACGTTTCAGTGTTCTGCTGCGTGACTGTTTGACCAGCCGAAATGTTTGTGGATGCAATGTGCACCAGTACGTAATTACCGAATGCATCTCGCTGCTGATGCAGTTGAGAAACCGACAGCGCATACACAAGCGCTGCGATTACAGCCAGCCCGGAAATTACTGCAATTTGTCGTTGGCGATTGCGGCATAACTCTCGATGAGCACGTTCAGCGAAACGAAAAATGGGTTGCAACCGATTTAGAAGATCTTTCACGCACCGATGTGTTCGCCGATTGCGGCGAGGGGAAGCCTTAGTCGGCTGAAGGCGAAGAAGGAGCAGCCGGTGCTGCAGGGGCAGCAGGCGTTGTACTTGGAGTTGCAGAACTGCTGGACGACTTCGAAGATGATCCTGAGTCAGTCTTGTAGAAGCCACCGCCCTTAAACGACACGCCAACAGGTGTAAACACCTTTTTCACTGGTTTGACCACGCCATCAGTTGGGTGGGCGATTTCGGTGAGTGGGTCATCGGAGAATGCCTGCTGCACTTCAATGGTCTCGCCAGAGTCAATGAATTTGTAGACATACGTTGGCATAAGACCAGTAATTCTAGGATGCAGGTATGGCTATGCGCACCGCTGTGATTCCCGCCGCTGGACTAGGCACCAGATTCCTTCCAGCCACCAAAGCGGTGCCCAAGGAGCTGATGCCCATTTTTGATACGCCGGCTTTGCAACTGGTGATGGATGAGGCAATTGGCGCAGGCGTTGAACACATTGTGGTGGTGTCGAATGTGGCCAAGCCGGGCATCGAGGAGTATCTGAAGCCTTCGCCCGACACGGTTGAACGAGTTCGCAAAAGTGGACGCACCGAGTTGGCAGACAGATTGGCTCGCATCGGATCTGATGTTCGCGTAAGCATTGCCTACCAAGACAAACCTCGCGGCCTTGGTCATGCGGTGTCGTGTGCGCGCAAAGCAGTTGGAGATGAAGCGTTTGCATTGTTGCTGCCAGACGAAATTATGGGCGACTCATCATTGCTGTTGCAGATGGCGCAGATGCACAACGCAACCGGTAAGACCGTTGTTGGATTGAAGCGCGTGCCAAAAGATGAAGTCAGTGCGTATGGCGTGATTACCACTACGGGAACGACAGGTGCACATGGCGAAGTCACCATTACTGGTGTTGTCGAGAAACCAAAAGTGGAAGACGCGCCAAGCGACATCATCATCATTGGTCGCTATGTACTTGCACCTGACATGTTTGACATTCTGGAAACGCTTGCACCAGCACCTGGCGGAGAGATTCAGTTAACCGATGCGCTGTTGATTGGCGCACATGCGCGAACTGTTGATGGGGTAGTAAGCGATATTGAGCGGCACGACACGGGAACGCCGATGGGTTGGTTGCAGACTGTTGTTGAGCTGACGCTGAAGCGCTCGGATGTAGGAACTGATTTACGCAACTGGTTGAAGGGCATAGTGTCATGAGCAAACTTAAAGTAACGATTGATCCACAAGAAGTAGGCATGAGCGCTGAGCGACTTGCGCTTATCGATTCGTACTTCAAGGATTATGTAAATGACGGTCGTTTGTCTGGCTATCACGTTGCGGTTGCTCGTTACGGGCAAATTGTGTACAACAGCACGTACGGCATGCGAGACGCCGAAGCAAAATCACCAATTGAGCAAGACACGATCTATCGCATTTTCTCGATGACAAAGCCGATCACGTCCATCGCGATCATGATGTTGATTGAAGATGGAAAATTGCAACTCACTGACGCAGTGAGCAAGTTCATTCCGTCATTTGCCGATACCAAGGTTTTTGTTTCAGGTACTGCAGAGAACCCGGTTACTGTGCCAATGAAAGCGCCAATGCAGGTGTGGCATTTGATGAGCCACACCTCGGGACTGACCTATGGATGGAATTTTTGGGACGAAGTAGATGCGTCATATCGCATTGCCGAAGCAAAGTTTTTGGCTGAGAACCCGAACCCAACTCTTGAGGAAGTATGCGACCGTTATGCAAGCCTTCCGCTGGAGTTTGAGCCAGGAACTTCCTGGAACTACAGCGTGTCGACTGATGTTCTTGGTCGAATCGTTGAAGTTGCATCTGGAATGAATCTTGAAGAGTTTTTTCAGACCAAAATTTTTGAACCTCTCGGTATGCACGACACCGGATTTTTTGCTCCATCAGAAAAGCATTCACGACTGGCGGCCTTGTATTCATTTAGCGACACGGAAGCAAAGAAGACCCGGCTCGAAGAAATGGGTAATCGTTGGCTGAGCCGTCCGTCAATGTTGTCTGGCGGTGGTGGGCTCGTGTCTACGGCCTATGACTATTGGCAGTTTATGCAAATGCTGGAAAACGGTGGCGTGCTCAACGGAGTCAGACTGCTGTCACCAAATTCAATTGACCAGATGACGCTGAATCACTTGCCAAACAATCAAGACATCACATCGTTTGGAATGACACTTGGATGGGACCAGTGGTATTCGGGGCTTGGGTTTGGACTTGGTTTTGCGGTGGTCACCGATCAGGCAAAAGCGAAAACACCATGTTCGACTGGAACCTTTAGTTGGGGTGGAATGGCCAGCACTGCATTTTGGATTGACCCTGTTGAGGAAATTTCGGTCATGTTTTTTACGCAACTCATGCCGTCAACGAGTTACGAGATTCGGCCGTATTTACGCACGCTTGTGTACGGTGCAATTACTGAGTAACGCGAATAAATGAATTCGGTTCGTCAGTCACGAATCCGTGTTCATCAACAGTTACCTCAACATCGCAATCTAAAGCAAAACTGAAGTAGCGCCACGTGTGTTCATCTATGCGTGTGTACATCTGTGGCTTGACCACAACTGCGAGAGTTTCAATATCGATAGTGATGACGTTTTGTTGCGCACTGTGACCGACAAGAAGTGGCAAGCGGCGAATCGGAATCACGTTGGTAAACGGTGTTCCGCGTAAGTCAATATCGACACACCCATCCAGCTCGGTGCGGTGAGCGCCGTTCATTTCGCCCCACCTACCGTGGCCGTCGGTTGCAAGCCACAGGTCGGGTTCTTCCAAGTCGCGGAACAATAAGAACTGCTGCACCATCCACGTTGCCGACATGCGGATAACAAATTGTGCGTTGTCGGCGCCGAGCGTTCCATTGGCTGTCCAGCCTTCGTTTTCCCACTGCAACGACACGGTGCTTTCGTGCGCGCCATCGACAGATTTCCAGGTGGCACTATGGCCAGATGGTCCGAGCGCGGGGTAGTTCACCATGGCTACAGCCTGTCACGCGGCGATACCGTTCAGGCAGATGATTCCACTGCATGAGGCTCAAGAAGTGGTGTTGGCTGGTTGCAAGCCATTGACACCTGTGCAGGTTGCCTATTCAGACATGACCGGCAGAGTTTTGGCACAAGATGTTGTTGCCACAGAAGATGTACCGCCGTTTTCGAACACTGCAGTAGATGGTTATGCCGTGCGCGCTGCAGATTCTGAGCAGTCACCAGTTGAATTGCAAGTAGTTGACACACTTGCTGCAGGAGCAGAACCAAAAATTGCCGTGAACGCTGGCGAAGCAATTCGCATTATGACGGGTGCGCCAATGCCAAGCGGTGCAGACGCAGTGGTCATGGTTGAAGACACGCAGCGAGTGGGCGAAACGCATGTGCTCATTTCGCGAAGCGCAAAGGTTCACGATGGTGTGCGCGATGCTGGCAGCGATGTACGTGCGGGAGAAACAGTGTTTGTTCCTGGCACGGTGTTGAACGCTGCCGGTGTTGGCGTGCTTGCCAGTGTGAATGCTCGAACTGTACGCGCGTTTCCTCGCGCGCGAGTTGCGTTGTTGTCAACGGGTGACGAATTAGTTGTTGATGGCTCGCCGTTGCGCATTGGTCAAATTCGCGAGAGCAACCTGACAATGTTGGACTCGATGATTGCTGCAACGGGTTGCGAAGTAATCAACCTTGGAGTGGTGCGCGACGACGAAGCAGAGCTTGAACGAGTGTTTCGTGATGTCGTAGAGCGTTGTGATGCCATTGTGACCAGTGGTGGCGTAAGCATGGGCGACTTCGATGTGGTGAAGGCCGTGTTGTCAAAGATTGCCACTATGCAATGGATGCAGATGGCCATTAAGCCAGCAAAGCCATTTGCCTTTGGTCAACTGCAATCCAGTGATGGTCGCACCATCCCTATTTTTGGTCTGCCAGGTAACCCAGTGAGTTCGCTCATTAGTTATGAATTGCTCGCGCGACCTGCATTGCGCAAAATGATGGGCCACACCGAAAACTTGATGCGACCTGCAATTCACGCGGTGCTTGATTCTCCGTTAAAGCGCAAACAAGACGGCAAGATTCACTTCATGCGCGTGTTCGGTGAGTTTGCCGAAGATGGTCGCTTGCACGTGCGCGATTCTGGACCGCAGGGAAGTCACCAATTGGCCAGCACAGCAATGGCAAATGGTCTTGCACAAGTGCCCGATGGCAATGGCTTACAGGTAGGCGAGCACGTGCCTGTGTACCTGCTGGGCTGACGGTATAACGGGTGCGAACCCTAGGCTGAGCCCGTGGAATTGATTGACCCGTTCGGCCGAACCGTGCGCGATTTGCGCATTTCGATTACTGATCGCTGCAATTTCCGTTGTACCTACTGCATGCCTGCAGAGGGTATGAAATGGTTGCCTCGCGAAGAGGTGCTGACGTACGAAGAACTCCATCGCGTTGCCAGCATCTGTGTTTCGCATTTTGACGTCGATGGCATTCGGCTTACTGGTGGCGAGCCAACCATGCGCGCGCACTTTCCAGTGCTGATTAACAAGCTTGCAGCATTACAGGTTCCAGCTACTGCAAATTCACCGCGTGCAGGTAAGCCAATCGACTTGGCCGTTACGACGAACGGCGCAACGCTTCGTTTAATTGCCCAAGAACTCCATGATTCTGGATTGCGTCGCATCAACATCAGCCTTGACACGTTGAAGAAGCAGCGCTTCTTTGAAATGACACGCCGTGACGAACTTGAGCATGTGCTGGATGGAATTGATGCCGCCATTGCTACGGGCTTCTCGCCGGTGAAAATCAATGTTGTTGTTCAGCGCGGAGTGAATGACGACGAAATTGTTGACCTTGCAACGTTTGGTCGCAACAAAGGAGTGGAGGTTCGCTTCATTGAATACATGCCACTCGATGCTGACGGAACATGGCAGAACAGCCAAGTTGTTGGTCAAGACGAAATTGTTGAAACTATTTCCAAGGTGTACCCACTTGAACTCGTTCCTGCGCGTGGGGCAGCACCTGCAGACCGCTGGCGTTACTTGGATGGCATGGGAACTGTTGGAGTAATTCCATCGGTGACAAAACCATTCTGCGGCGATTGCGACCGAGTGCGACTTACTGCCGACGGACAGTTTCGAACATGCTTATTCTCAACCACGGAATTTGATTTGCGAAAACTGTTGCGTAACGGTGCAACCGATGATGACATTGCAGAAGAAATTAAGCGCGCAGTTGGCACCAAGTGGGCAGGGCACAACATTGGCAACGTCACGTTTGTTCGCCCGCGCCGCACCATGAGTCAGATAGGCGGGTGAACATGGGCAGTACTCCAGAGTTCACACACCTTGATGAGTCGGGTAATGCGCACATGGTGGATGTGACGGCAAAGAGTGCATCCGCACGACGCGCAGTTGCACGATGCACGGTAAACATGAAGCCAGAAACTGCCGCTGCAATTTCCAGCAAGGACATTCCGAAAGGCGATGTGATTGCTGCCGCACGAATTGCCGGCATCATGGCCGCCAAGCGCACGAGCGACATGATTCCGTTGTGCCATCCGCTGCAACTTGGCGCAGTGCGCATCGACTTTGAAGTTGGCGACACGTTCGTGGCCATCGAGGCCCAAGTAGACACCGTGGATCGCACGGGAGTGGAGATGGAAGCCCTGCACGCGTGCTCGGTGGCAGCCCTCACCATTTACGACATGTGCAAGAGCGCCGACAAGGCAATGTCCATAGAGGGCTTGGCCCTGTGGGAAAAGACGGGTGGCAAGAGCGGCCCATACAAGCGGGCTGACGGCCAATAATCGGGCTAAAAACAGGACGATTCACCCCACGTTGTCCGTTTTGTTGCAATTCTGTAATACAATTGAGATCTCATGAGCAAATTGATTCTTCTCATTGTGGGCGCAGCTTGGCTTGCTGTCTTGCTCCCACCTTTGGTTCGTGCGCGACTCAATGGTTCGCCAGCTAACTCAGTGACAAACTTCCGTCGTCAGCTGAACCACCTCGAAAGCGCAGGCGGTCGATACCCACAGCAACAACTTCGTGGCATGGCTCGTCCACTCGCTCCAACCCAGCAGCGTCCTGCCGGTCGTGCACAGCGCCCAGCCGCTTACGGTTCGATGACTGGGGCTCTTGTTCGCCAGTCCAACACTCGTCCGCAATATCGCCCACAGAATGTTTCACCTGTAGCTGTTCAGCGCCAGAAGCGCCAGAACTTGGTATTTGGTCTTTCTGGAACGAGCGCTGCATCGTTGATGCTTGGAGTCGCTACCGGTTCGAGCGCATTTGTGTACACCTTCATTCTCAGCCTGCTGGCCCTCGTTGGCTATTGCTACGTGCTGGTGCAAATGCGAGTGAAGCGCGACAACGAGCGTTACCTTTCGCAGTTCCGTCGCACCTACTAATTCGCGACTCGATTGTTCCTGTGGCTTAGAGCCACGAACCCCTTGCCCGCTACTATTTTTCGCGGGGGTACACCAACATGTCGATGACATTCCTAGAAGCCAATGCTGCAATAACCGGCCCAGGTCAGATTTTTGAATTGATTGATGCAGAAGTGCGCGGAGTGAAGACTCGTGTATTCAAGAATGCTCCAACGCACCTCGGACAACTGTTTGCTGGCTCTCGTGCCCATGGCGATAAGCCATTTCTTGTATATGAAAACGAGACATTCACCTTTACCCAAGCAATGGACAGAATTGATGCGCTTGCTTCTCTCTTGGTGAACACCTACGGCGTGAAAAAAGGTGACCGAGTTGCGGTAGCCATGCGCAACTTTCCTGAATGGGTGATGTCATTTGCGGCGATTATTTCTGTTGGTGCCATCAACGTGTCCATGAACTCATGGTGGACAGAAGACGAAATGGATTTCGCACTTGAAGACTCCGGTGCAACGGTGCTCATTTGCGATCAGCAACGTTTCGACATTGGCGCTGCAAGTTGCGTGAAGAGAAACATCAAGGTGTTGGTAGTTCGCGCAGAGAAGCCATTGCCGGCTGGCGTTGATAAGTGGGAAGACGTGTTGCCACTTGGTGACAAGCACCCAGGCGCAGATATTCAGCCAGACGATGACGCCACTATTTTGTATACCTCTGGAACAACTGGACGCCCGAAAGGTGCAGTGTCAACACATCGCGCCATCCTGTCATCCATCTTTGCGTTTTCTGCGCGCAACAACGTGTTCCTTATGTCGGGAACAAAACTCAAAGAAGTTGATGGACCAGATGTACCAACGTCATTCATCTTGATCGTTCCTCTATTCCACGTAACGGGTTGTGTTCCTGTGATGATGAGTTGTTTCGTGGCTGGTTTGAAACTGGCCATCATGTACAAGTGGGACGCTGAAAAGGCACTGGAAATGATTGAGCGCGAAAAGATCACCAACTTTGTTGGTGTGCCAACGCAAAGTTGGGACTTGGTGAACTCGCCAGCGTTCGAAAAATATGACACCTCAAGCCTGCATGCAGTTGGCGGCGGTGGAGCACCTTCGCCAACATCACTCGTTGGCAAAGTGAACGACAAGGTAAAGAACGGCAACCCACAGTTGGGTTACGGCATGACCGAGACCAATGCGTTTGGGCCAGCAATTACGGGCTCCGATTACTTGTCGCACCCAACCAGCACAGGCCGCGCAACGTGGCCAATGATCGTCGAAGTTCGCGACGAAAATTTGAAGCCAGTTCCAACAGGGCAGTCGGGTGAAATTTGGTTCTTTGGTCCAATGCTCATTCGCGGATACTGGAATCGACCAGATGCAACCGCCGAAACCATTGTTGATGGCTGGTTGCGTTCGGGCGACTTAGGTCGCCTTGATGCTGATGGATACGTCTATGTAGAAGACCGCGTGAAGGACATGATTCTTCGTGCTGGCGACAACGTGTACGGCGCGGAAGTGGAAAGCGCAATTTACGAACACCCAGCAGTGCACGAAGCTGCAGTGTTTGGCGTTCCGCACGAGCGCTTGGGTGAAGAAGTTGGCGTGGCTATTTTGCCGAACGACGGCATGACCCTGACCCCAGAAGAACTGTGGGCTTTCTTGGACGAAAAGATTGCCAAGTACAAGATTCCAACCCAGGTTGTCATTATGAACGAGGCGTTGCCGCGCAACGCTGCGGGCAAGTTCTTGAAGCGCGA
>Ga0102874_1000934_pt1 | contig 10212 bp, 6 predicted proteins | sample Colrivmet1547A02_FD_78184 | JGI IMG/M metagenome (GOLD analysis project Ga0102874, IMG submission 78184) | Estuarine microbial communities from the Columbia River estuary - metaG 1547A-02 | ecosystem: Environmental > Aquatic > Marine > Intertidal zone > Estuary | place: USA: Columbia River...
AGGAGGCAAGCCCTGCTTGGCTCTGCGCTTATTTCCATATTTTGCATCATCCCGCTGAATCATCGCAGAATCTACTAATAAAATTTCAGTTAATGCCTTAGTAGCAGGCGTGCAATAAATATTTCCTTTAAATCCTTCCTTTACTAATTTGGGTAGCAAGCCTGAATGATCGATATGTGCATGTGATAAAACTACATAGTCCACTTTAGCTGCATCAAATCCAAAATTGGCATTTAACCCGTCTGTGTCACGACCCATTCCTTGAAATAAACCACAATCCAATAAAAAACTTTCTGCATTGTTTAACTGAACCAAGTGCTTTGAACCAGTGACCGTTCTAGCAGCTCCGTGAAAACTTATTTTCATAGTAAAATGTTATATTACTAAGGTACTAATTAAGGGGAAGATAAAACCAAAGGATTGTTTATAATGCAATGGTTGCGACTAAGTAATCGGCAATTAAAATCAAAATGCAACTCACTACCACCGACCTGGTACTGGCTTTTCCAATTTCCAAGGCGCCTCCTTGTACATAGTAGCCAAAATAGGCAGGGACCGTGCTGATAATAAAGGCGAATATGAAAGATTTATAAAAAGCAATTGAGATATAACTTATGTTAAGGTCTGTTCTAATCCCATTTATATAAAGCTCCTTGGGTACGGCTCCAGTCCAATCACCCACTAAATAACCTCCCCAAACCCCTATCACTGCAGAAATACCCACTAGTAAAGGAACCATTGTAAAAGCCCCTAATATTTTAGGAAGTATTAAGTAGTTTTTTGAGTTAATCCCCACTATTTCTAATGCATCAATCTGCTCTGTTGTACGCATATTACCCAGTTCACTGGCAATCTTACTTCCCACAACACCTGCTAATACAATGGCTAAAAAAGTAGGCGCAAATTCTAAAATCATACCATCTCTAACTATTATTCCTATAGTTGACAAAGGAATCAATGGATTCACCAACTGTGCAGCGGTTTGCACGGTCATTACGGCTCCTAAAAAAAATGAAATAATAACAACAATGGGCAGAGATCCAATACCAATATCATAGCATTGCTTTATGTATTCTTTCCAAAACATCCTAGGACTATCTGTTTTGGTGAACATCCCTTTTAACATCAAAAGGTATTTGCCAAAATGCGTGAAAAAATTCATACCGTAAAGTTAGTGATTTTCTAATGCTTACGCTTTTTCATACGTTTCCACCAACTGGTTCTTTGCACTTCGGCAGCAGTGTCAATTCGTGTTTTCAATTGCGCATCTACTACCGAAACAGTTGCCATATTGATAATATTTCGGACGTCTGAGCCTAGCTGCAATACGTTCACTGGCTTTTTTAAGCCTAATAAAATAGGTCCAATAATATCTACGCCGCCCACTTCTTTTAATAAATGATAGGATATATTACCAGCCGTTAAATTCGGGAAAATTAACACATTCACATCGGCGTCCACTAATTCACTAAAAGGATAATTGTCTCTTAAAATTTCTTTGTTAAATGCCAACATGCCTTGCATCTCGCCATCCACAATTAAATTTGGATTCTTTTGTTTTACAATCTTTGTTGCTTCTGCCATTTTCCTAGCCTCTGGCGTATCGCTACTTCCAAAGTTTGAATAGCTTAACATTGCAACCCTAGGTACCATATTAAAATTGCGCACTTCTTTAGCTACTAATAATGTAATGTCTGCAATCTCCTCGGCCGTTGGATCAATATTCACAGTGGTATCTGCTAAAAACAAGGGTCCTTTTTTAGTCAACAATAAATACATTCCGGCAATCTTGCTTCCGCCTTCCTCCACTCCAATAATTTGTAAAGCAGGTTTAATGCCGTCGGCATAATTTCTAGTTAAACCGGAAAGCATGGCGTCGGCCTCACCCGTTTCCACCATCATAGCACCAAAATAATTTTGGGTGCGCATTAATTTTAAACTTTCATATTTATTAACGCCCTTGCGTTGTCTTTTTTGAAATAGTAAAGAACCGAAAAATTCACGCTTCGTTTCCATTTCATCACTACGCACATCTATAATAGGAAGATCGGTGATATCAATATTATTGGCTTCGGCAATATTTTTAATTCTGGCTTCATTTCCTAATAAGATCGGATAGGCAATACCATCATCATACACGATACTAGCCGCTTTTAATACTTTAGTGTTTTCCGCATCCGAAAAAACCAATCGTTTAGGATCACGTCTTGCCTTATTGCTAAGGATACGCATTAATTGGTTATCCAATCCTAAACGTTTGTTTAATTGTAATACATACTCATCCCAATTATTAATTTTAATTTGCGCCACACCCGATTCTATCGCGGCCTTTGCCACTGCTGGTGCAAGGGTACTTAGTAAACGAGGATCCAAAGGTTTTGGAATAATATAATCATTGCCAAAACTTAAGTTTTGTTGGTTGTATGCCATATTCACAATATCCGGCACCGAAGTTTTTGCTAATTCTGCTAAAGCTTTCACCGCAGCCAATTTCATGGCTTCATTAATTTGTTTAGCACGTACATCCAAAGCACCTCTAAAAATATAAGGAAAGCCTAATACATTATTTACTTGGTTAGGATAATCGGAACGGCCTGTTGCCATGATAATATCCTTACGAACCGTAGTCGCTGCTTCATAACCAATTTCTGGATCGGGATTCGCCAATGCAAATACAATTGGATTTTTAGGCATGGACGCAATCATTTCTGGCGTTACCACATTGCCCACACTTAATCCTAAAAATACGTCGGCATTTTTTATGGCTTGTGCTAAATTAATGTTGCTTGACTTTACTGCAAATAGTTTTCTGTCTGCTCCTAAATCGGTTCTGCCTTCATGCAAAACACCGTCTTTATCAAACAAAGTAAAGTTTTCATAACGCGCACCTAAGGCTACATATAATTTTATACAAGCCATCGCAGCAGCACCAGCGCCATTTACGGCAAACTTTGCTTTTTCAATTTTCTTTTTTTGTAATTCTAATGCATTCAACAAAGCGGCACTACTAATAATGGCAGTACCATGTTGGTCGTCGTGCATTACAGGAATATTCATTTCTTCTTTTAACCTTTGCTCTATGTAAAAACATTCAGGTGCTTTAATGTCCTCTAAATTAATGCCACCAAAAGTAGGCTCCAATGATTTTACAATTTGAACAAACTTCTCAGGATCCGTTTCATTTATTTCAATATCAAAAACATCTATGTCGGCAAATATTTTAAAGAGTACTGCCTTCCCTTCCATCACCGGCTTGCTCGCTTCTGGTCCAATATTTCCCAAGCCCAAGACCGCTGTACCATTTGTTATCACACCTACTAAGTTTCCTTTCGCAGTATATTTATAAATATCCGCAGGATTGTTTTGAATTTCGGTACATGGAATGGCCACACCTGGACTATAAGCTAATGATAAATCCTTTTGGGTTTTCGTTTCTTTTGTGGGAACTACTTCAATTTTACCAGGACGACCACTTGCATGGTATTCAAGTGCTTGATCTTTTCGAAGACTTTCTTTATTTGGCATGTAATAAATTTATCACGAATGTTAGTTTTAACCTGCTACAAAGCTACTAAATTAATGGTAAAGGAGATATTTGAAGCGCTAACTAATTGATTATTAATTAGTAATATAATATGTGATTAATCCTTGTATAAACTTACGCCCAGCCAAGCCATCATACCAACCCCGTGTTCAATTGCACTTTCGTCTACCTTAAATACAGGCGTATGCACGTTATGAATGGCATCAATGGATTCATTTCTAACACCTAGGCGGAAGAAACATCCAGGTATCACTTGAGCGTAATAGCCAAAATCTTCGGCACCCATTCTAAGTTCTGTTTCTTCCACATTGGCGACCCCCATATACTGGTCGGCTAATTTCCAAGCAGCTTCTGTAAGCAAGGGCTCGTTGTCCACGGTAGGATATCCAATATCCACTCTAAAATCAATTTCGGCGCCTGTTGAAATGGCCAACCCTTTTGCTTGCTGCATCATCAATTCATGTGCTTTAAAGCGCCAAATTTCATCCATGGCTCTAAAAGTGCCCATTAATTTTACTTCACTTGGAATTACATTGGTGGTGTTTCCTCCTTGTATAGAACAGATAGATAAAACAGATGGATTTTGCGGATTGCGATTGCGCGATATGATTGTTTGTAAACTTGTAATAAGTTGAGCCGCTACCAATACCGTGTCCACCGTTTGATGCGGTGTAGCTGCATGACCACCTGGACCTTTAATGCTAACATACAATTCATCGGCACTTGCCATCACCCGCCCTTTTCTAAAACTCAATTTTCCAAAAGACAATCCCGGATGCACGTGTAATCCAATAATACCTTGAGGTGTAGGATTTTGCAAAGCACCGTCACGTATCATATAACTTGCCCCGCCCGGATTTTTTTCTTCTCCAGGTTGAAATAATAATTTTATCGTTCCTTCAAACTCTTCTCTTACACTCCATAAAATTTTTGCTGCACCTAATAATATGGTGGTGTGCACGTCATGTCCACATGCATGCATCACACCCGAATTCTTGGATTTATATTCAACCTCATTCTCTTCTAATATAGGAAGCGCATCCATATCGGCACGCAATGCAATAACACGTTTAGTTGGATTTTTTCCTTCAATGATTCCCAACACACCGGTGGTAGCAATTACTGTAAAAGGAATCCCTATTTTAGTTAATTGCGCTTGTACATATTTGCAGGTTTCAAATTCCTGATAACTTAATTCAGGATTTGCATGTAAGTGACGACGAATGGAAATATTTTCCGCTTGCCCTTCGGCAGCTAATGCTTTTATTTTTTCTAGTAACATGTTATTTCTTCAAATGAGATGAAATGAATTGAATATAAAAGAATCGTATGAATGCTTCTATTTAAAGTTAGCTATTAATAATTACTTTTTAAATTTTTGGTGTCAGCACCTGTTACAATGGCTACCCCTGCACTACATCCTATTCTGGTGGCACCTGCATCAATCATTTGCATAGCAGTGGCATAGTCTCTAATGCCGCCTGATGCTTTTATATGCACCGCTTTGGGTAAATGTTTGCGAAATAGTTGAACGGCTTCCACACTTGCTCCTTTTTCGGCATAGCCTGTAGATGTTTTTAAAAAATCAATGCCCGCTATTCCATAAATATCACAACACTTAATTATTTCATCATTGGTTAATACACCCGACTCTATGATTATTTTTGCTGCCTTCCCCTTTGATCTAATAATAGGTAGGATATGATTTATCTCGTCCGCAATGGCAGACCAGTCTCCATTTTTAATAGCCGAAATATTGGCCACTACATCTAATTCGTCTGCGCCATCCACCATGGCTAAAATAATTTCAGCAATCTTAGCTTCGGTTGCACTGTATCCAAAAGGAAATCCAATTACCGTGGCCACTTTCACATCGGATCCTGCTACCTGCTCCTTGGCTAGCTTCACGAAATTGGGAGGAACACAAACTGCCGCAAAATCATATTGCTTTGCTTCGGCACATAATTTTTCAATATCTGAAACCAAACAAGTTGGTTTTAAGATGGTGTGATCAATGTATTTATTAAGCGGCATCTTTTCCATGACATGCTTTGTATTTTTTTCCACTACCACAAGGACAAGGATCGTTTCGTCCAATTTTTGGACCAACAGTTACAGGTGCTTGCTTTTGCTCACTTGGATCATGGAATTGTTTTTCTCCCACACCTTCCTCTGTTCTGCCGGCACTTAATTTACTTAAATCCGTTTTTTGTTGACGTCCTTCTTTCACACCTTGATCAAAAGGCAAATGAACATGACATAAAAATTGAACAAGCTTATGATTTATTTCAATATCCATTTTACGGAACAATTCAAAGGCTTCCATTTTATAAATTACCAAAGGATCCTTTTGTTCGTAAGTGGCTGTTTGTACCGATTGTTTTAAATCGTCCATCGCGCGCAAATGCTCTTTCCAAGCGTCATCAATTAAACTTAGGGAAATAGATTTTTCTGCTTGCATTGCCAATGTTAGTCCACCTGTGCTTACATTTTTATCTAAATTTACTAATACATTGTAAGCGACTTTGCCATCACCCACCGGTACAATTACATTTTCAATATGGCTGCCTTGCTCTAAACGAATTTTCTTAAATACAGGAATACTTTCCTGCATGATATCATTTTTCTTATACTCATAATGCGCAATGGCTTCCTGATATACCTTTTCTACTAAATTATTTTCGGGTGTAGATGCAAATTCTTCTGGGGTAATTTTTGAATCAAACCCACCACTTACAATTAAAGACAATTTAAAGTCCTCATAAGTTCCATTGGATTTATTAGCTAATACTAAGCTTTCAATAACCTGATAAAATGCATTGTCAATGTCTAAAGCCAATCGCTCCCCAAACAAAGCGTGATTACGTTTTTTGTATATCACCGTTCTTTGCTTGTTCATTACGTCGTCGTATTCCAATAAACGCTTTCTAATACCAAAGTTGTTTTCCTCTACTTTCTTTTGTGCACGTTCAATAGATTTTGTAATCATGCTATGCTGAATGACTTCACCTTCTTTATACCCTGCGAAGTCCATCACTTTTGCAATTCTTTCACTACCAAACATGCGCATTAAATCGTCTTCTAAGGAAACAAAGAATTGAGAAGAACCGGGGTCACCCTGACGTCCCGCTCTACCTCTTAATTGTCTGTCTACACGACGTGACTCGTGACGCTCTGTACCTAATATTGCTAACCCACCCGCCGCTTTCACTTCGGGGCTTAATTTAATATCCGTTCCTCTACCGGCCATATTCGTAGCAATGGTTACGGCACCCGTTAAACCCGCTTCTGCAACCACCTGTGCTTCACGCGCATGTTGTTTCGCGTTCAAAACATTATGTGGAATATTTTTTTGACGAAGCATTCTACTTAATAATTCACTCACCTCAACCGACGTGGTTCCCACTAAACATGGTCGTCCTTCCTCTCGCAACTTTTCAATTGTGTCTATGACTGCTCCAAATTTTTCACGCTTGGTTTTAAATACCATATCCTGTTCGTCCTTTCGCACTGCAGGTATATTGGTTGGAACCGTTACCACATCTAATTTATAAATACTCCAAAACTCCGATGCTTCCGTTTCTGCAGTACCTGTCATACCACCTAATTTGTGGTACATTCTAAAAAAGTTTTGCAAAGTAATGGTTGCATAAGTTTGTGTAGCGGCTTCAATTTTTACATTTTCTTTGGCTTCAATCGCTTGGTGTAAACCATCGGAATAACGACGGCCTTCCATAATACGACCAGTTTGCTCGTCTACAATTTTCACCTGTCCTTCTATAACTACATACTCCACATCCTTATCAAATAAAGTATAGGCTTTTAATAACTGATTCACAGTGTGAATACGATCGGCCTTAATACTATAGTCAGTAATAATCACTTCTTTTTGTTGCAACTTATCCTCCGCTTTTAAAGCAGCATCAATATCAATTGCATTTAAAGCAATACTAATGTCTGGCAACAAGAAAAAGTTTGGATCCTCTCCTGCACCCGTAATAAGTTGTAAACCTTTCTCCGTTAATTCAACCGAATTATTTTTCTCGTCAATATGAAAATATAAATCTGCATCCACATGGTGCATTTCTTTTTGCTGATCGGCTAAATAATGATTCTCAGATTTTTGCATTTTAACCCGCACCCCTGGCTCACTTAAAAATTTAATTAACGCACCATTCTTAGGTAAACCTCTAAAGGCACGATATAATGCAAGGCCACCATCCTTAGGATCGTCGTTGCCTTCACTTAATTTCTTTTTTGCTTCTATTAATGAGGCGCTCACTACTTTCTTTTGTGCATCTACCAATTTTTCAATTCTTGGTTTCAAATTAAAATATTGTTGCTCACCTGTTTGATGCCCAATGGGACCTGAAATAATTAAGGGGGTACGCGCATCATCAATTAATACACTATCCACCTCATCCACCATGGCAAAATGATGTTTACGTTGCACCATTTCCTCTGGCGTATGCACCATATTGTCTCTTAAATAGTCAAATCCAAATTCGTTATTGGTTCCGTAAGTAATATCTGCTTTATATGCATTGCGGCGTTCTTCGGTATTGGGTTGGTGCTTGTCAATACAGTCCACCGTTAAACCTAACCACTCAAATAAAGTACCATTCCACTCACTATCTCTTTTTGCTAAATAATCATTCACCGTTACAATATGGACACCCTCTTCGCACAAAGCATTTAAATAAGCTGGTAAAGTAGAAACCAAGGTTTTACCTTCTCCGGTACTCATTTCGGCAATCTTACCCTGATGCAAAACAATACCTCCAATTAACTGCACATCATAATGCACCATATTCCAAGTCACTGGGGTACCCGCCGCATTCCATGTAGTTTGAAAAACCGATTTGTCCCCTTTAATTTCTATATACTCTTTTTTCACCGACAATTCACGGTCCAAGTTCGTAGCAGTGGTTATCAACTCCTCTTCATTTGTAAATCGGCGCGCTGCTTCCTTTACCACCGCATAAGCCTCTGGTAAAATTTCCCAAAGCACTTTCTCTATTTCTTGATCACGATCCTTTTTAATTGTGTCAATATTTTGATAAATGGCGTCGCGCGCCATTAAATCGCCTTCCGATAAAGCCTCCGCTTTATTTTGTTCTGCTTCAATTAAACTATCTAGTTCCTTGGTTTGTGTTTTAATCCTAGCCTTAAACTCCAGCGTTTTTGCCCTTAATTGATCGTTATCCAGCGCGCGATAGCCCTCGAAATGACCATTGATCACGCCTACTAAATGCTGGATTTTTTTTACATCCTTCTCACTTACATATCCTCCAAAATGTGTACTTATAATTTTCAACATATGACCTGTAAATAAATGTGTTAATATACCTTTCTCAATATACGTGCCAAACTATTTTGGACAGCCAATTAAGGGTCTCAAAGGTAAGGATTTGAGGGCAGTTTGGCCATTTTAAAGCCTCCTGAATACAAAAATTAACTTGGCGGGGCTAAAAAGTGGAAAATGGGCAAAAAAATGATACCTTTGCTCGCCTAAAACACAGGAAAATATAAAGCTATGGCTGGTCAATTAAAAGAAGTAAGAAGTAGGATTAAAAGTACTCAAAGTACACAGCAAATCACAAAAGCCATGAAAATGGTGAGTGCTGCTAAATTACGTCGTGCACAAGACGCTATTACCCAAATGAGACCTTATGCGCGCAAATTGCAGGATATGTTAAGCAATATTATTGGCAGTTTAGAGGGTGACATGAATTTGGCTTTAGCAGAAACACGCATCGTAAACAATGTGTTGTTAATTGTGGTAACATCGGATAGAGGATTGTGTGGTGGTTACAATGCCAATGTGGTGAAATTAGCAAAAGCAACAATTGCCGAAAAATATCCTATGCAGAAAATTACCATCTGGAATATTGGTAAAAAAGGATATGAAAGTTTATCAAAATCTGGATACGATACCAATGCCGATTTTAAAGATATCTTTTTGAAATTAAACTTTGGAAATGTGCAAGCTGCAGCAAAAGCCGCAATGGATGCATTTATCAATAAAGAATTTGACGCGATCGAAATTATTTATAGCGAATTTAAAAATGCTGCTACACAAGAATTTAAAGCAGAGCCATTTTTACCCATTCCAAAAATGGCGAAAAAAGCAAATGAAAAGAAAACAGATTTTATTTTTGAACCTCAAAAAGAAATTTTAGTTGCCGAGTTGATGCCAAAAATTTTAAATACGCAATTATTTAAAGCGGTCCTAGATGCCAATGCCAGTGAGCATGGCGCAAGAATGACGGCGATGGATAAGGCAAGCGAGAACGCAAACGAATTATTAAAATCATTGAAAATATCTTACAACCGCGCAAGACAAGCTGCTATTACAACCGAATTAACGGAAATTGTAAGTGGCGCTGCTGCCTTAAACGGATAAGAACTATCTATTATGGAAATTAGTGAAATCATACCGCATATTGAAGCGTTAATATTTGCAAGTGATAAAGCATTGAATGCAAATGACATTACTGAATTAATTAATAACGCTTTTGGATTTTTAGAAGAGCGTATTACATTGGATCAAGTAGAAAGTGCATTAAACGGTATACAGGAAAAATATGCAACTGAATTTTATCCCTTTGAATTAAAACAAAGTGGAGGCGGCTGGCAGTTTTTGACAAAGCCTACATTTCACACTA
>Ga0102874_1000952_pt1 | contig 10131 bp, 9 predicted proteins | sample Colrivmet1547A02_FD_78184 | JGI IMG/M metagenome (GOLD analysis project Ga0102874, IMG submission 78184) | Estuarine microbial communities from the Columbia River estuary - metaG 1547A-02 | ecosystem: Environmental > Aquatic > Marine > Intertidal zone > Estuary | place: USA: Columbia River...
AATTTCCCGATTTACAAGCAGTCTGAGTTGTACATGACACAGCAAGCTATTAATGTTTCTGCTATTCGAGAAGCGTGGTTGCCTAAACTAAATCTGAATGCCTCAGGTACTTATCAGTCGGAGGTGGTTCAGTTTAATATCCCAGGGTTCACCACAAACTTTCCACATGATGCGTACATAGGATCTTTGTCTATGGAGCAACTTATTTTTGATGGTGGAATCGGAAAAAGGCAACAATCGTTAGAAACGATCTCCACAGAAATTGAAATACAGAAAAATATGGTCGAATTGTATAAAACAGCAGACCGCGTAAATCAAATCTACATGGCCATACTGTTGGCAAAAGAGAATATTTCGATGCTTGAGTTGTTCAAGGATAATTTAATGCAACGATCTACCAGTGTAGCAGCTGCAGTAACGAATGGATTGATGCTGCAAACTAATTTAGATGAGATTGAGGTTGAATTACTAAAGACGCAACAAAATCTAATTGAAGCAACAGAGAATTTAAAAGGTTTATGTGCTTCATTGTCGCTTATGACAGGGAAAGAGATCACCCCTCAAACCACAATGAGTTTAATGCCGGCAGGAGGGAATTCTATGGTTATGAGTATTATGCGACCAGAGACGAAACTGCTCTTAATGCAAGAATCTCTATTGGATGAGCGATATAAATTAGCCACCAACGTAGCCTTACCCAAATTGTATGTAGGAGCGGTTGGAAACTACGGTCGTCCGGGACCGAATTTTATTAATCAAGACCTGCGTTTTTTTGGATCAGGGAATATTTCATTGCGCTGGAATATCTCAACCCTTTATGGCTTAGGAAGAGAACAGCGTAAGTTTGATTTAAATAAAAAGATGTTGGAGATTCAACGTGATCAACTCAACAAGAACATTGAAATTTCGCTATCCACCTATACGTCTCAACTCAGCGCCTTAGATCAATTAATGAAATTAGATGCATTAATTCTAACCAAAAAAGCAGAGATATCTGCTGTGTCTGCAGCCCAATTGGCCAATGGGAAAATTACATCCACCGTTTATCTGATTCAATTGAACGATGAAATGGCTGCTCGATTGAATTTGAAAATTCATGAAATTAAAAAGATCAATGCGTGGTCAAATTATAATATAACAATGGGCTTAATAAATTTTTAATATGGAAGATTCAACGAAAAAAACAGGAAAACGGAAACGACTTATCATTGTAGGTGGTGTGCTCGGTTTAGCGTTAGTGATAGGTGTATTTTTTTACATCCGCTCCAAAGGATTTGAAACTACAGATAACGCACAGATTGATGCCGATATCATTCCTATTCGCACCAGTGTGTCGGGATATGTTAAGGAAGTAAGGTTTACAGATAACACAATGGTGAAGAAAGGCGATACCTTATTACTTATCAATGATGATGAGTTTCAAGCGCGCGTGCTTCAAGCGGAGGCAGCCTTAGAAAATGCGAAGGCTAATTTAGTTGCCGTTAAGAATAATGCGGATGCGGGCGACTTAAATGCTTCTGCAGCGTTTCTTTCTAGTGAAACAACGGCTCAAAATATTGATGTAGCTAGAACTCGATTAAATAAAATCAAGGAGGACTACAAACGAATCAAAAACATGTATGCGTCAAAGGCAGCCACAAAGGCCGAACTTGATGCCATTGAAGCTGAATTAGCGGTAGCTGAATCCCAATTTAAAGCGGCAACTAACCAATACAAGGCTTCATCTGCCCAAAGTGCAGGCGTGAAATCACAAGCTACTGGACAAAAGTCAATGATTGCCTTGGCTGAGGCCTTGGTTAAGCAACGGAGTGCAGAGTTATCCTTGGCGAAAACGCAATTGGGCTATACAATCGTTAAAGCGCCATGTGATGGTATTGTCTCTAAGCGTAGCGTTGATCAAGGGCAGTTTGTTACGGTTGGTACGCCGGTTTGTTCCGCCATTGATAATACCACCTTATGGGTTACGGCCAATTTCAAAGAAACGCAAATCGAACATATTAAATTGAATCAAACCGTTGCTGTTAAAATTGATGCGTATCCTTCGTTGAGCATTACAGGCAAGGTGGATTCGTATATTGGAGCAACAGGTGCAAAGTTCTCTTTATTGCCACCCGATAATTCTACCGGTAATTTCGTGAAAATCGTTCAACGTGTGCCCGTGCGAATTAAGCTTACCGGATTGACAGCCGAGGAACGTGCATTGTTGTTGCCTGGATTAAGTGCATTTGTTTCTGTTTCGGTAAAATAAGATGAGTCAACCAACTGCAACTGCCTTAAGTTATCCGCAAGGAGCTGCGCGCGTGATCTTGGTACTTACCGCGATTACGTGTGCCTTGCTTGAATTAATTGACGCGACCGTAGTGAATGTGTCGCTGCGTGAAATTTCAGGTAGCATTGGTGCAACCACCACAGAAATCGCGTGGGTGGTTACCGCTTATGGTATTTCTAATGTGATTATTATTCCACTGACAGGCATGCTCTCCAATTACTTTGGTAGGAAAGCGTATTTCACGACCTCCGTTATCATCTTCACCTTTTCGTCCCTCATGTGTGGCATGTCTACCAGTTTATGGACCCTGGTGTTTTGGCGATTTATTCAAGGGTTAGGAGGAGGAGGATTGCTTTCCAATGCACAAACCATTATCATGGGGGCCTTTCCACCGGAAAAAATTGGAATGGCCAATGCAATTTTTGGCATGGGAATCATTATGGGACCAACGTTTGGACCTACTATTGGTGGATTGATCACGGACAATTTTAGTTGGCACTGGATTTTCTTTGTGAATGTACCTATTGGAATTATAGCGGCTTTTCTTTCGTATTCATTCGTTACCAATGATCCTTCTGCAGTTAAACCCAAGCGCATCGATTATTGGGGAATATTATTCTTGGTAATTGGCGTGGGTAGCTTACAATACGTTTTGGAAGAAGGTAATGCAAAGGATTGGTTTGATAGTTCGGAAATTGTGTTCTTTACATTTCTAGCCATCTTGGGATTTATTCTGTTGATTAAACGGTCCTTGAGCATTGATTATGCAGCTGTAAATTTGAGGCTCTACAAGAATTATAATTTGGTACTAGGAAGTGTCTTGAATTTTCTCTTGGGGTTAATTCTCTTTGGATCTGTGTTTATTTTTCCCTTATTCGTTCAGATTTCTCTGGGATGGACCGCTACTCAAACCGGTATGTTTATGATTCCAGGCGCTTTGTTCTCAGCATTTTCTATGCCCATGGTCGGTAAAATGTTAGGTAATGGGGTGAATCCAAAGGCTATCATTTGGACCGGAGCAGGACTAACCGTTGTGTTTTTAATGATGTTATCCTTTTCTTCCCCAACGTCTTCGCAAGGGAATTTTTACTTTCCGTTTGTATTACGAGGTATCGGAATGGCCTTCATGATGTCTCCAATCATTACCTTGTCTGTGGCGGGTCTAAATCCAAGAGATATTGGTCAAGCCGTAGGACTTTCGAATGCTGTCAGACAATTAGGGGGTGCTGTGGGCATTGCCTTGATTAATCTCTTTTTAACGCAAAAGAATGCACAGGTTCGAGGTTCCATGCTCGGGTACATAACGGATTATTCGCAACAAACCGCAGAGCGTATTTCAATGATCAAACAGAATTTCTTAGCGCGTGGCTATTCCATGGATCAAGCCGAGGCCTTGGCAAATCAATCACTTGAAGGCATGCTATTCAAACAACAAGCCTTGGTAAGTTATGATAGTGGTTTTTTTATGGTAGGATTAATGGTGCTTATCATCTTTCCAGTCGTATACCTCATTCGCTATAAAAAGAAAGAAAAGGTAGTGGTCTCTGACGGACATTAATGAACATCTACAAGCCTTGGGTGTTTAATTTGCATGAAACATTTCTTACTTGTCGGTGCTTCATCGGCCATCGCACAATCCACAAAATCTGCCCTACTTGCTAAAGGGTATGAGGTAACTCAACTTTCAAGGAATCAATCCGTTTCGGATTATGAACTAACAGACTATTTGAGCGTTTTGCCTGCTATAGATACGCGCTTTGATGGCATCGTATACTTTCCGGGATCTATTAACCTAAAGCCATTTAGGTCCTTGAAATTGGAAGATTTCCAGTCGGATTTTAATATCCATGTATTGGGTGCGGTAAATGTCTTGAAAACCTATCAGTCGAATCTAAATGAAGGGGCAAGTGTTGTTTTGATTTCAAGTGTTGCTGCCACTACAGGAATGCCATTTCATGCCTCAGTCGCGGCTGTGAAAGCAGCTTTGGAGGGCTTTGCTAGGTCCTTGGCTGCGGAATGGGCACCTAAGGTTCGAGTGAATGTGGTTGCACCATCGCTTACCCTAACACCTATGGCAGAAAAACTTACCAATTCCCCAGAGAAAATTGAGGCAGGAGCGCAACGTCATCCACTCAAAAGATTGGGTAATCCATCGGATTTGTCGAATGCGATTACCTTTCTGCTCGGTGAAGAAAGTGCTTGGATGACTGGACAAGTCCTTGCGGTTGATGGCGGTATGGGGAAGTTGAAAGTCTAGTACGTCGGATCGTATAGCTCCTGCTGAATTAACCCATCGATTTCGGATTCTTTAATTCTTGTAAGTCCCTGATTTATCGCATTTTTCATAACAGCTTTGGCGATTTCAACAGAAACCTCCCGAATTTCATTGATGGGTGGGTAAAGTGAACCCTTGGCTAAATCTTCTAGTTCTACAAGTTCAGCAAGTGCCTGCGCTGCGGTAATCAATAGCTCATCATTCACATGTTCAATCTTAGCCGCGACTATGCCAAGGCCTAATCCTGGAAAAATATACGCGTTATTCCCTTGTCCTGGATCAAAGGTCTTTCCTTCAAAAGTTACATTTGGAAACGGACTTCCGCTTACAAAAATGGCTTTTCCCTTGCTCCACGTATACGCTTGCTCGGCCGTGCATTCTGCTTTAGATGTGGGATTTGATAAAGCAAATATGACGGGAGAAGTATTGATGGAAGACATTGCTTCAATAATTTCTTTTGTAAATGCACCACCGGCACCCGTCGCACCAATCAAGGCTGTGGGTTTAAATTGCTGTATTGTTTCTAAAAAACTCATTCCCGATTGGTTCTTCGCATAGGGTAGGTTATGAGCTTGTAAATCCATTCGTTCGCTAACTATGAGTCCATGAATATCGCACATGGCGATTTGTCCATAGGCTTGTTCCTCGGTTAATCCATTTAGTATAAGTCCTTTAACTAACAAATCGGCGATGCCCGTTGCGGCTGAGCCACCCCCAAGGAATAAAAACCGGTTTTCTTCAAGTGGAATTTCTGTGATTCGAGTTGAACACATGAGTCCAGCCAGCGCAACGGCAGCGGTTCCTTGTATGTCGTCATTGAAACACCGATACTTAAATTGATAGCGATCCAACAGTGAAAATGCATTTGGTGTCAAGAAATCTTCAAATTGTACTAAAACGCCAGGGAATCGTTGAGTTGCCGCTTCCATGAATTCATCCATTAAGTAAAGATATTCTTTTCCGCCGATTCGTTCGGATGGAAGACCTAAATAGAGTGGGTCATTACGCAAAGGTTCGTTGTTTGTTCCTACATCAATCATAACCGGCAAGCATGCCGAGGGATGAATTCCTCCGCAGGCAGCATAAAGAATGAGTTTCCCAATGGGAATTCCCATACCATTTGCGCCTAAATCACCTAGGCCAAGAATACGCTCACCATCCGTAACAACAATTACTTTAATGTTTTCCTCTGGCCAATTACCCAGTATATTAAAAATATTGCCTCTGTCTTCCGGGGTAATATAAAATCCTTTAGCTTCGGTGTAGACATGCGAAAAAGCTTTACATGCTTCACCTACCGTTGGGGTGTAAATAATCGGGAGTAGGCGTTCAATGTTATTGATGATTACTCGGTAGAAAAGTCGTTCATTTCGAGCTTGTAAGGCAGATAAATATAGGTAGCGTTCAATATCATTCGGTTTTCGATCAAGATTTTGAAGTACGCGCTGTTCTTGAATTTCTTGTGTGGTCTGTTTGTAGGGAAGGAGTCCTTCCAAGTTCAATGCCTTTTTCTCTTCGCTTGAAAATGCAGTAGATTTATTGGTCTTGTTGTTTCTGATCCACTCGATGTTCGCTTTCATGTGGCTAAGTTATAACAAAACAAAATTAAATGAATGCATCTGTTCAGCGCAATGTTGGAGTTAATTAAAGGGTGTGGAATTAATTTCGAACCCTGTAGTTTTTAATATTCCCGATAATTTTCTTCCCATAAGCGACGTGCTTCCTCCCACGATGGAACGGTTTCGCTTTCATAATGAAAGGTACTTCCTGTAGCAATCTTTCGAAAGGATTTTACGGCGTTTAAATGAGCGCCTGAGCCCACAAAGGCACGCAAAGTTCCCATGTCATCCCATGCGGTTAAGGTATGCTGTATGCCTTGTATTCGTTTTACTTCGCAAAACTGATTACCAGGTGCATTTTTAGCTTGATTAAAGGATGGGATTGCTCTAAACCAAAAGGGAATACTATGCAGAATAGACTTTGGCCTTAAGCCGGTGATGGAAATAATCATGGGTAAAAATAGAAAAAATATACGGGTATAATTTTTTATCGTAATATTGCGATATATTAAAATCATGGGAATTACTAAAATCGATTCTTATTCGCCGGGTGTACTCACCTTGTCGGAGGTATTTAAAGCCTTAGGGCATCCGGCACGATTGTCCATTGTTCAATATTTAATTGAAAAAGGAACGTGTATTTGTGGGGACATTGTTGACGAACTTCCCTTAGCGCAAGCAAGTGTTTCGAGGCATCTACAAGAATTGAAAAATGCGGGAATCATCAAAGGACAAATTTCCGGCACCTCTGTGTGTTATTGTTTATCTGATGCCCACTTAGACGCTATCCTCACCCTGATTCATACCATTAACTTATCCATTCCTAAATCCTGTTGTGATGACACTCCTTGAATTTAAATCTGCCCTTCAACAAGTTACTTATCCCACACTGTTGCTTCCGAATGGAACTCAAGTTCCTGGACATTTTCATGTTACTGAACTTGCATTAATTAGTAAAAACTTTATTGATTGTGGAGGTGTAGCGAGATTAGAACGAAAAGTAACGTTTCAATTATGGGTTGCCAATGACCTTGATCATCGACTCACGGCATTAAAGTGGTTAGGAATTCTCAAAAAAGGGGAGCTGGATTACGGACTTACTGATGAGCCCATCGAAATTGAATATCAAGGACAAACCATTGAGCGTTATGGTCTGACATATACGAATGGGGTGTTTAATTTAATGCCATTATTTACTGAATGTTTGGCACCTGATCAATGTGGAATTCCTACGGATAAATTACCGTCATCTGGTTCTTGTACCCCAGGAGGTGGATGCTGCTAAAATCAATTGATGATGAATAATATTCGATTAAAATTTCTTGACCGCTTTCTTACCCTATGGATTTTTTTAGCCATGGGAGTGGGGGTTCTCCTCGGAAATATAATACCTAATGTAGAAGAGTTGTTGTCGAATGTAGCCATCGGTACTACGAATGTTCCCTTGGCCATAGGGCTTATTTTAATGATGTATCCACCCTTAACCAAGGTGGATTTCGTAAAAATACCCGCTACCTTAAACAATAAGCGCTTACTGTTCTCGTCCCTTTTTATCACCTGGATTGTGGGTCCCTTTTTAATGTTTTTGCTGGCAATTACCTTTCTGCCAAAGGATCCTGATTATTTAACTGGGTTGATTGTAATAGGTCTTGCGCCGTGTATTGCCATGGTGATTGTTTGGAACGACCTCGCTGGAGGTAACCGGGAGTTGGTCGCTGGCTTAGTAGGGATAAATAGCCTATTACAAGTATTTTTCTTCAGTTTCTATGCCTATTTCTACTTAGAAATCATGCTTCCTTTGTTCGGATTTGATGCTATAACTATGGATATCAGCATGTTCGAAATTGCGAAGACGGTTGGAATTTATTTAGGTATTCCCTTTGCCGCCGCCATGTTGAGTAGGGCTGTGTTAATCCCTAAATTCGGACAAGATTGGTTTCAACATAAGTTCCTTCCCAAAATTTCTCCAATTACCTTGATCGCTTTACTCTTTACCATTGTGGTCATGTTCAGTTTAAAAGGAAAACTGATTGCCACCTTGCCGTGGGATGTTCTTCGTGTAGCGCTTCCCTTGGTTATTTTCTTTTTGGTTATGTTCTTTCTAATGTTTTTTGTAGCCAAGATCTTGGGGGCTTCGTACAAGGATACGGCTACTGTAGCGTTCACTGCTGCCGGAAATAATTTCGAATTGGCCATCGCTGTTTCCATTGGTGTCTTTGGTCTGAATTCTGGACAAGCATTTGCTGGTGTTATAGGACCTTTAGTAGAGGTTCCGGCATTAATTCTCTTAGTTAAAGCCAGTTTAGCACTAAAGAATAAATTCAGTAAGCCATGAATATTTTAGTCTTGTGTACAGGGAACAGCTGTAGAAGTCAGTTAGCGGAAGGATATCTTCGTCATTTTCACGGGGACGTTGCCACCGTTTATAGCGCGGGTATTGAAACGCATGGGGTTAATCCGCGCGCGATTGCGGTAATGGCAGAAGATGGAATCGATATTTCAATGCATACTTCCAATCATGTAGATGAATACGCACACATTGCCTTCGATTTGGTGCTTACCGTGTGTGACCACGCCAGCGAGCAATGTCCAGTTTTTCCTGGTGCAGTAAAGCGAGTTCATCACAATTTCCCTGATCCTGCGAAGGCAACGGGTACAGAAGAGGAAGTAATGAATTTTTTTCGTTCGGTGCGCGATGAGATTAAAGCGTATTGTAAATCCTTGCTATAAAAAAAGCCTCCCGCAAGCAGGAGGCTTTTCTTTTGATTATAATCAACCTTTTATTTCTTTAGTTCAAATCGATCGAGATTCATTACCTTATCCCATGCGCTGATGAAATCTTTAACAAATTTCTCTTTCGCGTCTGAGCTTGCATACACTTCTGCAATGGCGCGCAATTCAGAATGTGATCCAAAAATCAAGTCAGCACGGGTAGCGGTCCATTTTACGCTTCCTGTTTTACGGTCTCTGCCTTCAAAAATTTCTTGGGTGTCATCGATGGCTTTCCATGACGTACTCATGTCTAACAGATTTACAAAGAAGTCGTTATTCAAGGTTCCAACATTGTTGGTAAACACGCCGTGTCGAGAGTGGTTATAATTTCCATCGAGAACACGCAATCCGCCTACTAAAACGGTCATTTCTGGTGCGCTTAGGGTAAGTAGCTGTGCTTTATCTACTAATAATTCCTCCGTAGAAAAGGTGTAGTTTCCTTTACTGTAATTTCTAAATCCATCCGACATTGGTTCAAGAAAAGCGAAGGAATTCACATCCGTTTGTGCTTGCGTTGCATCCATACGTCCTGCGGTAAACGGCACAGTGTAGGTATATCCCGCATTTTTAATGGCTTGTTCTACCCCTGTATTCCCTGCCAAAACAATAAGGTCTGCCATAGAAATTTTACGTGTTCCTGAAGTCTTATGGAAATCAGCTTGTACTTTGGTTAATGCAGCAATTACCTTATCTAATTGCGCTGGATTGTTTGCTTCCCAGTGGCGTTGTGGTTCTAGCAAAATACGAGCTCCATTTGCACCACCTCGGCTATCTGAACCTCTAAAAGTTGAAGCGGAGGCCCACGCGGTACTTACCATCTCACCAATCGTTAAGCCTGATGCTAAGATTAGTTTTTTCAAGGCAGTTACATCCGCTGCAGTTACTAAAGGGTGATTCACCGCAGGAATTGGGTCTTGCCAGATTAAATCTTCCTTTGGAACTTCTAGTCCTAAGTATTTCACTTTCGGTCCCATGTCGCGATGCGTTAGTTTAAACCATGCTTTCGCAAAGGCTAACTGAAATTCTTCGGGATGTTCATGGAATCGTTTTGAGATTTCATTATAAGCCGGGTCAAATCGCATCGAAAGATCGGTAGTAAGCATCGTTGGCTTAAGACGTTTGGTTGAGTCAAAAGCATGAGGAACAATTTCAGGAGCATCTTTCGCAACCCACTGGTTTGCACCCGCCGGACTTTTCGTAAGTTCCCATTCATAGGCGTACAACATATCGAAATAACCTGAACCCCATTGTGTTGG
>Ga0102874_1000955_pt1 | contig 10123 bp, 11 predicted proteins | sample Colrivmet1547A02_FD_78184 | JGI IMG/M metagenome (GOLD analysis project Ga0102874, IMG submission 78184) | Estuarine microbial communities from the Columbia River estuary - metaG 1547A-02 | ecosystem: Environmental > Aquatic > Marine > Intertidal zone > Estuary | place: USA: Columbia River...
ACGGAAATTGCCAACTCAATGTTGGGCCAGACGAAATTGCACAGTTTGGAAACACGGTTCGTCTTGTCATGGGTGACGATGTTCGAAGCGCTCGCATTGCTTCCCATTTTGCTGAGATTGACGGTGGTGCCATTGGGGCCGTTGTTGATTCATACGGCATGGTGGCCCTGGCGGTTGACCGTGGTTCTGCAGCGGAAACGTTGCGTCTGAGCGCAGGCGATGCAGTGCTTGTCTTTACAGGCTCTGGCGATGGTCAGACCTCTGCCGTGAGCATCCGCTCAGCCAAGTAGTGTTTGCACTGTGCGACCAGCGACAACCTTGACAATTGCTTTACTTATCGGAATCATCATGGCTGCTGGCATTGTCAACTTGCTGATTATGAAATAGAGCGATCTTCATGAATCTTTCCCACATCATTGACGGACATCCTGATGATGCACCAGCGCTGATTTCTCGTGGTCGAGTCACCACATATGGCGCGTTGCGCCAACAAGTTGGCAGTATGCGCGGCGCCCTTACCCGTAATGGTGTTGGCAAGGGTGACGTCGTTGCGTTGCTATGTGGAAACAGCAGATACTTCGTAGTGTCGTACCTCGCAGCTATTGGCGTTGGCGCGATTGTTTCACCGCTCAATCCCACAAGTCCTGCCCCAGAGATTGAAGGCGAACTGCACGTTGTGAAACCAACTGTCGTTGTGGTTGAGCCATCTGCTGTTGCAACATGGCTTCAGATTCCTTCCGAGACTCGAAATGCAGTGCGCATAGTTGTAGCCACAGAAGGCCACGACATTGTCGGGGCAATCACTATTGATGAATGCCTGCATGGTGAAACCGCTCCGATTATTGATGTTGAAGCCACGCATCCTGCTGTGTACATGTTTACAAGTGGTACTGCGGGCTCACCGAAAGCTGCGATTCTTACTCACAACAATTTGCTGACGAATATTCATCAGGCGAATGTCGCTGAGCACTTAGTTGCCGACGATGTCACTTTTGGAATCTTGCCGTTGTTCCACATCTTTGGTCTCAACGTAGTTTTGGGAACCACACTTGCTTCTGGTGGTTCAGTTGTTCTGGTACAACGTTTTGATCCTGTTGCAACAATGGAAACCATCGCTGATCGGGGCATCACTGTGATGCCGGGTTCCCCAAATATGTGGATGGCACTCGCCCAGATGGATCATGCAACTCCTCACGGGTTTGCAGGCGTGCGCCTTGCGTTGTCTGGTGCGGCCAAGTTGCCCGAACAAATCAGTCATTCCATGAGCGCACGTTTTGGTTTGCAGATTCAAGAGGGCTACGGCCTCACAGAAGCAGCACCTGTTGTTACAACTTCAATTGGTATGACATGGACACCTGGTTCCATTGGTCGACCAGTTCCCGGTATTGAGTTACGAATTGTTGATGAGAATGGCGATGACGTTTTACTTGGCGACAGCGGTGAGATTTGGATTCGCGGCGAAAACATTTTTGCTGGTTATCTCAATGATCCCGAAGCAACTGCGCGAGTTCTCACTCGTGACGGTTGGTTGCGCACAGGTGACATTGCGGTGGTCGATGAAGATGGCCACTTGTACATGGTTGACCGTGTAAAAGATCTCATCATTGTTTCAGGATTCAACGTTTTCCCCGCAGAAGTTGAAGGCGTGCTTTCAGCTCATCCCGATGTTGCAGAAGTAACTGTTGTTGGCACACCGCACCCACACACTGGTGAAGCAGTTCGTGCGTACATTGTGACGCGCAATGGTGTGCATCTCGACGAAGATGCAATTATCGATTATTGCCGAACGAAGTTGGCTCGATACAAATGTCCTTCGAAGATTTTGTTTGTCGACACTCTGCCGCGCAACATCAGCGGGAAGGTGCAGCGCTTCGCTTTGAAGTAGTTGCGCTTGTGGCGTTGCTTGCCACAAGAAAACCAACAAACAAGATACTGATGCCTGCCATAAGGGTGACAGCAAATGCTGTGTCTGCTCCGAGGCGCCCGGTGAAGGTTCCACTGGCGGACAATGTTGCTGCACCGAGCGCAATGAAAATGTTTCCTAACGCCAACATGCGTGGTGAAGAAACATTGCGTGTGGCAGTTGCGGTGAGTGCGGGGTTTGCCCCGCGAAGTACTCGATAGGCCGACCACAGTGCACCAACAAAAATAATGGTGGCGGGAATGGCCGAACCCACAGCAGCCAAGATGCGGGGAAGTGGGTCGAACAATTCGCTGCCCTTTGGCAACTCATTCGGAGAGACGATGCTGTTCATGGGCGCTGTGAGGATGACGCCAACTGAGAACCCGCTGAAGACAAGCAAGATTCTGGTGGTGACACGGCCAGCGCGAGGCCCTGCCAGAAGAAAAATGGTGCCAAGGGCCAGCCAGGGAACATTGAGGACGGCTCCCAACAAGAAAAAGATGCGAAATGACGGCTCGCTCCATCCACGAGCCTCGCCCCACCATAAGGAAAACGCCGCCAGGGCAAACAGAGCCATGGCAATTGTCCAGGCCAGTTCATGGGGGCGATGGCGCCGGAGCCAGCGATCCCAGGTGCTGAGACCAAAGGCCACGGCAATTAGGGCGGAGGCAGCGGCAAGAGCCGTGTTCAAGGTCACGGTAGTAAAGGCTAGGGGCAGCCCAACGGAGTTCGTGAAACCGTGCACGAAGCAATAGCGTGGAGTTGCATGTCGGACTCCCCCCGCCGCCGAATTCCAGAAGCCGCCCTCGGGCGTCTGCCTATCTATTTGCGCATCCTCGTCGACCTCGGCACCGAGAATGTTGCGCAAGTGTCAAGCGAGCAACTCGCAGAACTAGCAGCCGTTAATGCGGCCAAGGTGAGAAAGGACTTGTCCTATCTCGGCACGTACGGCACCCGCGGCGTTGGCTACGAAGTGCAGTTCTTGATGTACCAAATTCAACGTGAACTTGGGCTGAACCAGTCATGGCCACTCGTGATTGTTGGGGCAGGCAACTTAGGTCAAGCGCTTGCAAATTTCTCTGGCATTGCAGAACGCGGTTTTCACATTGTCGGAGTCGTAGACAAAGACGACTCAAAGATCGGAACTGTTGTTGGTGGCGTTCGTGTCAAGCACGTCGACGAACTAACAAACATCGTCCAGTCAAAAGCAGTGAGCATTGGCATCATCGCAACCCCTGCCCAACATGCCCAAGAGGCAGCCGATGCCTTAGTGCGAGCCGGTGTGGGATCCATCATGAACTTTGCTCCTACAGTGTTGGCTGTGCCACGTGGAGTCAATATTCGAAAAGTCGATCTGGCACTTGAACTTCAAATCTTGAGTTACTACGAACAGACCCGAAACAATGGTCTACGAGCTGTCCCTACGGGTGAGCACTCAGATTCGGTCAGCGCGTAAGCATCATGTCCATCGTTGTCATTGGTCTCAACCATCGAACTACTCCAGTAGATCTATTGGGCAAGGTCATGATTTCCGATGCAGCACTTCCAAAAGCGTTGCATGCACTGTCAGTTCGCGATGACATTCGCGAAGCGGTAATTGTTTCTACGTGCAATCGCACCGAGGTCTACGCAATCGCTGAAAGATTTCACGGTGCATACACAGACATCCGCGATTTCATTTGTGAAACGAGCGGTGTTGCTCCAGAAGAAATCTCTGCGCATCTGTACAGCCAACATGATGACGATGCCATTGTGCATTTGTTTGAAGTTGCAGCAGGACTTGATTCAGCCGTACTTGGTGAAACCGAAGTTTTAGGCCAAGTTCGTCACGCGTGGGATGTGGCAATGAATGAGGGTTCATCGCGTAGTGCGCTGAACTTACTTTTCCGTTACGCCCTAGAAGTAGGAAAGCGCGCGCGCACTGAAACGGGAATTAGCAAGTCAACAGCGTCTGTTTCGCATGCTGCAGTTGAAATGGCTGAAGAGATTCTTGGTTCTTTGACCGGTAAGAGTGTTCTTGTTGTTGGCGCTGGCGAAATGGGCGAAGGTGTTGCGACTGCTTTATCTCGTGCTGGTGTTGCAACTATGACAGTGGTCAACCGCACCGAGTCACGTGGTGAAGCTCTGGCAGAAAAAGTCGGGGCGCGTGTGTGCTCGTTTGATTCACTAGAAGCTGAACTTGCAAATGCCGACGTTGTCTTAGCGTGCACCGGTGCAGGAACTTGCGTCATTGATTTTGATTTGGTCTCGCGTACTCGTACAGACTCAAGTCGTCCGGTACTGATTGTGGACATTGCATTACCACGCGATGTTGAGCCAACAGTTGCAACAATTGCGAATGTCACGTTGCGTGACCTCGATCATCTCAGTCAATGGGCACAACGCGGCATCGAACAACGCGCGTCGGAGATAGATCAAGTGCGCAACATTATTTCTGACGAGGTGGAACGTTTCACGCTTGATCAGGCGCAACGCCAAGCAGCTCCATTGGTGGCGCAATTGCGAGAAGTAATTGAAGGCGTGCGTGTTTCTGAAATTGAGCGATTCACTGGCCGGCTCACCGACCTCACCCCAGAACAGCGCGAGGTGGTTGAATCCATTACTCGGGGCATCGTCAACAAGATGCTTCACACACCGTCTGTCCGCCTGCGAGAAGCAGCCGGAACTCCACAGGGAGAGCGTTTGTCCGCAGCGGTGCGAGATTTGTTTAGTCTCGACTGAATACATCTATGACACAACTTCGAATTGCGACTCGCTCGAGTGCTCAGGCACGAACACAAGCGGAGAATATCGGCGCACTCATTGAGCGCATGTCGCCGGGTGTGTCTGTTGAGTATGTTTTTGTGGATACGCATGGAGACGTAAACCAAACCACTCCACTGCACCAGATGGGTGGTCAAGGCGTATTTGTGAAAGAAGTGCAACGCGCAGTGTTAGATGGTGCTGCCGATATCGCTGTGCATTCTGCAAAAGATCTGCCATCGCAAACTGCTGACGGCTTAGTGATCGCTGCGGTGGGGGAACGTCGGACTCCTAATGATGCACTGATCGGCCGATCGTTAGATGATCTTGCAATTGGTGCAACTGTCGCAACTGGGTCGGTGCGACGCCGTGCTCAATTGATGCGCATGCGTCCTGACCTGCAGTTTGTTGACTTGCGCGGCAACATTCAGACTCGGCTTTCAAAGATTCCAGATGGTGGAGCCATTGTGATGGCAGTAGCTGCACTTGAAATATTGGGAATGGCTGATCACATAGCGCAAGTTCTTGACATCGATGTTGCAGTGCCAATGGTTGGGCAAGGTTCTGTGGCCGTCGAAGCTCGTTCAGATGACAGGGCCACTTTGGAAATTTTGTCAGCGATAGATCATGTGTCGAGTCGATACGCAGTAGAAACAGAACGCGCTTTTCTCGCTGAACTTGGCGCCGGCTGTTCGTTGCCTGTCGGTGCACACCTCACAAAAGAAGGCGTGTTCCACGCCTTTATGGCAACCGATGATTGTTCTGATTCAGTACAACTAGTTGGTTCAATTGGCGACACAGACGACAACATTGCTGTTGGCATTGCAGCGGCACACGAATGTCGTACTCGTTTGGCAGAAGTTACAGAATAAATGTCGAACTCGCTTGAAGGCAGATCTGTAGTCATTACTCGTTCCATAGCGCAGAACGAATCATTACGCCGGTTGTTAGAAGCTCGTGGCGCGCGAGTTGTTGAAGTTCCACTCATTGCTGTCGTTGAACCAGACGATGAAGGTCGCGAACGTGACGAAGTGCTGCAGCGGTTTGAAGATTTTGATTGGATTGTTGTGACATCGCCGAATGGGGCAGATCGTGTGGCGCCATTTCTTTCTGCTGCACATGCGGCAGGTGATGCGAAGCGTTTTCCATTGATAGCTGCTGTAGGTGAAGCCACTGCGCGTTCTGTAGGCACACCGGTTGCATTGTGTGCTGAACCCGCCAGAAGCGATGTACTGGCACAGCAGTTTCCTGAGGGCAGTGGATCAGTTCTTGTCGTGCAGGGAAATCTGGCTGACAATCAATTGAGTGATGACATCGAATCAAAAGGGTGGACAGTCACACGGGTTGTTGCATATCGCACTGTTCATTTGCGACCAACAAAAGAAATGATGTTGCCAGCGCTTTCTGCCGATGTTCTGTTACTTGCATCAGGCAGTGCAGCAACTGCGTGGTTTGATGCATTTGGTGCTTCAACTCCACCGTATGTGGTGGCAATGGGGCCAAGTACCGCCAAAGTCGCTGTCAACCTGGGTCTTGAAGTATCTGCAATGGCGTCAGAACAGACTCTGGACTCTCTTATCGAGACTGCCGAACGGGTGATTAGCCAATAACCTGAAGACGATGTTTCCCGTATCGCGCCCCCGACGACTTCGTACCACTGGTGCAATGCGTGAACTAGTAGCCGAAACCAGGTTGCATGTTTCCGATCTCGTGGCACCACTTTTTGTGCGCGAAGGAATCTCATCTCCACAACCGATTGTTTCTTTGCCAGGCGTTGTCCAGCACACGGTCGCATCGCTTGTTCAAGAAGTACAAGAGTTGCGTGACCTCGGTGTGAAGGCAATCATTTTGTTCGGAGTTCCCGCTTCGAAAGACGACATTGGGTCTGGTGCGTTTGATCCAAACGGCATAGCCCAAGTTGCGCTGAGGGCTCTTCACAGTGCCGTGGGTGATGACGTAGTGCTGATGGCGGATCTATGCGTTGATGAATACACCTCACATGGACATTGCGGAATTGTCGGAGCCGATGGTGAAGTTGATAACGATGCAACACTTGAGATTTATTGCAAGGCTGCCGTGGCGCAGGCTCAGGCAGGTGCTCACGTTGTAGCACCGAGCGGCATGATGGATGGCCAAGTGGGTGCAATTCGCTCTGCTCTTGACGATGCCGGATTCGAAAATGTTGCGATCATGGCGTACTCAGCAAAGTATGCCTCTGCGCTCTATGGACCATTTCGTGATGCAGTCGATGTTCAGATTGTGGGCGGCGGGCATCGCAAGGGGTATCAACAAGATTGGCGCAATGCACGTGAGTCCATGCGTGAAGTATTCGAAGATATTGAACAAGGCGCAGACATTGTGATGGTGAAGCCTGCACTTGCGTATCTCGATGTCATTGGCCAGATACGTGCATCGGTCGATCATCCCGTCGCTGCGTATCACGTCAGTGGTGAGTATTCCATGATTAAAGCAGCTGCTGAAAAAGGTTGGATTGATCACGACGCGGTTGCAATGGAACATCTCACTGCAATCAAACGCGCAGGCGCCGACATCATTTTGACATATCTCACGCGTTGGTTCGCTGAGAACGCAACAAAGTAGGTCTTGTGTGACTAATGCAATTCCATTGTGTGATGCGACTGCATGTGTGCAGGCTGGTTGCACGGCAACAGTGTGTCGTGGTCTAGGTACTCCATCAAACCAGTTAGTTTTTGAACGTTCTGCTCGTGCAATCCCTGGCGGTGTCAACTCGTCTATTCGTGCGTTTAAAGCAGTGGGCGGAACGCCATACATTGTGTCTCGCGCTAACGGTGCGTATGTCTACGACGTTGAAGGCAACGAGCTCATCGACCTTGTGCAGAGTTACGGAGCCATCATCCTCGGCCATGCGCATCCAAAAGTTACAGAGGCAATCAGATCTGCTGCAGGTGACGGTACGTCGTATGGCGCGCCCACTCCGCGAGAAATGAAATTGGCTGAAGCGATTGCTGAGCGTGTTCCGTCGTGTGAACGAGTTCGCTTTATGAATAGCGGTACCGAAGCCACAAGTACTGCGGTGCGACTTGCACGAGGTGCAACGGGTCGCAAACGCATCGTCACTTTTCATGGCAACTTTCATGGCGCAACAGATGCACTGTTAGCAGCAGGTGGAAGTGGCATTGCAACCTTGGGACTTCCAGGAACGGCCGGAGTTCCCGAAGAGGCCGTAGCAAATACCTGGGTGTTGCCATACAACGTTGTCCCTACTCTTGATGAAGATGTCGCAGCAGTGTTTGTTGAACCTGTTGCCGCCAACATGGGACTTGTTGCACCAGCACCTGGATTTCTTGAAGGACTTCGAGCTGAATGTGATCGCGTTGGCGCACTACTTGTTTTCGACGAAGTGATCACAGGATTTCGTTTAGGAACAGGTGGAGCACAAGGGAAGTACGACATTCGTCCTGATCTCACATGCTTCGGAAAAGTAATTGGCGGAGGCCTACCCATTGGTGCTGTTGGTGGACGCAAAGACATTATGGAGAACCTGACCCCGTTGGGTTCGGTGTTCCACGCCGGAACATTGGCTGGCAATCCACTGGCAACTGCTGCAGGTCTTGCTGCACTCAATGAACTGACAGATGATGTGTATATGGAATTATCGGCGCGTACACGGCATGTTGCTTCCATGTTGCGCGATGCGTGTGCAGAAGCAAATGTTGATGCATCATTCCCAGTGGTGGGAACTCTTGCGGGTATGTATTTCGGAAATGCACTCGGCGGAAAAACGCCAACAAACTTCCAAGAAGCTTGTACAACAAGCGAAGAAACCTACGCCAAGGTATTCCATGCACTTCTGTCTGCTGGTGTTGCACTTGCGCCAGGTGCATACGAATCTTTGTTTGTTGGGTTAGCTCATACAGATGAAGTTGTTGCGCAACTTACAGAGCGAGTCGCTATGGGATTGCAAGGAATTAACCGTTGAGTAGACGCATCCTCTTCACCGCTCTTGCAATCTTGCTTATCGGTGTAGTTCTGGTGTCACAACGTGGAGGAGCAAAGGTCGTTGCACCTACTGCTGTGTTACACAAAGTGGATCTCATTGCGAGCATTGACAGCATCAATCTTGATGCTGCGTGGTCTCAAGATGGGAAAGTTACTTCAGGTGGTGCTGCCAGATTGTCGCTTGATGATTTGCGTACGTTGACAATTCTTGAAGGCACCATGACTGCTGAATACGGTGATATTCAACGGTGTACAGATTTTGTGACTCCGAATGCTTGTGTGTTGTTTGCAGACATGCTGGGTGAAGCAGTCGTATGGTTTGGACTTGTTTCAGCAGATGCAGTCGCGTCTCAAGAATTTGTGACACTGCCCGGATTGATTGACATGCAGGACAATGGAAACGAAGGCATTCTGCGTAATGGGTGGGTAGTAAACCTTGCTACTCCTGTGAAACGTAACTGTGAACAAGAAGACGGAGACACTTCGTCCTTGCGCGATTTCATCACACGATTCCCAGATACAAAAAGTACTGCAGTGGTAAATCTGTTGACGGACAACGTTGTGTCCGTGAAGTGTTTGTAACTAAGCGTTACTTACCAATTGATGCGCGAGGCTCTGTGCCTACTGCGCCAGGCTTCGTTGCAAGCATGGCGAAGTCTTTTTCAATTGTGTCGAAACTGGTTGAACCTGCTTCGAGCCCTAAGAAAATTTCTGATTCTGGTGAACACCAGGTTTCGTACTCTTCAGCCCACTCTTCACTCTTGGGGTCTGCGCCACCAACTGCATAACGCGTGTGGCACACCACAGAGAGAATTTCTGCTTCAGTCAGAGCACCGCCTGCTTTTTCACCTTGCATCGGCATTGGGTTTCCGTTGTATGAAAGCGGAGCATGCGCGCCACCTTCACGGTTTGGATCTCCGTATGTCTTGATTTCAGCAGCTGCGTATTTCTGGCTTCCGTTGTAGACGAAGTTCAACATGTCTTCAATGTGTGGGAAAGTTTTCATAACTTCACCCTGATACAAAACACGTCCGGCTCCACCGGCCCCATCGGCACCGTGACAACCTGCGCACGAACCGAATGCGGTTGCACCAATGGACATGGGGCCAGCAAGAACTTTTTCTGAAGGCTTCAGAGCAATGAGGTACAACGCTGCCCACGCCGGCAACAAAGCAAGTCCTGCCATTGCCCAGAACGGAATCTTTTTGCGTGACTTGGCCGCAGCAACATATGGCGGATCAGCAACAACAGGTTTTGGTGCAGGAGCTTCTGCTGCTTTTGCAGGTGTGGCAGGGGTAGCGACTGCTGGGGTCGATGATGGGGCGCTATCACCAGAGGCATCGCCAGACGCATCTGCGCGACGTGCCTTGGAGCGATTCAGAAGGTGCTCGGGAATCTCGGTCACTGCTCTTTACCTCTCGGGGAGACCATGGAAGAACTCGTCAGAAAGCGGAAGTGCTTTCTGATTCGATGTCTTGCCTCCACGATAGACAAATA
>Ga0102874_1000965_pt1 | contig 10075 bp, 5 predicted proteins | sample Colrivmet1547A02_FD_78184 | JGI IMG/M metagenome (GOLD analysis project Ga0102874, IMG submission 78184) | Estuarine microbial communities from the Columbia River estuary - metaG 1547A-02 | ecosystem: Environmental > Aquatic > Marine > Intertidal zone > Estuary | place: USA: Columbia River...
ATTCGGATCGTTGATTGCGGCGATCAGCAATCCTTTGGCATCGGCCGGCGTACTGGGATAAACCACTTTCAATCCGGGTGTGTGTACGAACCACGCTTCGTTGCTTTGCGAATGGAAGGGACCGGCGCCTACGCCTCCGCCGGTTGGCATGCGAATGACGACATCGGCGTTTTGTCTCCAACGATAATGGATCTTGGCCAGGTTGTTTATGATCTGATTGAATCCGACCGTAACAAAATCAGCGAACTGCATCTCCATCATGCTCTTGTATCCTTCGAGCGATAGTCCCAACGCCGTTCCGACGATCGCGCTTTCACATAGCGGTGTATTGCGCACCCGTTCTTTCCCGAATTTTTCTACGAAGCCTTCCGTGATCTTGAAAGCCCCGCCATATTCGGCAATGTCTTGTCCCATTAGCACCAGATTCGAGTGGGTCTCCATACTCTGCTCCAATCCCTGCTTAATGGCATCGATCATCCGCAACTCCGAACTCCCCAAACTCTCCAAACTCCCAAACTCTCCAAACTTTTCAAACTGCGTTTTCGCATACACATCCTCCAATTCAACGGATTCCTCCGCGAAAACGCCCCCCGCTTGAAACCCGATCGCCAATTCCGACTCGATCTGGTCTTTGCATGCTTGTCGGATCTCGGCTACTTTCATTTCAGTCAGCACGCCCGTGTCGATCAGCCAACGCTGAAAATTCTTGACGGGGTCTTTTTGTTCCCACTCCTCAAATAAATGACTGGGCACGTATTTGGTACCGCTTGCCTCTTCGTGTCCGCGCATGCGGAAAGTCATACACTCGATCAGATAAGGTTTTTGTTCGCGCATGCAATAGTCCCGAACGCCCTTAATGGTATCGTAAACGGTCAGCAGATTATTGCCATCGATCTGCACGCCTTCCATGCCATACCCTTTGGCCTTATCGACCAGTGACGCGCAACGATATTGTTCATTGACCGGCGTGCTGAGTCCGTACCCATTGTTCTCAATGATGAAGATCACGGGCAGGTCCCACACGGCAGCCACATTCAGCGCCTCGTGAAAATCCCCTTCGCTGGTTCCGCCATCACCGGTGAAGGCAAGGGAAACTTTGTTTTCCTTTCGAAGTTTATGGGCCAAAGCCACGCCGTCGGCAATGGCCAACTGTGGACCTAAATGCGAGATCATCCCGCAGATATGATGGGCACGCGTGCCGAAATGAAAGCTTCGCTCTCTTCCGTTTGAATAGCCGGATGGCAATCCCTGCCACTGCATGAACAGTTTGCTGAGCGGCATGTCGCGGGTAGTAAATACCCCCAGGTTTCGGTGCAAGGGCATGATCCATTCATCGGCATCCAACGCCAACGTGGCGCCCACAGAAATCGCCTCCTGTCCAATGCCACTGAACCATTTCGAGATCTTCCCCTGACGAAGCAAGACCAACATCTTCTCCTCGATCATCCGCGGCCACAGTATGGCGCGGTAGAACCGGATCAATTCTTCATTGGAATGTTGCTTACGGTCGAAATGCATAACGCGAAGATAGTTGAGAGTTTGGCGTTGAATGTTGAGGTTCAGTAGTAATTTGTTTGAAGTTGAGAATGAAAACTAAACATAAAACATTCAACCTAAACCCTCAACGCCCATCCCCTAAACTCTAATACCCCCGCTCGTTTCTCCCCTCCATGTAATTCACAAAGGCGCGGTTCACCACGCGGTTGCCTCCGGAGGTCGGATAATTGCCCGTGAAGTACCAGTCCCCCCGATTGTTGGGACAAGACTTATGCAAATTTTCAATATTCTGGAAGATCACCGTGATCGGAATGGTGCAACCAACCGGCGTGATCAACGCAGCGATCTCGGCACTCAACTCATCGGTCGTAAAATGACCATAGAACTCTTTCACCACATTCACCGTATCCAACGCACCCGCTGCCTCGAGCGCCCGGCAACGATCCAATAACTCATTCATCAATCCGTTGTATCCTTTTTTCTTCGTCAACGACACCGCCGCATTGAAGGCAATGAAATCACCCATCTTGCTCATGTCGATGCCATAACAATCGGGGTAACGAATCTGCGGACAAGAAGAAACCACCACGATGCGCTTCGGGTTCAACCTCGACAACATCCGAATGATGCTCTCCCTGAGCGTCGTACCCCGCACAATCGAATCATCGATCACCACCAAGGTGTCTTCGCCCGAACGGATCGTGCCATAGGTTACATCGTATACGTGCTGCACCATTTCATTGCGACTTGCATCCTCCGTAATAAACGTCCGCATCTTCACGTCCTTGATGGCGATCTTCTCAATGCGGATCTTCCGCGTGATCATCTCCCGCAGCTTTTCCTCGTCAAAATCTTTGCCCCAACTAAGAATCCGCTCCACCTTCACGCGATTCAAATAATCTTCCATCCCCTTCAGCAATCCGTAAAAAGCCACTTCGGCCGTATTCGGAATGAAGGAGAACTTCGTATTCTTCAGATCGTGATCGATCGAATCCAATACCTGCTCACTCAAATTATATCCCAAGGCCAAGCGCTCCTGGTAAATCTTCTCATCACTTCCGCGCGAAAAATAGATCCGCTCGAAACTGCAAGCCAACCGCGTTTTCGGTTCCAATATTTGCAATCGATCGATCTTGCCTTCGGCATCTACAATCAAAGCCTGTCCCGGCATCAATTCCTGCACCTCGTTCTCGCCCACATTGAAACAAGTACGAATCGCCGAACGTTCCGAAGCCCCTACGATCACTTCGTCGTCGATGTAGTAATACGCGGGACGAATGCCGTGCGCATCGCGGAACAAAAAGCCGATGCCGCTTCCTGTTGCACCACCCACAAAAAATCCGCCATCCAACATCGGAAGCGTCTGCTTCAACACTTTGGAAATATCCATCTGCTCGGGCGAACGCTCATCCACTTCGCAGAGCTTGGTATGCATCAACTCGATCATCGCGGCCAGATCGCTGAAACGAACCGACTCCAACGGCTCTTTTCCGATCGCTGTATACAAGTCATCGGCGTTGACGATGTTGAAATTACCGGCCAGTGCCAAATTGCGCGCCGGGATGGTATCGCGGTTGATGAACGGATGACAATACTCGACTTTGTTTTTTCCCTGCGTACCATAGCGCAAGTGACCGATCATCAATTCACCCAAGAACTTCAAATGTCCTTTCAGCAGACCGGGTTGGTGCTTGATCTGCGGATGATATTTTTCCAACTCACTCACCTCGCTTCCGATCTGCTGAAAAATATCGGCAATGGCCTGCGGCTTATTGCTGCGCAACCGATTCATGAACGGATAACCGGGCTCCACATTCAACTTCACGGTAGCGATACCGGCACCATCTTGTCCGCGATTGTGTTGCTTCTCCATGAGGAGGTACAACTTATTCAATCCCCACAGGGCCGTACCGTATTTCTGCTGGTAATGGGAGAAAGGTTTGCGCAGGCGGATAAAGGCCAGGCCGCATTCGTGTTTGATGGAATCACTCATGAGTTTCGAAAATCAAATTTACTACCGGTTCGTATCAACAAAAAACCGCCCGAGGGCGGTTTCAATCAATTTTTTGGCTCAAACTTTTTCAGCAAGGGGCAGTCTTCGGCCGTCTGCGGATCGATATTCACATAGTACATCGGCAGATGTCCTTGCAACCACTTATCCAAGGTCTTCGATTTCTTCTCCTCCAAAGCAAACTGCGAAATCTTGCTGTAATCGTCGTTCATGTTCAGGCGGTGCGGCTCGGTGCGCGATTTCAAATGCACAATCCGTACACCCTTCTTCCCTTGCTCACTCTCGTATTCAACGGGTTTGGAATACTCACCCACCTTCATTTTGGTCAACAATCCCACCATCGCCTTATCCAACATGTCGATGGTTACAAAAGTCGATCCGTCGCGACCCGTCAGGTAGGGACCGGTATACTTGGCCGACTCATCGTCGCTGTACTTGGTACCAGCCTCGTTGAAGGTCAGATTGCCGTTGATCACCTTGTTGCGAACCGAATCCAATTTCACCTTGGCTCCCTGGATCTCATCCTCCGTTACGGGCGGAATGCGCAAGATGTGTCGAACCACGGCGTCATCGCCGTTGCGCTGCACCATCTGTATGATGTGAAATCCGAATTTTGATTTTACGGGCGATGAGATCTCGCCTTCTTTCAAACGAAACGCGGTCGACAAGAAGATCGGATCCCAGGTCTTCTCCGTTCGGTTGATCTGATATTGACCACCCCGCTCCTTACTGCCCGGATCTTCCGTGACGCGCTTGGCGAGTTGATCGAAGGTGACCACTTTCGATTCGATCTGCTTTTTGTAATTATTCATCTCGCCCACGATGTACTGCTCGATCTCCCGAGCGGCCTTGGGATACACAATGATCTGTCCGATCTCCAACTCCGATTCGTAAAAAGGCAAACTGTCTTTCGGGATCTTCTCAAAATACGCCTTCACCTCATTGGGCGTGATGCGCACATTCTCGACGATCTTTTTCTGCATGGCCTGCGCCAGCTTCTGCTCGCGCACCGATTCGCGGGCATCGTCCTTGATCTGATAGATCGTCTTGCCCGCTACTTCTTCCAAGGCTTCTTGGCTACCAAACTGATTGATGTAGCTGCGAATACGGTTATCCAGATCGGCCTCGATCTCGTCGTCCGTTACCGGCAACGAATCTTTCATGGCCTGCAGCATCATCACTTTTGAAATGATGGCTTGCTCGGTCAGGATGCATTCCCCATTTTCAGGGATCGCACTGCCTTGACGGGCAATGTCTGCCAAGGAGTTTTTGATGTCAGAAAGCAGGATGATGCGGTCGCCCACGATCGCGGTGACTTTATCTGCTACCACTTTTTTGGGTTGCGCCCAGCCACAGAGGCCGGTCAACAGCATTCCAACCAACAGAGTATACCGACGTATTTGCATAGTTGCCAAAACTAGTGGGGCGCCGGATCTTTCCGGTTTCCCCGTGTTCCATTTAACAAAACCTTTTTATCAGAGCGTACGCTTCACCTCTTCTTGCTCGTATGCTTCGACTACATCGCCCACCTTCATGTCGATGTAGTTCTTGATCGTCAATCCGCACTCCATACCCGTGGTCACATCCTTCACATCGTCCTTGAAGCGCTTCAGCGATCCCAGCTCGGCTTGTGCGCCTTCGGCAGTCGGATAAACCACGATGCCATCGCGGATCAGGCGCACCTTCGAGTCGCGCTTGATCTTACCATCCCGCACATAACAACCGGCCACCGTCGCCTTGTCGAATTTGAATACCTCGCGGATCTCCACGTTGGCCACGATCTTCTCCTGCACCTTCGGCTCCAACATTCCCTCCATCGCACTCTTGACCTCTTCGATGGCGTTGTAGATGATGGAATACATCTTGATCTCGATACCGGCGTTCTCGGCCAGCTTCGAAGCTTGCAGCGACGGACGGACGTTGAACGCGATCACGATCGCATCCGACGCTTCGGCCAACACGATGTCGCTCTCGTTGATCTGTCCCACGCCTTTGTGGATCACACTGACCAGGATCTCCTGCGTCGACAATTTCTGCAACGAATCGCTGAGGGCCTCGACCGATCCATCCACGTCTCCTTTGATGATGACCTTGAGCTCCTTGAAGCTGCCCAATGCCAAACGACGGCCGATCTCATCGAGGGTGATGTGTTTCTTCGTACGGATCCCTTGCTCACGCAAGATCTGCGCGCGACGATTCGCCACCTCTTTCGCTTCCGCTTCATCTTCGTACACGCGGAATTTTTCACCCGCTTGCGGCGCTCCGTTCAAGCCCAGTACCACCGAAGGCACCGAAGGACCCGCCTCGTCTTGTTTCTTGTTGCGTTCGTTGAACATCGCTTTCACACGGCCATAATACTGACCACTCACGATCAGATCGCCCGGTTGAAGCGTTCCGTTCTCCACCAACAAGGTGGCCACGAATCCGCGTCCTTTATCGAGTGAGGCTTCAATGATCGTACCGCTGGCCTCCCGATCGGGATTGGCTTTCAGGTTGAGCATCTCGGCTTCCAACAATATTTTCTCAAGTAATTTATCAACGTTCAAACCCGATCTCGCCGCCACTTCCTGGCACTGGAACTTACCGCCCCATTCTTCAACCAGAATGTTCATCTGCGACAATTGCTCATAGATCTTTTGCGGGTTCGCCCCATCCTTATCGATCTTGTTGATGGCGAAGATCATCGGAACACCCGCCGCTTGCGCGTGGCTGATGGCCTCACGGGTTTGGGGCATCACGGCATCGTCGGCCGCCACCACGATCACCGCAATGTCGGTGACCTTGGCACCACGAGCACGCATCGCCGTAAAGGCTTCGTGACCGGGCGTATCGAGGAAGGTGATGTCTTTTCCATTCGCCAACTGAACCTGGTAAGCACCAATGTGCTGGGTGATGCCACCGGCCTCACCGGCCACTACATTGGCACTGCGGATGTGGTCGAGCAACGAGGTTTTACCGTGGTCAACGTGACCCATGATGGTCACGATCGGCGAACGATGCTGCAATTCATCTTCTTCATCCTCTTCGTATTCTTCTTCCATCTCCATCTGCTTCTCCATATCGATGAACGATACATCGAAGCCGAACTCACCGGCCACCAGTTCGATCACCTCCGCATCCAAGCGCTGGTTGATCGACACCATGATGCCCAAGCTCATACACTTGCTGATCACCTCGGCAAAGCTCACGTTCATCAAACTCGCGAGCTCGCTCACGCTGATGAACTCCGTCACCTGCAATTTGTTGTCGGTCACTTCCGCACCGCGGGCTTGCGCCATCTCAAATCGTTTTTCACGACGGAGCTTGGCCTTCATCTTGCCCTTGCCACCACCTCCGGAGAGTTTGGCCTGGGTCTCTTGAATTTTCTTCTGAATTTCTTTCTCATCGATGGTCTGTCCATCGCGACGCTGAAACGCTTCACGCTCGCGTCGACCGGCCATGCCACCCCGACCGCGATTGAAACCACTGCTCGGTTGTTCGGGATTGACAAAGGTTTGATGACCCGGTGTTTCGCGCTTCGACAGCGGAATGCGGGCTCGTTTCTTTTTATCATCACGCACCGGACGCGTATCGCTGGTCGTCGGCAAATCGATCTTACCCATGATCTTCGGACCCGTCAGCTTCTGCACCTCGATGTTCTCGATCGTAGGAGCTGCAGGTTGAGCGGGCGCAACCGGTGCATCCGGTGTTGCCGGAGCCGCTGGCGGAGTAGGTGTCTCCAATGCTACCGGTTCTACAACCGGTGTTTCTTCCTTCGCCTTCTTGGTCGTTTTCTTCGGCTTGGCTTCTTCAGCAGGTTGCTCAGCAACCGGTGCCGGAGTTTCTACTTCCTCTTTCTTCGGCTTGGTGCTGCGTTTTGGACGGGTAGATGAATCCAAGGCATCGAGGTCGATCTTGGTGACCACTTTCGGTCCCTCCAATTCAGGCGCCTCGATCTTCACGGTCTCTTCTACTTTTGGCTCTTCCTTCTTGACGACTTTCTTGGTCTCCTTCTTGAAGGTGATCTCCTCTTCTTCTTTCTTTTTCTTGGCTTCCGCTGTAGAACCCTTGGGCAACTCGAGCTGATCGCTCTTCATCTTAGCGGCCTTGTCACTTTGGAATTCTTGCTGCAAGGAACGGTACATGTCCTCGCTCAACTTCGAGGTCGGTTTTAGGTCGTCTTTCGAGAACCCTTTACCCACGAGGAAGTCGATCAGGGTGTCCTGACCAATGTTGAATTCCTTAGCCGCGGCCAGGAGTCGGGGAAGTTTCAATTCTGACATTCGGTTCGTTTATTTCGTTCGGTTCTTCTCGTATTTGGATCGATTCGTCCTTATTCTTTTTCGAACTCTTCTTTCAGGATGCGACGCAGATCCTCGATGGTTTCTTTCTCGAGGTCGGTACGACGCTCCAACTCTTCAGCGGTCAACTCCAATACACTACGCGCTGTATCACAACCCACGCGCTTCAGCTCATCAATGATCCAAGAATCGATCTCATCGGTGAATTCTTCCAGATCGATGTCGAATCCTTCGACTTGCTCTTCGGTATCGCGGTACACATCCAACACATAGCCCGTGAGGTCAGAGGCCAACTTGATGTTCACCCCACGACGACCAATGGCCAATGAAACCTGATCGGGTTTCAGGAAGATGTTCGCATGCTTCCGGTCCGTATCCAGGTCCATGCTGGTGATGCGCGCCGGCGTCAGCGAACGCTGAATCAACAGCTGTACATTCTGGGTATAGTTGATCACGTCAATGTTCTCATTCTTCAATTCACGCACGATGCCGTGAATGCGGCTTCCTTTCATCCCCACGCAAGCACCTACCGGATCGATGCGGTCGTCGTACGACTCCACCGCCACCTTCGCGCGCTCGCCCGGATCGCGAACGATCTTCTTGATCACGATCAAGCCATCGAAAATTTCCGGCACCTCGATCTCCATCAACTTGGCCAGGAATTCCGGCGCAGTACGAGAGAGAATGATGACGGGATTGTTATTCTTCAGGTCAACGCGACGCACCACGGCACGCACGCTTTCCCCTTTCTTGAAATAATCTTGTGGGATCTGCTCGCTCTTCGGAAGGATCAACTCGTTGCCTTCTTCATCCAGCAACAAAATCTCCTTCTTCCAGATCTGATACACTTCCGCACTGATGATGTCACCCACGCGGTCGTTGTATTTTTTCGCCAAGGCGTTTTTCTTCAGATCTCCGATGCGGCTGGCCAGCGTTTGCTTGGCAGCTAAGATCGCACGGCGACCAAAATCGAGCAGGTCGATCTCTTCGTAGAGCTCTTCGCCTACTTCGAAGTCGGGTTCGATCTTGGTGGCTTCGGTATAGGCTACCTGCGCCAACGGATCTTCCACGGTGCCGTCCTCGACGATCATTCGGTGACGAATGATTTCCAAGTCGCCTTTTTCGGCGTTAACGATCACGTCAAAATTGTCGTCGCTGCCGTATTTTTTACGGAGCAAGGTCTTGAAGACGTCTTCTACCACTTTCATCATAGTGGGCCGATCGATGTTTTCTGCATCCTTAAAATCCTGGAACGCATCGATCAGATTAATACTGGCCATAATCGGTGTGTTTAAGTCGCTTTAAAAAGTAATTTGTATGGTTGTTGCTTTGATCTCGTTGAATGCCCATTCGTGTGTTTTGACCTCCTGCTTCTTGCCTTTCCCCTTTACCTCTTTCACCGTGAAGCCGGTCTCCGTCACCCCCGTCAGCTTGCCGATCACCTGAACGCTTTCCAGCGTAACCACCTCCACCTGCCGTCCGATGTTCTTGACGTACTGGCGGTGCAGTTTCAGGGGCTCATCCAGACCCGGCGAGGAAAATTCCAGCGAAAACTCCCCGTCCGGCAACACACCCTCTTCCACCAACTGGCGGTACAGGGCCCGGTTGAATTTGATCAGTCGATCAACGCTAACTCCTTGATCTCCATCAATATACACGCGAATATTGAGGGTCGGCTTGATCCAAACCTTCACCAAAAACAGCGTGGGATCCGACTCGATTAGAGCCTCTACCCGCCGACTGACCGTTTCAATGAGTTCCTGATTGAGCATGGCTAACAAAAGAAGAAGGGAACGTTTCCGTTCCCCTCCACACGATTTTCAGACACAAATATACGAGAAAAGACCAAAAAGACCAAAAAGACGAGCCCTTCGGGCTGTAGAGGGTAGTAGAGGGTTTAGGGTAAAGCCCCCCCTCTAACCTTTACTTCTTCAACCCTTCCTCCGGCTCATTGGTCGTAATCAGATCAAACCCCTGATCCAGAAAGCCTTGCATCATGGTGAGGTCGTTGACGGTCCACACGTTCAAGACGATCCCCAATTCCTTGGCCCGCGTGATCCACTCCGGGTGTTTTTTAAAGACACTGAAATTGTAATCCATTCCCCGAATACCCGCCTCCTTCAACTGATCGGGCGTTTTATCGCCATTCAAATACTGCACATGCGCCTTGGGCATTCGCTTCAACAAGTGCAGACACATGTTGTAATCAAAACTGATGTACACAATACGATAGGGAGGCTTCAATTCTTTTACCAGATCCACCACGCGGTCGACGATTTTTTGAGCC
>Ga0102874_1000988_pt1 | contig 9955 bp, 7 predicted proteins | sample Colrivmet1547A02_FD_78184 | JGI IMG/M metagenome (GOLD analysis project Ga0102874, IMG submission 78184) | Estuarine microbial communities from the Columbia River estuary - metaG 1547A-02 | ecosystem: Environmental > Aquatic > Marine > Intertidal zone > Estuary | place: USA: Columbia River Estuary...
CGTCATAATAATCGGCACCTGCAATATCAATAGGCATAGGAATTGCAAGTACTTTATTCCACATATGGTTTACGTTGAATTGGATATTCCAATCAAAGTCTTTTTTGCGAACAAGTTTAACACCAATAGAAAGTTCCAACCCTTGGTTACGAACGCTAGAGTTGTTGGCTGTATTTAGTACGAAACCAGTACCGTATGATGCTCTAAAACCTTGCGCAATTTGATCAAGGGCTAATGTGTTGTAATAAGCCGCATCAACGGTTAGTACATCACCAAACATTCTGAACTCTGTACCCACCTCATACGTTTGCTGACGCTCTGGACGCAAATAAGGATTGGCGTTAAAGAAAGAATATTGTAACGGAACATTAATAAGTCCACTAGGGCTTGTAGGTGGCGTTAAAGCACTTGTAACCGTTGGCACAAAGTTAGACTGGTTTGCATAAGCATTTGGAAGCCTTGCAGTTTGCGCTAAAGAACTTCTAATTTTCCAGTAGCTAAGTAACCCACCCTTTAATTTAGGGAAGATATCACTCATGATGATACTGATGTTACCACCAGGGTAAGAGTAATTTCTATTTGCTTTTGGTAACACAGAAGATGCTTCAAAAGCCATAGAACCTGTTAAGAAAACAAGGTTGTTATAACTAATAGTAGCTTCTGTAAAACCAGCAATTTGCATCGTTCTGATTTCGTTCCACTGGTTGTTACCATATAATGTAGTTCTACTTAAACGAGTTCTTGTATTAAACGCTGTTGCAGAGCTATCAAAAACCCTGATACTATCTTGTGTACCAGAAATACCAAATCTTTCTTGTGTGGTTTCGGCCCATCTTGTACCAACAGTTACACGCGTATTAAATTTGCCAAATGTTTTTTTAGCAGTAGCGGTAATGGTGTGGTTGTAGTTACCTGCTTTTACCCAGTAATTATCTAACTGACCTTTGTTAGCCATTGATGATTGAGAAGCAGATTCCGGATCACGGTATTGGAAACCAGAAGTTTCATAGTAGTTGTAACCAAAACGACCCGCAATTGACAACCACTTTAAAGGATTGTAGTTGATAGAAAAGTTTGCTGTGTAGTTATCCGTTTTATCTTGTGATTCATTTCTATGAACAGCAAAAAATGGATTATCTGTTTCAGCAACGGTTCCTAAAAACGCATCGTCGGCAGCATTGTTGGTTGCAATCAAATAGCGCTTGTTACCATTAGGTAATAAATAATTTACAGCGTTATCCGTAGAAGGCCACATAAATAAATTCAGCAAATAACCACCCGCACCTTTCAATGCTTTATCATTCACACTATTGGTATATGCGATAGATGGTGTGATTTCTAAATTCTTAGTGATTTTAGTGGTATTTGTAAGCCTAAAGTTCGTTCTAGTTAATCTTTTATTTGGTACAACACCAGTTTGATCGTAATAAGATCCACTAGCACGGTAACTAGATTTAGCCGTTCCAAAATCAGCACTAATATTATGCGTAGAACCAACAGAGTTATTGAAGAAGTTACCTACGTTATCGTAAATTGGAATATCTGCAGTCATTGCAGGACCAAACGCACCAAATACACCAGGATTAGCAATACCATTGGCTCCTTGTTGGAAACCAGTGTAAACAGATGGTACATTACCTAGTGACTGAAAACGGAAACTATTATCGTAGTTAACATTTAATTTTTTACCTGCAGTGATCTTTGCTTTTTTAGTGGTAATGATGATCGCACCATTACTAGCAGAGCTACCATACAATACAGTTGCTTCTGGTCCTTTAAGCACGGTAACACTTTCAATATCGTTCGGGTTTAAATCCGCAATACGGTTTGTAAAGTCGTTAGACGTGTTGTTTTGTCCAGCAGCACCAGGAACAGTTTCTGCAGCGTTGATTGCATCATTTTCAATGATGATACCATCCACTACAAACAACGGCTGGTTATTCAAAGACATAGAGTTAAAACCTCTCAAGACGATGGTAGAAGATGCACCCGGTACACCAGATGTTGCTGTGATTGTTGCACCCGCAATTCTACCTTGTAATCCATTTAAAAAGTTTTCACGTTGTGTTTCTTTTACTTCATCACCTTTTACAGTTTGCGCAGAGTAACCAAGATCTCTTGGTTTTTTCTTAATGTCCATCGCAACAGTAACTTCTTCAAGTTCTGAAACAGATGAGCGCATTGAAATAGATACAGTTGCACCATTAACAGTTACACGCTGGCCATCATAACCAATGTAACTCACAAGTAAGGTTTGACCCTTATTTGCTTTAATGGTAAACTCACCTTTTTCATTTGACTGTGTGGTAGACGTAGTACCTAACACTTTTACGGTTACACCTTGAAGCGGTGTTTTTTTGTCGGCATCTAAAACTTTACCAGAGACATTTTGACTCTGCGCCATAGATGGTAACGAGAAAATGAGAAGTAGTAAAGTAACTACTTTCATCAAAGAAGCAATTTTTCTCATACAGGTTTTTGGTTTCTATGAACAATGATTGATTATCAGGGCGTTTAATTTTCTTGTAAATGCCGAAATAATCAACGCAATGTTAAAATTTCTTGGGCATATATCAAGAACTATTTAGGTGAAAAACAGGGTTATCCACAGGGTTTCGGGATAAAATAGCATCAATTCGGGTTATTATTCGGTAATAGACAGTTTTTAAGGGGCGTTGCCCATATTAATATAACTTATTTTTATAATGCGAAATTGATATTTGCCTTGTATTTCTTTGTTTCTATTAACTTCGTGACCTTAATGATTTCCCAAAATACCATACAACAAATTACCAGCCGCATCGATATTATTGATATTGTTGGGGAGTTTGTGAAACTCAAAAAACGCGGCACCAACTATTTAGGTAACTGTCCTTTTCACAACGAAAAATCGCCATCGTTTACAGTTTCTCCCGTAAAGGAAATTTACAAATGTTTTGGTTGTGGTAAAAGTGGGAACTCCATTACTTTTTTAATGGAGCATGAAAAGTATAACTATGTAGAAGCATTAAGATGGCTCGCTGCCAGATACAATATTGAAATTGAAGAAACAGAAACTTCACCCGAACAAAAAATTCTAGTTCAAACTTCTGATAGTTTATATGCCATCAATCATTTTGCGCAAAAGTTTTTTAGCGAACAATTACTAGATTCGGAAGAAGGAAAAAATATTGCCCTCTCCTATTTACAAGAAAGAGGATTTAGAAAAGAGATCATCGAAAAATTTCAGATTGGTTACAATCCAGAAAATAGAACAGCACTTACTGCTGCATTATTAGCCAATCAATTTAATCCAACGCTCCTTCCAAAAACAGGACTTGTTGCAACCAGAAACGGCGACGAACTCGTAGACAATTATAGAGGTCGAATTATTTTTCCCATTCATGGAAATACGGGAAAAGTCATTGGCTTTGGCGCGCGTGTTATTGGCAAATCAGATAGAGGCCCCAAATACATCAATACCCCAGAAAACGAAGTTTACAGCAAGAGTAAAATTTTATACGGCTCCTACTTTGCCAGAATGGCCATCGATAAAGCAGATGAGTGTTTACTGGTAGAAGGTTACACCGACGTGGTTAGCCTACACCAAGCTGGTATCGAAAACGTAGTCGCGAGTGGTGGTACTTCATTAACCACCGAGCAACTTCGCTTAATTAAAAAATACACCCAAAACCTAACCATCATTTATGATGGCGATAGCGCGGGTGTAAAAGCAGCACTTCGTGGGCTTGATATGGCGCTCGAAGAAGGCCTCAATGTAAGACTTGTACTCATCCCCGACAATGAGGATCCGGATAGTTACGTCAACAAAGTGGGTACCACTGCTTTTAAAGAATTTGTAGCCACTGCTAAAAAAGATTTTATTTTATTTCAGCTTGAAGTCATGCTTCAAGAAGCTGGCGGAGATGTTAGCAAAAAAAGTGCGGTTGTCAATCAAGTAGCAGAAACACTGAGTAAAATAAATAAGGCCGAAGATTTTACCAAACAGCAAGATTATATCAGAAAGTGCGCTAGCCTACTGCGCATTGACGAAACGGGCCTCACCAATCTTGTTAATAAATTTAAGCGTGACATTTTAGTTAAGCAGGAAAAGAAAATGCCTTTCGACGAAGCGCAGCAAATTTTAGAAGGCAGTCAGGAAACAGTTTTTAATGAAGGCGCCGCCCTCATTAACCAAGATGATATTTATGAAAAGAATTTAATTCGCGTACTACTAGAATACGGTCTTTTAAAATTTGACGACCATAAAACGATGGCGGATTTTATTTATGAAGAATTGGAGCAGTTTGATTTTGACAATGAGCAGTATTTGAACCTTTACCAAATATATAAAAGCTGGTATGACAAAGGCATGGAACCTACCTCCAAAACCTTACTCTACCACGACGATGAAAATATCAGAAACCTAGTGGTGAACTTAACTGTTTCGCCACATGAATTAAGTTTAAAATGGGACACTATTTTAGAAGGGATGAATATTGTAAACAGAGATACTTCTATGGAAGATGTTACCATGAGTGTCAACTATTTTAAACTTCGAAAAATTAAAAAGATGTTTGACCAAAACCAACTAGACATGGAAAATGCAGGTTTTGAAGAACAGATGAGGCTCATAGAATTACACAAACACCTCAAAGACATTGAAAGAGAGATCACCAAAAAAATTGGAACGGTCATCATCAAATAAATGCATCAAATAAATGCATCAAATAAATGCATCAAATAAATGCATCAAATAAATGCATCAAATAAATGCATCAAATAAAAATGACCTCATTTGCATGAGGTCATTTTTATTTTTTAGAAGTTTCTATTCGATCCTGCTCTTGTAGGCTTTACATTTTTTCTGATCGCCCACAAATCTGTGATTCCAAAAGATTTACGTGTTTGTGCATTGTTTACACCAATTACGGCGTCTGCCACTGTTTCTTTTACTTCTGTTGTTAACTTTTTTAGGTTGTCTGTATCGATTTGTACGATAGCAGGCATAGCATTACTGTTCATTGTATATGTGTTTAAAATTTTGAATCGTTAAATTGAACAAGTAAATTCAAATGGTTGCCTGGCGGGCTGTAATCGTAAAGTAAACCTTAAAAAATCAAGTGCTACGAGAGCAGATAGGTGTTAATAGGGTTGTCGTTCAATTCTGGTGCAAAGGTACCATTTTAAATCGGCATCCCAATAATTATTCGCAAAATGATTGTTAAAATCAGTTGCTTAAATTGTACTTTTATCCCATGAAAAGCATATTCATTGGGTTATTTGCCCTTCTTATGGGTTGTTCTACCCCTACTAAAAACTTTCCGCCAGCAAACAGTTCCATTGAAGCTGGCCGTAACTATTTAGAAGCTTGTTTGCAAGGCGATTTTGAAAAAGCAGTAGCCTATGCTGCTACTAGCGAAACCATGAAGTCGCAAACGGCTAACACCGAAAAAACTTACCGGGCCCTAGATAAAGAAGGTAGATCAAGTTATAGACAGGCATCCATTGTTATATTAGAGATTACTGACCAAGATAGTTTGCATACCCGCATGAATTTCCAATATTCTTTAGACAAAAAGCCTCGCCAAATTGAAATTGAAAAAACAAATGGTAAATGGCTAGTCGTTGCCGTAAAGGATTAAAACATCTAATATGGAATTAAAAAATATAATTTGGGTGGGGCTAGGTGGTATGTTAGGTGCCGTTGCCAGGTATTTTTTTGGACTACTCATTAAATCAGCAACATTCCCTTATGCCACCGGTATTGTAAATATTGTAGGCGCCCTAATGATGGGACTCATTATGGGACTCGCTATTAAAGGTCAAATTAGCCCCAACCTTCGCCTATTTTTAGCGACCGGTATTTGTGGTGGATTTACCACATTTTCAGCGTTTGCTTGGGAAAACCTAGAATTATTGCAACAACAGCGCTATGGCAGTTTTTTGGTGTATACCCTTGGAACATTAGCCCTTGGCATTGCCGCAACAACCATTGGATATTTGTTGGCTAAATGAAATACGGCCCTTATCTTTGCAAAAATTATTTACATGGAAGCAAATAAATCAACTGCAAAATACTGGGCTATCTGTTTTTTCTGGTTAGCCGTAATGATCACTTTACTTGTTGTATATCGTGAATTCTTTTGGTTAGCGTTACCTGGTACCGTTACCTATTTTGCAAAAGCAATGGACTTAATGTAGATGATGTGTAGATGATGTGTAACTAATATTTAACGCACACCTTACTATAAAAAAAGCAGCACATGTGCTGCTTTTTTTATGCCTTCTGTTTCATATTTTCATGCAATTCTTCGGATGGTACGAAGTTGATGCGTACGAAGTCCTGTTGTGCTGCTTACAATACCTGCTTGATCGATAGGATCAATTCTTACAACAGCAGAAGCATGAATAATTTGATGCGGTGATAATAAAATACCTACATGGGTAATTTTTCCTTGTTCACTATCAAAAAAAGCTAAATCCCCAAGCTTTGCTTCGGCTAAAAAATCAATCGCCTCCCCCATTTCCGCTTGTTGATAGGCGTCACGGGGCAAGCGAACATTTAATAATTTGAAAACCATTTGCACAAACCCGCTACAATCAATACCAAATACAGATCGCCCACCCCACAAATAAGCGGTACCCAAAAATTGTTTGGCTAGATTTTCAAGTGTATTTGGTATAAATGTTTTGTTGGCTGAATCCCAAATTGTACCTGTATAAGCAAATTGAAAATCTGAACTTGTATAAGAGACAAGGGGTACGCCAAGTGGAAGTTGAATGGGTTGCCCATTAAAAACAGCGCTATTGATCCAACTAGATGTATAACCAGTAGTTGTAACTTTTACATCATCTGCAACCAATTGCAATTGCAATTTTTGACACCACCCTTCATACCCATCTTGATGCATTTGAATCTGGTAAAAATCTTTGGTTTCACTGATGATCACGCCTGTTTCGCCAAATAATATTTGAGAAACCATATCTGCCCGGTGAGAACCCTCTCCTCTTAACGGCGCAACTGGAACCACACAAATCACTTCTGACATGCTTTAAAATTTATGGTAAGTTATGCAGATTGATTGAATCATTGGCGCCTTTCCAAAAAATACTGCTTGAGCGCCAAGGCCTTTTTTTCAATAAAAATCCATGAGAGATAACCAAAAATAAATGCCCCAATGGTGCTAGCAATAAACAAGATAAGCGTTGATGGCCGGTACCAATAAATAAGGAGCTGCTGCAGTGGAAATGCATACAGGTAAATTCCATAAGATGGATCACCAATGGATGCATGCACCCAAGTAGCAACCTTAGACGTTTGCTTGCCTACATAAATCACTAAAAATGGAAGGGTAAAATAAACAACCGTATGGCCTACCTTAAAATATACTGAAGCGGCAAGTGCCATCAATAAAACGGCAGCAATGGTATTTTTTGCAGGTATATTATCAAAATCAAAACAACTGAGCAAAGACCCCATTAAAAAATATGGTCCTAAATCAAAAAGTGGTTCGAGTGGAATAAAAAAATGTGTTTGAACGGTCCAGTCGTAAAAGAACAAACGCACCACTAAAAACAATACTACAACAACAGACAAGGCAATGATTAATTGTTTTTTTTGAGACCTAATAAAAAAGAAAAATAAAATAAAAAGATAAAAGAAAAACTCATACTCGATGGTCCATAAAGATCCGTTGATAGCAGATGATGGAAGCCCCGAAAAAATTCCGGATATAAAAAAATGAGGTTTAAACAAAATAACATTACCTAAAAAATAAGCATATACTTCTTTGTTGGAAAAAAATGGAGGCAAATTGGTTGGGTAAACAAAATAAACAGCAACAAGTGTTATGATCAATACAACTGCCAAGGCCGGAAAAATACGAAGCACTCTTTTAACAAGGTATTCAAAAATAGAAGTACTCACCATCATACTTTTGAAAATCAAATAACCGCTGATAATAAAAAAACCTTTCACCCCAATAAATGAAAACAGAAAAGTTTGTTGAGTCAATTCAAACAAGGGATCGGTGGCGCCATCTCCATTTAAAACGTATGCATGGGAAACAATTACGAACCAAGCAAATAAAATGCGCAACAGATCAAAATTGTTTGCCTGACGTATAGGAAGTTGAACCATTGCGCTTCTTGATTGTTTTGAAGTACAAATATATCTTTAATACCCAAAATCTTACGATATTTACAATTCTATAAATCGTAAATCAATCCCATGTCATTAAGCAGCAGTTTTGAAGAGATCATACAACGCAGACGTTCCAACCGAAAATTTGATGCCAACATCGAAGTACCTGACGATGTTATCGTTAGAAGTTTAGAAAGAAGCATTCTCTCCCCTAACAGCAGCAACATGCAATTATGGGAATTTCAATGGATCAAAGATCCTGCGCTAAAAGAATCCTTCACGGCACTTTGCCTAGATCAAAATGCGGCTAGAACAGCTAAACAATTGGTCGTTTTTGTAACCAGGCAAGACCTTTGGAAACAAAGAGCAGCTTGGAACTATAATAAAATAAAAGAAGGCATTAATGGCGAACCTAATACCGCTCAAAAAAGAGGCCTTGATTATTATGGAAAACTAATGCCCCTAGCCTACCGTTCCGACATTTTTGGTATCACAACACTTATTAGAAGATCATTATGCTTTTTTATGGGGCTACGCAAACCCTTTATGCGTTTTGGTGGCAGAGCAGATCAAAAAGTTACGGTGCATAAATCTTGTGCACTAGCTGCTCAAACCTTTATGTTGTCCATTGCTGCCGAAGGTTTCGAATCCTGCCCAATGGAAGGCTTTGATGCCGTTCGAGTTAAGCGTGCACTAGGCTTGCCCTCAGGAGCCGAAATCAATATGATTATTGCTGTAGGCAAAGGAACCGAAGCAGGCGTTTGGGGTCCAAGATTTAGAGTACCCTATAACGAAGTAGTGGTGGTTAAATAAAACAATTCACGATCAAACAACGTTATTGAATTAGTTAGTAATTTTATAAAAAACACAATCTATGCATAAGATTTTTACGAGCGCTTTACTATTGATTGCTACAGTTGCAAATGCACAAGTAGACACCACAGATAATTTTGATTACAGCAAATTTGGAGAAGCTGATGGTGTTAAACGTTATTGCACGCAAAAAGTATTAAATCAAACGCCGCAAAAAATTATTAGCATTGGTTTTGAAAGAAATGGTTCTTTTTTAATGCCTGGTGTTCCGCTTGGCGGCATGCTTCAAGCATTTAAAGATGAAAATGTGCAACAAGTTTCTGCATTTAAAGCACAGGTAAACATTCCTGTGATTTCGAATAATAAAATCATCTGGCAAATGGGCGCCAATTATTGGGGCAGTAATTTTAATTTTGAAAAGACTGCATCATCGCAATTTGCAACATACCTTAACAACCACACCATGACAAGTGCTGGTTTAAACACCACTATTTTTAAGCCGCTCAACGAAAAGAATTTCTTAATCATTCAAGCAAGCGCAGATGTTAATGGACTCTTTCATAATTTTAGCGCTATCAACAAAGACGCACTTACATTAAGTGGCACGGTGATATACGGCTGGAAAAAATCGGAGAAAAATATGATTGGTACTGGTATTGCTCGCACCTATCGTGCTGGACAACTTATTCATGTACCTATTTTATTTTGGAATAAAACCTTTAACGACAAATGGGGTATGGAGCTCTTATTACCTGCCCGTGGATTCATGCGTTACAATTTTTCTACATTCAATATGTTGCAAGCTGGGTTTGAGTTAGAGGGCAATCAGTTTTGGATGCCACTTTCAAATACCAAAAATGGTGAAGTGTTTATTCAAAGAGGTGAGTTTAAGCCAAAAGTGATGTGGGATAAAAAACTAAGTGGTTTTGTTTGGTTCCACGCAGAAGCTGGCATGCGATACAACTGGCGTTTTGAAGTAATGAATGAGTACAATGGTAAAAAAGAAGCCCAACGCTA
>Ga0102874_1001034_pt1 | contig 9703 bp, 8 predicted proteins | sample Colrivmet1547A02_FD_78184 | JGI IMG/M metagenome (GOLD analysis project Ga0102874, IMG submission 78184) | Estuarine microbial communities from the Columbia River estuary - metaG 1547A-02 | ecosystem: Environmental > Aquatic > Marine > Intertidal zone > Estuary | place: USA: Columbia River Estuary...
ATGATTTCAAACAAGTGCGTAATCCAGCCCACACTCAGGCATTAATTGATGCAATTAAAACAGTTTTAGGGATACAACCAGCGATAATAGAGCGGTGAAAAGATTATCCCTACTGCTATCTCTTACAGTATTTGCAACTAGCTTTATTTCAGTTGCCGATGCAGCAACTGCAAAAAGTACAATTTCGCTAGCAGTTGAGAGTACGCCAAATGCTGGTGAGGCATTAGTTACTTTTTACGGACAGGTAAAGCCAGCTGGTAAGCGAAGTATTGTAATTAATTCATTTGATGGCGCTGTTTGGAAGGCTACGCCCCATAAAACTACATCAACAAGTAGTGGATCTTGGCGAATTACCACAGTTGCTACAGCGATTAAAGCAGAGGGAAAGTATCAAGCGGTGGTAAGCGTTGGTGCAAAAAAAGTTCTTTCAAAGGCTGCTGATTTTAAAATTGATTTATCTAAAACCTATACCGATGTTAACTCACTTCTAATACCAGGTGGCCCAGGTGGGCGTATTCATGGCTCTGATGTGAGTAGATGGCAACATCCAAATGATGCACCAATTGATTTTAAACAGATGTTTGATGCTGGTATGCGCTTTGTATTAATTAAGGGATCTGATGCGCAAGAGGCCGCTGATATTGAAACTATGAAATGGTTAATTGGTGATCGCAACGCTGCTCAAGCCGCTGGTTTGTATACCGGTATGTATCACTATGCATATTTACCAAATAGCGCTGATGTTGACTACGTAATAAGAGATGCTAAGGCGCAAGCACAAAAAGTTATTTGGCGGCTAGCCTCCCTTGGTGGTTATAACGAACGTGATCTGCCAGTAGCACTTGATCTAGAAAATAATTGTGTTAAAAAGAATCGATCAGGGGTTTGTATCAAAACTATTGGTCGCACCTTAGTTACTACCTGGGCTGAGACCTGGCTTAAAACAGTTGAAGAAAAAACTGGTCGAAAACCATTTATCTACTCCTACCCAAACTTTCTAGAGAGCTCAATGGTTAGAAGTGAGGCGCTGCGGCAATACCCACTTTGGCTTGCTCAATATGGAATTAATCCAGCAGATCCAATTGCTCAACCTGGCCAGAAAACAATAGGTTGCTATGTTCACTCTTGGAGCACTGCAAACTGTTCCTCGCAGTGGCAGATCTGGCAGTACTCATCATGTGGAATTGCTAAAAAATATGGTGTGCCTAGTGCCCGACTTGATCTAAATGTTTTTAGAGGAACACCAGAAAGTTTTCTATCTTTAATACTTGGCAGTTGGAAACCTGAGGTAGCTGATCTAATGCCGGTAAATGAGGCAACAAAGATGAATATTTTATCGGTAGTAAGTACTGATAGTAATGAGCCAGTTGATGTAAATGTTGAGGTATTTAGAAGTATTGGCACCCCAGTTGTTACCGGCACAGTTGTATTTAGACCAATTGATACAAATATTAAAGCTAAGAAACAAACTGCAGTTCGAGCAGCAAGTGGCAGGTGGGAGTTAAGTATTGAGGGTCTACCAATTGGAGTCACCGCGGGCACATTAAATTATGTTGATGTATCTAAAACACATTCTGATAATGAATTACCGCTATCTATCACGGTAGTGCAAGGACCAGAGCTATCTAAGCCAACTCCTAAGCCAACTGCCACCAAGAAGCCAGTTGATGGCTGTGCTAAACAAATAAAGAATTGATCCCTTTCCACTACAGTTACCCTTTATGAAGCAGGTATTGCCAGGTGGGATTAATCGAAGTGATTTAAAACTTTGTGATGGCAGAACAATCTCTTACTACGATAGTAAAGAGGTTGACCGAAGTGCTACTGATAAGCGAAAAGATGAAGCACAACCTGGGATCGGAGAGCTGCGTCTTGATCCATTAGTAAATGAATGGGTATCTGTTGCATCTCACCGTCAACACAGAGTTTTCTTACCGCCAAAGGATCTATGCCCACTTTGCGCATCAACAGCAGATAAGTTAACTGAGATTCCAGATAAAGATTATGAGGTAGTTGTCTTTACAAACCGCTCCCCTGCACTTACTACGCCAAGTAATAATTGGAGTTTGCCACAGATCACTGGAATTGATACGCCAAATGCTGATGCAGCAGGAGCATGTGAAGTGGTTTGTTACACATCAGATCATGGCGCAAGCTTTGCCAAACTTTCTGAAAAACAAATCAGAACAGTGCTTGAGGAATGGAAGGATCGCGATAATGCCCTTTCTAAATTACCTTTTATTAAACATATTTTTCCATTTGAAAATAGAGGCGAGGAGGTTGGCGTGACCCTTTCGCATCCACATGGACAGATCTACGCCTACTCATTCCTGCCACCTCGAATTGAGAAAATGCTTGAGGCAGCTAAGGCACACCTGGTGAAAACTGGTCGAGTCTTATTAGATGATGTAATTGCCCGTGAGATAAAAGATCAAAAGCGAATAATCTCGCAAAATGCTGAGTGGATTGCATATGTACCATTTGCTGCCCGCTATCCATTTGAGATTCATCTTGCACCAAAACGTGGTGTGGCAAGTATGGGTGAGTTAGATGAACTTCAATCTGCTGCATTTCCAGCAATTGCTAAAGAGATCTTATCTCGCCTTGATGGAGTATTTGGAATTGAAATGGCATACATCGCTTCTTGGTATCAAGCACCGGTAAATGTTGGTAGAGATTGCCTGCGACTACATTGGCAGATAGTTTCAGTTCGCCGCCAGCCTGGAAAGTTAAAGTATTTATCTGGCTCTGAATCTGCGATGGGTGCTTTTATTATGGATTTAGAGCCTGAACAATCAGCGCAACAGTTGAAAGATGTGAAGCTTTAATTATTAACTGGCGTAATTGAAATAACCTCAACTCCACCAATAGCAGTTAGCACATTAACTAAATCTGTTGGGTCACTGCCTGGAACAGCAATTGTGATGTCATCTATTCCGCGACCATCTTCACTGCGCAAGACAACTAACCCTCTAATATCCCCACCTACAAAACCAATTGCAGATGCGACCGCACCAAGGGAACCTGGTCGGTCAGGTAGTGATACCTGTAGTCGATATAGCGCCATGCTCCCTGACTTGGACTCGAACCAAGAACCTGCCGGTTAACAGCCGGCTGCTCTGCCAATTGAGCTATCAGGGATTACGCCAACCTTTTTATGATTGGTGAGGGTAAATAGTAGCGAATATCTTTAATCGCTCAAACCTGATGCGCAATTTTGGAGTTTAACTCTCCCCAAGTGCTAACTCTTTTTGCACTCGACGGGCTGCCTCCATGCCAACTAATTGGCCAAAGATCTCTTGATACTGCGCATCATTTTCAACTGGGTTAAGCCGTTGAAGTGTGGATTTAATCTCCGCAATTGATCGACTCAGCCCCACCTCACGTAATCTGGCAAAGATACTGGTGATGTAGCGCTCAGAGACCTCACCATCAGTTCTAATTGGCTCGACAATTAATTCAGTAACTAAAGATTTAAGCTCATCACTGGCGCACTTTTCAATTAACTCTTGCGTATTAAACTCTTTTTGATTATCAATTAGTACGCGCAGTTGGTTATAGAGTGGAAATGAAAAGGCAGCTGCTTCTAAATCAACCCAACTGCTGGCAAGTTCTGGCAGTTGTAATTTAACCTTTAATACCTCACGTTCTAAGACTAAAACTGGATCTGTTAAATTAACTCTGGGCGCACTTTGTATTTCACCTGTTTTGCCACTTCGTTTAACTGCAGTTGAGACAATATCAACCTCCATACCAAGCCAGCCGGCAAGTAAGCGGACATACTCTGGTCGCAGTGAGGCATCTCTGATCCGCCCAATTAGTGGCGCAACCTGATTAAGTGCATTAACTCTTCCTTCAGCAGCTGTTATATCGTAATTAGCAATTACTGATTTAATTGCAAACTCAAATAGTGGCACTCTTCTTGCAACTAAGTTACGAACTGCATCATCACCATGGGCTTGGCGAAGTTCACATGGATCCATACCATTTGGCTCAACTGCAACAAATGTCTGAGCTACAAACTTTTGATCATCCTCAAATGCGCGAAGCGCCGCCTTCTGCCCTGCAGCATCCCCATCAAAGGTAAATATCACCTCACCACGAAATGCATCAGCATCCATTAAAAGTCTTCTGATAATTCTTATGTGCTCCTCACCAAAGGCGGTGCCACAGGTGGCAACAGCGGTGGTGACACCAGCAAGGTGAGCTGCCATTACATCGGTATAACCCTCAACAATTACCACTTGACGATTTTTTGCAATCTCCTTCTTTGCCATATCAAGTCCATAAAGAATTTGATTCTTTTTATAAACCGGAGTCTCCGGTGAGTTTAAATACTTAGGCCCGGTATCAACCTCATCACTGGCAAGTTTTCTAGCGCCAAAACCAACTACATCACCTGAGATATCTTTAACTGGCCAAATTAAACGGTTTCGATATCGATCAATCATCCCTTTTGTGCCCTCTTTAACTAAACCAGCCAGATTTAACTCTTCACTGGTAAAGCCTTTACCAGTTAGATGTTTATATAAACCATCCCACTCATCGGGGGCGTAGCCAACATTAAAGTTTTTAGCAGCATCACGATCAAATCCACGCTTAGTTAAGAAATCTCGCCCGTGTTGGGCGGCTGGAAGTTGTAGCTGCTCCTGATAAAAAATTGAGGCTGCAGTATTTGCTGCAACTAATCTTGAGCGATTAATTGATGGGCCGCTATTGCTGGCGCCACTTGTTTCATACTTAATTGTGTAACCAATTCGATCAGCTAGGCGCTCAACCGTCTCCATAAATGTTAAGTGCTCTAACTTCATAATAAATGCAATTACATCCCCACCAACCTGACAACCAAAGCAGTGAAAATATCCCTTGCTAGGGGTGACATGAAATGAGGGCGATTTTTCATCATGAAATGGGCATAAGCCTTTTTTCTGGCCACCACCTGCACCTTTTAATTGCACATAATCACCGACTACATCATCAATTGGTGAGTGCTCGCGGATGTATGTCACATCCTCATCTTTAATTCGCCCGGCCATACTTCCTATCCTAGTTTCCAAACCGACAGTTTGAATTACTCACCTGTTGATTAAGCGATTATGCAGCGCTATCGCCCCCGGATCGGTCAGGGAGGCAACCTGATCTATTACTACCCGAACTCTTTGTTGATCATTTTCTGCCCGCTGCCAATCCTGCAAGAAGAAGCCTTCCAGTGTTGCTGGGGCGCTAGCTAGTATCGCTTCAACTAATTCAGTAAGAAGTTTTTGCTGCTCGCCATATCGAATCTGTGAAGTATCGGCATTAATTACATAATGTCCAGCCATTGATTTAAGTAGTGCCACCTCAACTCGTTGCGCACGTGGCACAACTAAATTTGCGCTATATCTGGTTAAATTAGAATCACCATATTTTTCTTGAGTTGCCACCTCTGCGGCTTGGGCAAATCTACCTATTAATTGGCTTGCTAAATCTTTAAGCCGAGCAAGTGAGCGGTGGGTGCCATCGTAGTAACGGGGCCAACAGGAGATCTTTTGTAGCGCAGTGAGTGCAGTTGCCATCTCAGCCTCGGTAATATCTTCCAGATACATATCTTTGGCAACCTTAAATAATTTTGGTAGATCATTACTTAATTGATCTAATTTAATTTGACCAGATACAAGTGAATCCTCCATATCATGCACGCTATATGCCACATCATCTGACCAATCCATGATCTGTGCCTCGATAGAGGTTTTGCCAGATTCAACTCCACTTCGATACCAATTAAAGATCTCAAGATCATCCTCATAGACACCAAACTTTTTAGCATTAACAACTCTGCTCCAGGGATACTTTGTCGCTGCATCCAAGGATGCCCGGGTGAGATTTAAACCAACAGATTTACCATCTGCTAAAACTGTTTTTGCTTCAAGTCTTATTAATAATCTTAGACTTTGCGCATTTCCTTCAAAGCCGCCACAGGAGTGAGCTAATTGATTTAAAACCTCTTCACCATTATGACCAAATGGTGGATGCCCTATATCATGAGCTAAACATGCACCCTCCATTAAATCAGGGTCAGCGCCAAGTGCAGCGCCTAACTCCCGTCCTACTTGAGCGCACTCAAGTGAGTGAGAAAGTCTGGTTCGTGGAAAATCGGTTGCCCATGGAACTGCAACCTGAGTTTTTGCAGCAAGGCGGCGCAGTGCAAATGAGTGAATGATTCTGGCGCGATCTCTAGCAAATTCAGTTCGCCCGCCACGCTTTGCTGGTTCATCAAAAAATCTTTCTCGATCCGCTGGTGTGTAGCCAGGGTGTTCAGCTGCTGCTCGTAAAACCATTTAGTAATCCTATCTGCTGGCTAAATTAACCCGATCACTTAACTTAATCCCCAGCCTGCCAACAGTTATATAGGCAAGATAGGCACCAGTCTCTCTACCTAAGTACTTAAAACTAGAGTTTGTAATTGAACCAGGTCCGGCCATAACTGGGGAGCAGATAGCTTTTAGATTTAAATCCTGCGCCATTTTAATTGCGCGATAACAATGGTATGGATCGGTAACAATAATTACTGAGGATAACTTCACTTTCTTCATCTGCTGCGCATAAGCCTGCGTACTACTTAAGGTATCGCGCCCCTTTGCAATAGCTAAAACGTTGGCTTTGGTAATACCATTTTTAATTAACCAATCTCTGCCAGCTGCTGCCTCAGTTGTGCGATCTCCGGGCGCACCTGCGCCAACTGTATAGATACGAGGGGCCATATCTAATTTAAATATCGCTTTGCTTTGCTTAAGCCTGGCTAGCAAAATATCACCTGGTCGGCCATCAAGTTGGGCTGCTCCCATTACTAAAATTACATCACCTTTAACTAGCTCGCTATTTCTGCCTGTATACCAAATGCTTCCAGCTATATAAAGTGGAATAACAATTATTAGTAGTAACACAAATGAGATAACTCTTCTAATTAATTTAAATAAAAACAATTATTTATCCACCTGAAATAGCATCATCGATTGTGATAGTGGCAAACTCATCTGGATCATTAAGCCAACCATCAGGTAGTGATACTGGCCGGCCATGGCTGCTGCGCCCGCGGGGTGCATCCCCTACCGCCTGCGGATATGGCTGATCGCTAACCCCAGAGAGTAATTTCTCCATCTCATCTAAGGATGAAACCATGCCAAGGCTTGATCTAATCTCGCGAGGAACTGAGAAACCTTTTAAATACCAAGCCATATGTTTTCTAATATCACGCATCGCTCGATCCTCATTTTCAAAGTACTCAACTAATAATTGACCATGTCGCAACATAACTTTTCTAACCTCAAATAAATTTGGATTTACCCTACTTTGCTCGCCATTAAATGCTGCAACTAAATCTGCAAACAACCAGGGCCGTCCTAGGCAACCACGACCAACTACAACACCTGCGCAACCAGTTTGGGAGATCATGTTTATCGCATCTAATCCAGACCAAATATCACCATTACCAAGTACTGGCACACCAGTTGGTGCTAGATGCTCAACTAACTCTGTAATTTTACTCCAATCAGATTTACCTTCATATAACTGCGCAGCAGTTCTTGCATGCAGTGCTACCCAAGTGGCACCTATATCAGCAGCTGATTTTGCTGACTCTAAAAATGTTTGATGATCAGAGTCAATCCCAACTCGCATCTTGACTGTGACAGGTATGCCATATTTACTTGCAGCTTTAACAGCAGATTCAACAATTGCTGAAAATAATCTGCGCTTATAAGGAAGTGCTGCGCCACCACCACGACGAGTTACCTTAGGAACTGGACAACCAAAATTTAAATCAATGTGGTCAACTAAGTTTTCATTGCCTAATAGATCAACAGCTTTTCCTAAAACAATTGGGTCAACAGCGTAGAGTTGAACAGATCTAGGTGTCTCACCAACTCCTGGTTTGATTAATCGAAATGTCTCCTCCCGTCGCTCAATTAATGCTCGCGCTGTAACCATCTCAGAGACAAATAAACCAGCACCCTGCTCTCGGCATAAGGTTCTAAAGGCGGCGTTGGTAATACCAGCCATTGGCGCAAGTACTACTGGGGCATCTAGTACTACCTCATTATTTTCAAAGTTACCATTTGAGATTGGCAGACGAAGTGGTTTTACTTGGGTTAACAATTAGGCACCTAAAAGTTTTGGCGCTAAATAACTTTGCACCTGATCAATTGCAATACGAGATTGCGCCATCGTATCGCGCTCTCTAATTGTTACCGCTTGATCATCTAGGGATTCAAAATCAATTGTTATGCAAAATGGTGTGCCGATCTCATCTTGCCTGCGATATCTTCTGCCAATTGCGCCCGCATCATCAAAATCAACATTCCAGTGCTTGCGAAGTGAATCAGCTAAATCCTTTGCCTTAGGGGAAAGATCTACATTTCTAGATAATGGCAGCACGCCAATTTTTACCGGTGCTAATCGGTAATCTAATTTCATCAACGCTCGTTTTTCCATCTCACCCTTAGAGTTTGGCGCCTCATCTTCGGTATATGCATCCATCATGAAGGTCAGAGCGTATCGATCAACACCAGCTGCTGGTTCAATTACATAAGGTGTCCAACGTTCATTTTTCTCTTGATCAAACCAGGTTAAGTTTTCACCCGATGCTCTAGAGTGTGATTTCAAATCAAAATCAGTTCGATTAGCAATACCCTCTAACTCACCCCACTCAGTACCGGTGAACTCAAACTTGTATTCAATATCTGCAGTTCGCTTTGAGTAATGAGAAAGCTTTTCCTTAGGGTGTTCAAAGATTCGAAGTCGATCTGGATTAATTCCTAAATCTTTATACCAAGCTAATCTGGTGTCAATCCAATATTGATGCCAAGTTTCATCAGTTCCAGGAACAACAAAAAACTCCATCTCCATCTGCTCAAACTCACGGGTTCTAAAGATAAAGTTTCCAGGGGTAATTTCATTTCTAAATGATTTACCAATCTGACCAATACCAAATGGTGGTTTTTTTCTTGAGGTCGATGCCACATTATCAAAGTTAATAAATATTCCTTGCGCTGTTTCTGGCCGTAAATATGCCAGACCTGATTCATCCTCAACTGGGCCTAAATATGTTTTAAGTAAGCCAGAGAATTGTTTAGGGGCGGTGAATTTTCCCTTAGTGCCACAGTTTGGGCAATTTACTTCCTCAAGTGAGGCTGGTTTTTTCTTATGCTTATTTTCATAAGCCTCCTCTAAATGATCTGCGCGATATCGCTTATGACAGCTAGTGCACTCAGTTAGTGGATCAGAGAATGTTTCAACATGTCCTGATGCTTGCCAAACCTCGCGAGCTAGGATTACGCAGGAATCTAAACCAACTACATCATCTCGGCCCTGCACCATTGATTTCCACCACTGGCGCTTAATATTATTTTTTAATTCAACACCTAATGGACCGTAATCCCAGGATGCGCGAAGTCCGCCATAAATTTCAGATGAGGGGTAAACAAAGCCACGACGTTTGGCTAATGAGACGATTGTTTCTAAACGATCCTGCGCCATTTGATCTCCATCCGGCTGGCTGTCGGCGGCTTGCTCTTACTGGATTACTTTACGCTAGATTTAGCAAATGTTAGTTATCGCACTTGCTGCCACCACCGTATTAGCCACATTTTTTGGTGGAATGTTAGCCCTTCGCGCTAAAGATCGCTTCCATCTTGTCCTTGGCCTATCTGCTGGATTACTTCTTGGG
>Ga0102874_1001037_pt1 | contig 9696 bp, 8 predicted proteins | sample Colrivmet1547A02_FD_78184 | JGI IMG/M metagenome (GOLD analysis project Ga0102874, IMG submission 78184) | Estuarine microbial communities from the Columbia River estuary - metaG 1547A-02 | ecosystem: Environmental > Aquatic > Marine > Intertidal zone > Estuary | place: USA: Columbia River Estuary...
GTTTATTATGGCCGATATCCCCGGAATTATTGAGGGAGCATCGAAAGGGAAGGGGCTTGGGTTTAGATTTTTGCGCCACATTGAGCGCAACGCCGTATTGTTATTTATGGTGCCCGCCGATACTAGCAGAACCATTGCCGAAGAATACCAAATTTTGCTCAACGAGCTAGAAGCCTATAATCCAGAGTTGATGCATAAACCCAGAGTTTTAGCGATTACCAAGAGCGATTTATTGGATGAAGAATTGACCCAAGAAATGGCTAAAGACCTACCAAAAATCCCACATATCTTTATTTCATCGGTAGCACAAAAAGGCATTACCGAATTGAAAGATTTGTTGTGGAAAGCCATTAACTCCTAGCAAAATCACCTACATTTGCTTCGTATGAGAATAGCCATTAACGGTTTCGGACGAATTGGACGCACCTTTTTGCATATAGCACTTCAGCAACCTAGTTTGCAGGTAGTGGCTATTAACGATTTAGCCGATGCCGAAACATTAGCACATTTATTTAAATACGATTCGGTACACGGCGTTTTTGCCGGTAGCGTAGAAGTAGAAAATAATCACTTGCTAATAAATGGGCAGGCTATTCAAATTTTTTCAGAAAAAAATCCTGAAAACCTACCCTGGGAAGAATTAGCCATTGATTTAGTAATTGAATCAACTGGGCAGTTTACCACGCAAAAATTAGCCAATGCGCATCTTTTAGCGGGTGCAAAACAAGTGCTTATTTCAGCACCTTCGGCCGATAAAAGCATACCAACGGTGGTATTGGGTGTGAACGAAAAAAAAATTGATTTAGGTGCTCCCATACTATCCAATGCTTCGTGTACCACCAATAATGTGGCATCCCTAATAAAAGTACTCGATGAGCAGTGGGGTATAGTAGATGGTTATATCACTACGGTTCACTCCATGACCGGCGATCAGAATTTACACGATGCACCTCATAAAGATTTGCGAAGAGCCAGAGCAGCCTCTGCCTCCATTATTCCAACCACTACTGGTGCGGCCAAGGCCATTACCACCATCTTCCCGCATTTAGAAGGCAAGCTCGGCGGAGCAGGCATTCGTGTACCGGTATTGAATGGCTCTTTAACCGATTTTACGTGTACTTTAAAGAAATCTGTAGCTGTAGCTGAGATTAATGCAGCCTTCAAAAAAGCATCTCAGAATGAATTAAAAGGCATTTTAGCCTATACCGAAGATCCTATTGTGTCGGTAGATATTTTAGACAATCCCCATTCCTGCATTTTTGATGCCCAACTTACTTCGGTGGTGGGTGGTTTGGTAAAAGTGGTTGGCTGGTACGATAATGAGGTAGGTTATTCCAATAGATTGGTAGAGCTTGCCTTAAAATTGGCTAAATCCAATTAAACATGATTCGTTTTATTCAGGCAGTAGACGTATTGCCCCTGCGGGCAGCTGTTTTACGAAATGGCCAAAGAGCACCGCAAGATTGTGTTTTTGTTGGCGATAACGATCCCGATTCATTTCATGTAGGAGTAGAGCAAGATGAGCAGGTAGTTTGTGTAGCCAGTTTTTTGCCTCAAGCATGTGAAGGATATCAAGGTAGGGGCTATCAATTAAGAGGTATGGCTACTTATCCTGAGTATCAAAGTAAAGGTTTAGGATCGCAATTGCTTCGTTTTGCCTTAGCCCATTTACAGCAAAAGGGCGTAGATTATATTTGGTGCAATGCCCGCGAAGCTGCCTTTCCGTTTTATCAAAACCTAGGCTTCATTTTTATCTCCGAAAGCTTCGATATACCGGGAATTGGACCACATAAAGCCATGTATTTGCCCTTAAAATCAATAAAATAACTAATTTAGCGCCTTAATAAAATATACATGAAAACAGTAGATTCTTTTAATTTTTCGGGAAAGAGAGCCCTTATTCGGGTAGATTTTAACGTACCTCTTGATGAAAATTTTAATATAACCGATGATAATCGCATACAAGGCGCTTTGCCCACCATTATAAAAATTTTAAACGACGGTGGTTCGGTGCTACTCATGTCGCATTTAGGCAGACCCAAAGATGGTCCTACCGATAAATATTCACTCAAACATATCGTAACCTATTTATCTAAGGTGTTAAATCGCCCGGTAGCGTTTGCCGACGATTGCATTGGCGCTTCTGCAGTAGAACAGGCCGCAAAACTACAGCCAGGGCAAGTATTGCTTTTAGAAAATCTTCGTTTTTACAAAGAAGAAGAAAAAGGAGATGTGGCTTTCGCTGAAAAATTAGCCGCTTTGGGCGATATATACGTGAACGATGCCTTTGGTACTGCCCACCGAGCCCATGCTTCAACCGCTATTATTGCGCAATTTTTTCCGCAAGCAAAATATTTCGGTTACCTCATGGCTGCTGAATTAGAAAACGCAGAAAAAGTGTTAAATCACCCGGAGCGTCCTTTTACGGCCATTATGGGTGGTGCAAAAGTGTCCGATAAAATTTTATTAATAGAGCAACTATTGAATAAGGTAGATCACCTTATTATTGGAGGAGGTATGGCCTATACCTTTGTAAAAGCGCAAGGCGGCCAAATTGGTACCTCCATTTGCGAAGACGATAAATTGGATTTGGCCAATTCCCTTTTGAAAAAGGCCGCAGAAAAAGGCGTTAAAATACATTTGCCAATAGATACCTTGGTAGCTGATAGATTTTCAAACGAAGCCGCTACTCAAGTATGCGAAACTGCTGCAATTCCTGCAGATTGGATGGGCTTAGATATTGGTCCGAAAACGGCCGAGAATTTTGCCGAAGTAATTAAGCACTCAAAAACCTTGCTTTGGAACGGCCCAATGGGTGTTTTTGAATTCGAATCGTTTGAGAAAGGAACCAAGGCTGTTGCATTAGCTGTGGTAGAAGCTACCCAAGCAGGCGCTTTCTCTTTAATTGGTGGTGGCGATTCCGCAGCTGCTGTTTCTAAATTTAAGTTAACCGAAGAGGTAAGCTACGTTTCTACAGGTGGCGGCGCTTTGTTAGAATATATGGAAGGCAAGGAATTACCAGGTGTGAAGGCCATTAATAGCTAGCCCTAGCAAATAATCCCACGTCATTAAAACCCACTTTGGCAATGCTAGAGTGGGTTTTTTTATGCCCAGGTGGTAAAAATAAAATGTGGAAAACTTTTTTGTGGGAGATTGTGGTAAAAAGTGGAGAAATTCCATATTTTTACTCTTGCTAAAAACCACAAAAAGCTACATGGCTCATTTTTTAGGAGAATTCGATTGTAAACTGGACGCCAAAGGCAGGCTCATGATTCCGGCTGGCTTGAAAAAGCAATTGCCCGAAGCAGAGCGTGAAGGTTTGGTGATTAACCGTGGTTTTGAAAAGCACTTGGTACTGTACACTCGAAAAGAGTGGGAAGTGATTGTAGATGAATTATCCAAGTTAAATCCCTACGAAAAGAAAACACGTGAATTCATTCGCTACTTTACTCGGGGTGCTTCTGAGCTTAGCTTAGATGCTGCTAATCGGGTTTTGTTGCCAAAATCGTTGCTAGAATACGGAGGTATTACCGGAGAGGTGGTGCTTTCTTGTCAGTTTAATAAAATTGAAATCTGGGCTAAAGATGCGTACGATACTCAGTTAGATAACGAACCGGAAAACTTTGCTAACCTAGCCGAAGAGGTGATGGGCAATGCCGGAAGGAGGGCTGCAAATGACTGATTACCATGTTCCGGTAATGTTACAAGAATGCCTGGAAGGTTTGGCTATTCAACCTGATGGAATTTATGTGGATGTTACGTTTGGTGGTGGTGGTCATTCAAAAGCAATTCTAAAGCAGTTAGGTCCGAAAGGAAAACTACTAGCTTTCGACCAAGACGAAGCAGCTCAACAAAATATTCCCTCCGATGGACGCTTTGCGTTTGTCGATCAAAATTTTCGCTATTTCAAAAATAATTGCCGTTTGCATGGAGCACTCCCTGCCGATGGTATTCTAGCCGATTTAGGCGTTTCTTCTCATCAATTTGATGAAGCCGATAGAGGCTTCTCCATTCGCTTTGATGCTGATTTGGATATGCGCATGGATCGTTCAACTTCCTTAACGGCTAAAGAGGTATTAAATACCTATTCAGAAGAAGATTTACATCGCATTTTTGGTATGTACGGCGAATTGCACAATGCTAAAACGCTGGCTAAAACCATTGTTACAGCTCGGTTAAATTCATCTATTAATACCGTAAGTGAGTTAAAAGAGGCTATTTCGAAATTAACTCCACGGGGTAAAGAAAATAAATACCTGGCTCAAGTATTTCAGGCCTTGCGCATTGAAGTAAATCAAGAACTGGAAGCATTACAAGAATTTCTAGAACAATCGGTAGAGGTTTTAAAATCGGGCGGTCGTTTGGTGGTTATGTCCTATCATTCATTAGAAGATCGCTTAGTAAAGAATTTTATGGCCAAAGGAAAATTTAGAGGCGATGTAGAAAAAGATTTTTTTGGCAATGAGCTAAAGCCATTTGATGTGCTTACCCGCAAAGCGGTGGTAGCAAGTGCTTCCGAAATTGATCAAAATAGCAGAGCTAGAAGCGCAAAACTGCGCATCGCTGTAAAAAGATAAGCTATGGGAAATCGCTTTAAAAATGAGCCGCTAGAAGAGCAAGAGTTATTTGAAACTCCAGAGGAAATATTACCTCCAGAGCCAAAAACACAAGCCACAAAGGGTTTTTTGGTCACCTTGTTTACAGAGGGTGTAATTTCTAAAGAAGCTGTAACAGGCTTATTGCCTTTCATTGTATTCCTAGCTTTTTTGGGTATGGCTTACATAGGTAACCGCCATTATGCAGAAAATAACATCCGCCATATTGGCGAATTGGGTAAAGAAGTGAAATTATTAAGCGCCGAATATAAAGTGCTAAAAGCAGAATTGATGCTTAAGAGCACCAAGTCGGAAATAGCAAAACTGGTAGATACATTGGGCATTGTTGAGCCCGTAGAGCCTCCAAAAAAGATTGTAGTTAAAGCCGCAGATGAGTAGCATTAGAACCGACATATTACTACGAGTGTATTTCGCATTTGGCCTTATAGTGCTTTTTGCGGCTGCTGTGTTATTTCAGCTATTTAAAGTACAAGTACTGCAAGGTGCACATTGGCGAAAAGAAGCAAAAAGTTCAGCCACTCAATTTAAAACAGTAGAAGCCGTACGTGGTAACATTTATGGTGTTGACGGTAGTTTATTAGCTACATCAGTTCCAGAGTACAATATCCGTATTGATTTGCTAGCCACAGGCATTGAAGAAGATGCCGTTTTCGAAGAAAAGGTAGACTCCTTGGCAACTAGTCTATCTATCTTTTTTAAAGACAAAACTCCATCAGAATACAGCCGCTTTTTGAGAGATGGGCGTAAGAAAAAAGATCGATACAAATTAATCTCCAAAAATGTATCGCATGCCGATATGTTGAAAATTAGAAAGTTCCCCATGTTTAATATGAAAAACAATGGTGGTGGGTGGATTGCTGAACAAAAAAATCATCGTATTAAGCCCTTTAAAGATTTAGCTGCTCGTACCATTGGCTATAAAAATGATAACGTGCAGCCAGTTGGTTTAGAAGGAGCGTATGGTAAATACATTAATGGCGAATCGGGCAGACGTTTAATGTACAAGATTGCCGGTGGCTTTTGGGTGCCGGTAAATAATTCCAACGAAATTGAAACCAAAGATGGCGCTGATATTATTTCAACTATTGATATTGGAATACAAGATGTGGCACAACGGGCCTTGCTTACACAATTAAAAAAGAGCGATGCGGATCATGGATGTGTGATTTTGATGGAAGTAAATACGGGTGAAATTAGAGCAATTGCCAATTATACCAAAGCTAAAGACGGCACCTACCAAGAACTATTTAACTATGCCATTCGGGAAAGTTTAGACCCAGGTTCTACCTTTAAATTGGCTTCTTACATGGCCTTATTAGAAGATAAAAAGGTAGATACCAATACGGTGGTAAATACACCAAATGCAGGTTTTAAGGTATTTAATCATACTATTAAAGAATCTCACGGGCCGCTGGGTAGCATTACCGTTAAGAAAGCTTTTGAAGTATCATCTAACGTAGCTGTTTCTATGTTGGTGTATAATAACTACGCTAAAAATCCTCGTCAGTTTACAGATTATCTATACAAGTTTGGTTTAAACAAATCTCTTGGTTTACAAATTCCGGGAGAGGGTATGCCTGTTATAAAAAACCCGAGCAATCGTTCGTGGAGCGGTATGAGTGTGGCTCAAATGGCTTATGGCTATGAGATGAATCTTACACCACTACAAATGTTGACTTTCTACAATTCGGTAGCCAATAATGGTAAAGCTATTGCTCCGCTTTTTGTACGAGAAATTAGACGCTTGGGTACGCCTATAGAAACCTTTAGTGCCCGTGTAATTAACGAGCAAATATGTAGCAAAGAAACACTAGGTAAGGTTAAAAAAATGTTAGAGGGTGTGGTAGAAGTTGGAACTGGAAAAGATGTGATTAAAAATCCTTACTACAAAGTTGCTGGTAAAACTGGAACCGCCCAAGTCGCAGATGGTTCTCAAGGATATAAAGGTAAAAGAGCCTATCAGGCATCTTTTTGCGGCTATTTTCCGGCCAATAAACCAAAATATTCCATGATCGTAGTAGTAAATAATCCGAAGGGTGCGTATTACGCAGCCGTGGTTGCTGGACCCGTATTTAGAGAAGTAGCCGATATGGTTTATGCCAACGATTTTCAGATGTTTAAACCCGTAGCGCAACAAAAATTTGCAGGTTCGGTAGCTCCATCGGTAAAAGCTGGTGATAGCGAAGACGCCCGTTATTTGACTCAAAAATTTGGAGCAGCTTCTAGTCCTCAAACCAAAACTGCAGTCACCGATAGTGGAACTACCTATCGTGAAGGTATTGTGCCCAATGTACAAGGTATGGGTTTAAAAGATGCCATGTTTTTAGTAGGAAATGCTGGTTTACGAGTGGTGCCAAAAGGTACTGGCAAAGTAATCCGACAGTCGACAGCGCCAGGTGTAAAATTAGCCAAAGGTTCACCTATAGTATTAGAATTAAACTAAATGAAAAAGTTAAGAGATCTTCTTTATGGCGTATCCTTACAGCAGGTGGTTGGCTCAACCAATGTTGGGATTACGGCTATTGCTTTTGACTCTCGTTTAGTAACACCAGGTACCTTGTTTGTTGCCGTTAAAGGAACACAAGCCGACGGACACGATTATATAGAGAAAGCCATTGCCCTGGGCGCAACGGCTATACTTTGCGAAAACTTGCCAACTGCATTAGCAACGGGTGTACATTATGTGAAGGTAGATCAATCGGCTAAAGCTTTGGGCACTGTAGCTGCCAATTTTTACGATCATCCATCGAGTGAATTAAAATTAGTAGGAATTACGGGGACCAATGGTAAAACTACAATGGCTACCTTATTGTTCCAATTATTTAGAGAGTTGGGTTATAAAGTAGGCTTACTATCCACGGTACAAAATCAGATTAATCAGGAAATTATATCTGCTACCCATACCACACCCGACCCCATTGCTTTAAATCAATTGTTGCGCAAAATGGTTATAGCCGGCTGCGATTATTGCTTTATGGAAGTGAGTTCACATGCTGTAGCGCAATACCGTATAGAAGGCTTAGACTTTGCCGGAGGTGTATTTAGCAATTTAACACACGATCATTTAGACTTTCATCAAACTTTCGACAGCTATTTAAAAGCAAAAAAAACCTTTTTTGATGGTCTGTCTAAAACAGCTTTTGCCTTAACCAATTTAGATGATAAAAATGGCTTGGTTATGTTACAAAATACCAAGGCCCATTGCAAAACATATAGTTTAAAACATTTAGCCGACTACCGTGCTAAAATTATGGAGAACCAGTTCAACGGCTTGTTACTTCATATAGACGAAGAAGAAGTATGGTTTAAACTAGTGGGAAGCTTTAATGCCTATAACCTATTAGCCGTTTACGCCACAGCAATGTTGCTCGATCAGGATAAACTAAAAGTACTCACCACGTTAAGCCGCTTACAAGGCGCTGAAGGTAGATTTGACTATGTCATTTCGCCTAATGGAGTGGTTGGTATTGTAGATTATGCCCACACCCCAGATGCGGTACTCAATGTGTTAACTACCATTCGTGATATACGCAAAGGTACCGAACAGGTAATTACCATCATTGGTTGTGGTGGCGATAGAGATAAAACAAAACGCCCCATCATGGCTCAAGTAGCCTGCGATGGTAGTGATAAAGTTATTCTTACTTCCGATAATCCTCGTTCCGAAAATCCCGACGAAATTATTCGTGAAATGGAAATAGGCGTATCGCCAAGTAATAAACGCAAAACGCTATCCATAACCGATCGTAGAGAAGCTATTAAAACGGCCTGCCATTTGGCAAAACCCGGCGATATTATTTTGTTGGCCGGTAAAGGGCACGAAAAATATCAAGATATACAAGGGATAAAACACCCTTTTGATGATAAAGAAATTTTAAACGATAACCTTAAGCTTCAAGACTAATGTTGTACTACTTATTCACTTGGTTAGATAAACTATACAATATTCCAGGAGCAGGCTTGTTCCAGTTTATTTCCTTCCGTACCGGTATGGCAGTTATTTTTTCATTGCTAATTACCACGGTGTACGGCCGCAGATTGATTGATATGTTACGCAACAAGCAAGTGGGCGAAACTGTACGAAATTTAGGTTTAGAAGGACAAATTGAGAAGCAAGGTACCCCAACCATGGGCGGTATAATTATTCTACTAGGCATTTTATTGCCTACCCTCTTGTTTGCCAAAATTGATAACATATACGTCTTATTAATGCTTACTACCACCGTTTGGATGGGCGCCATTGGTTTTGTAGACGATTATATTAAAGTATTTAAGAAAGATAAAGAAGGCCTAGCAGGTAGGTTTAAAATTATGGGCCAAGTGGGTTTAGCGCTCATTATTGGTTGGACTATGTATTTCCACCCCGATATTGTTGTTCGGGAACAAGTAACCAAACCTCAGGTACAAACCGCAGGTATTTCTAACCACCAAGTAGATGGGAAAACGGTCTATACCCGCGATGTAAAATCGACCTTAACCAATGTACCTTTTTATAAAAACAACGAGTTCGATTATGCTAAGGTGCTTAAATTTTTGGGCGATGGCTACCAGCGATATTCGCTAATTGTATTTTTACTAGTAGTAATTGTAATTGTAACGGCCGTATCGAACGGAGCCAATATAACAGATGGTATAGATGGATTAGCTACGGGAACCTCAGCCATTGTTGGCATAACTTTAGCCGTTTTGGCCTATGTATCGGGTAATACCATTATAGCCAATTACTTAAACATTATGTACATACCCAACTCAGCCGAGTTGGTAGTTTTTGCCGGCGCTTTTGTGGGCGCTTGTGTGGGATTTTTATGGTACAACTCGTACCCTGCCCAAGTATTTATGGGCGATACTGGCAGTTTAGCTATTGGCGGAATTATAGCAGCCTTTGCTATCATGATTCGTAAAGAATTATTAATACCAATGCTATGTGGTGTGTTTTTGGTTGAAAATCTATCAGTAATTATTCAGGTAAGCTGGTTTAAATATACCAAGCGTAAATACGGCGAAGGTCGTAGAGTTTTCTTGATGTCGCCTTTACACCACCATTACCAGAAAAAAGGCTACCACGAAGCCAAAATTGTAA
>Ga0102874_1001038_pt1 | contig 9690 bp, 9 predicted proteins | sample Colrivmet1547A02_FD_78184 | JGI IMG/M metagenome (GOLD analysis project Ga0102874, IMG submission 78184) | Estuarine microbial communities from the Columbia River estuary - metaG 1547A-02 | ecosystem: Environmental > Aquatic > Marine > Intertidal zone > Estuary | place: USA: Columbia River Estuary...
GCAAAGGGCTGCTGGGGAAAAAAGTTGGAGACCTTGCCGAAGTCGTTGCACCCAATGGCAAGATGGTATTTACGATTGATCATATTGCAGTCTGATAAACATGACAACCATTTTTTCTAGAATTATTGCAGGGGAAATTCCTTCCTTTAAAATTGCAGAGAATGATCAATTCTATGCTTTTTTGGATGTATTTCCTCTTGTGCCCGGTCATACCTTGGTGGTTCCTAAAAAGGAGACAGACAAGTTCTTTGACATGGATGCAAGTGATCTAGGGGCTGTTTTACAATTTGCCCGACCCATTGCCAAAGCCATTGAAAAAGCCTTTCCTTGCCAGCGTTGTGGAATGGCGGTGATTGGATTGGAAGTACCGCATGCCCATGTACATTTGGTGCCCATCGATACAGCAGATGACCTGAATTTTACAAGACCCAAGCTGAAGCCTTCTCAGGATGAATTGAAGGATGCACAACAGAAAATTATTCAAGCACTCAACCAATGATCCATCAACCCAAGACAGCAAACAAAGAATATTTTTTCATGGTCCTGATCGGATGCTTGTTTGCACTGGGTTTATTTGACCTCGTTTATTCTTTCACCGGAGCCTATGCAATATTTGGTATCCTGTATCCTTCAGCGCATGCGTTGTTGAACATCATCCTTTTCCTTGCCCTGTCTTTCATCTGGTCAAAAGAAAAATGGGCGGCATGGTTGTTTCTGGGAATTGTGGTAGCCCACATGGGGCTAGATCTTGCCGTGGGAGCATTTGAATTTTTCAAGCTGATCTTATTCCTGCCTGCTATTTATTTTCTCATCAAGCTGAAGTAAATCTTTCTGCGTTTTATCCAATCCTTCCAGGATTGTTCTTGATAAAATCCTCCCATCCTCCTGATTTTTTGGTTCGGGTATTTTTCTTCGTTGCAGCAACCGTTGTAACCAGGCCATGTGCATTGAAATGATGGCAAACGGCTACCGCCAGTGCATCTGAGGCATCAAAGTATTTGATGGTATTGGTGAGTGGCATGATGCTGTTGAGCATTTTCCAGATTTGTTCTTTGTTGGCATTTCCATTGCCTGTAATGGACTGTTTGACTTTTTTGGGTGAATATTCTGCTACAGCCAGGCCGTTGGACATGGCAACAGCAATGGCTACACCCTGTGCCCGGCCTAATTTGAGCATGCTTTGTACATTTTTTCCAAAGAAGGGTGCTTCAATGGCCATGTCATCTGGCTTGTATTTGTCGATGATCTCTTGGATTACGTTGTTGATGGTGCCCAGGCGTTCAAACATATCCTTTTTCCCATTCAGCTTGATCACGTTCATCTCCAGCATCTTGATCTGGTTACCCGTCACAGACAGGATTCCATAGCCCATGATCACGGTTCCAGGATCAATCCCTAAAATAATTTTACTTTTCTGCGTCAACTGGGTTTATTTTTGAAGGGATAAGCAAACACACTGAACAAAAGTATCAAAATATTACTCAATTACCTGCTTGGGCCGGTACTCTTCATTGGATTGAGCTACCATATATTCAAACAGGTGGCTGGGCAGAAAGATATTGGGTTGTATTGCTCTTCCCTTGTTGCATCGCTTAGGGGATGGGGTTCCTTGATGTTGTTCTTTGTATTGATGATCATGCTGCTGCAGTGGTTGTTGGAGGCCAGGAAATGGCAGGTCATGTTGAGTCCTGGGTATCCCATCAAACTGCCTGAGGCATTCAGGATGATTTTATCGGGCATTGCTTTGTCTATCGCAACGCCCAACCGAATGGGTGAATTTGCAGGGAGGGTGATGCATCTTCCCAGTGAACAGCGCTTGCAGGGCACCGCATTAACTGTTATTGGCAATTTTGCACAGCTGATTGTAACCTGTATCGCAGGAAGCATAGCCCTTTGCATGGAATGGCAAGACCAGCATCTGTATCCTGCCGGCACAGGCGTACAGGCGATACAAACCTTGCTGTTATGGACGACTCCTTTGACCATCATTTTTTTTATGCTGCTGTATTTCAAGGCAGGCTTGGTTTTTAACTGGATCCTCTCGCTGCGCATGCTCGGAAAATTCCGGGACAAGCTTGGAGCACTGGCCACCATCCCCAACAATATCCTCTTAAAAGTATTGTTGCTTTCATCCCTTCGGTTTGTTTTTTTCATCCTCCAATACTGGTTGCTTTTTAAGCTGACCAATACGGGGATTGGCTTTCGTGATACATTTGCAGCCATCTCCATCATGCTATTGTGGCTTGCCATTGTGCCTACTTTTTCTTTTTTAGAATTGGGGCTGCGTTGGGAATTTGCCTTGTTGCTGATGGGGTCACTGACCGAGAATGCACTGGGAATAGCTGTTTCGATAACCGCCGTTTGGCTGATCAACCTGATGTTGCCCGCAGCCGTTGGTGCCATTGGATTGCTCTCTTACCGATCCAGGTAAAAATATACAATCATCTTTTTAAGAAAACTTTATTCTTGTGGTCATTAACAGAACAAAATCCGACCGCCAATGGTTTTATATTTGCAGTATGCTACGCTTCCAAAAAATAGTACTTGTCTCCATCTTCTCACTCGGCCTGATCAGGTTGAGTGCGGGAAACGAATTTTGTGGCCTGAACAACATGTCATTTAATGCAGGAGAAGTGATCACTTATAAAATTTTCTACAACGTGATTGGTCTTTATGTAGATGCAGGAACCGCTTCTTTTTCCATCTCCAATGAAAAGCTCAATGCCAAGCCCGTTTACCATGTGGTGGGTCTGGGCACTTCCAATCCATCCTATGACTGGATTTTTAAAGTGCGTGACAGGTATGAAACCTATATTGATACTGCAACGCTGAAGCCCTATAAATTTGTCAGGCATGTGGAAGAGGGTGGGTTCAGGAAAGATGAGCTCGTGCTTTTCAACCATGCAGAGAACAAGGCAGTGAGTACAAAAGGCACATTACCCATTGCGGATTGCATGCAGGATGTACTGAGTTCCATTTACTATGCGCGCAACATCAATTTTTCAAAATACAAGGTAGGAGAAAAAATTCCCTTCAAAATGTTCCTGGATGATGAGGTGCACAGCATCTATATCCGCTACATGGGAAAAGAAGTCATCAAGACCCGTTATGGTAAATTCAGGGCCATCAAGTTCAAGCCCATGCTGATCAGTGGCACCATCTTTGAGGGAGGCGAACTCATGAGTGTATGGGTTTCTGATGATGGGAACCATGTTCCGTTGCGGATTGAAAGCCCGATAACGGTGGGCAGCATCAAGGTAGACATGATGGGATACAGGAACCTTCGCTATCCCATGCAGTCCATGATCAGTTTCAAATGATCAGATCAATGTTTCCAGTGGAACTGTTTCTTTTTTCCTAAAACCCTTTTCGGTTTTTTCTACTGTACAGCAAATGGTTGTGGCATCATGCTCAAAAAAAAGCAGATGGTTGTTGGCTACTGCCTCCTCGAGATAGTTTTCTTTTTCTTCTAAACTGATCATGGGGTACATATCATAAGCCGCGAGATAGGGCAATGGAATATGCGCAGCAGTGGGTATAAGGTCAGCTACAAAAGCCAGGGTTCTGCCGTTGGTATGGATCAGGGGGATCATCATGGAACGGGTATGCCCATTGGTGAACATGATGTCGATGCAAGGGCTGAAACTGGTTTTTTCACCTTTTTTTTCTTCCACAAAACGGAGCCTTCCTTTTTCAAGCATGGGCAGTATATTTTCTGTGAGAAAAGATGCTTTTTCCCTGGCGTTTGGTTTGGTAGCCCATTGCCAATGTGCTTCACTGCTCCAGTAAAGGGCATTGGGGAATGTCAACTCAAGTGTATCATTGATCCTTGAAACGGCGCCCCCGCAATGGTCAAAATGAAGGTGTGTCAACAGCACATCAGTAATGTCTTCTGGTTGAAATCCCAAGCGTTGCAGGGATTCAAGCAAACTGTCATTTCCATGCGGAAAATAGTGGCTGAAAAATTTTGCTGATTGTTTATTGCCCATTCCTGTATCGATGAGGATTTTTCTTTCCCCATCCACTACAAGCAAACAGCGCATGGCAAAACTGCAAAGGTTGTTTTCGTCTGCAGGAATTGCTTTTTGCCAAAGGGTTTTGGGAACAACACCAAACATGGCACCGCCATCTAATTTGAAAAGGCCGGTATCAATGGAATAGACTTGCATATTTTTCTCTTGTGATGACCACCTTGGTGTAAAGCAAAGCAAAAAAACTGATGATGAAGAATACCATGAGTACAAGAATAGAATTCCTCATGCTTCCGGTGAGTTCTTCATTGTATGCAAAAAGAAAGAGTCCAATGGTGAGTGCTATCTTTTCAGTAACATCATAGAAGCTGAAAAAGGAAGTGGTTTCAGTTGTTGCAGGCAAGAGTTTTGAATAGGTGCTTCTGCCAATAGACTGGATACCTCCCATGACCAATCCCACGCAGGCAGCAAGAATATAAAATTCAGTCTGGGAGGTGATGAAGTACCCCCAAATACAAATGGCCACCCATATCACGATGCCAACCAGCATGGTAGGAATATTGCCAATCTTTTTTGACAACTTGCTCATGGCGATGGCACCGAAGATGGCAACAACCTGAATGAGCAAAATGGTAAGGATAAGTTTGGGCTCATCTTCAGGCTTGGGGAAGATGTTTTTTTTGCTGTAGCCTGCTGCCACAAGCATAACAGTTTGCACCCCTACGCTGAGAAAGAAAAAAGCAGCCAGATAGCGTTTCAAGGCAGGGATTTGTTCCACTTGGTTCCAAACCAGTTTAAGCTCATGAAATCCATTGATCAGGATATGTTTTTTGGGTTTTTTGTTGCTGGCGGTATTGGATGGCAGCACACGAAATGGGATTTGTGAAAAACCAAACCACCACAATCCAACCAGCAAAAATGAAATCCTTGGTCCCAATGTTTTGTCTCCGTTGTCCAACCCAAACAGTTCCGGTTTTAAGATGATGACAAAGCATATCAACTGCAACAAGACACTGCCAATATATCCCATGGCAAATCCCTTTGCACTCACGCCATCCCGCTCTTCAGGGGTTGCTATGTCTGGAAGGTAGGAGTTGTAAAAAACCAGGCTGTTCCAGAAACCCAGCGCGGCCAATGAAAAAAAGATGATGCCGTATTCTATCTTGTCTGGCGTGAAAAAAAACAAAGCTGCACAGGACAATGATCCGATCAGGGCAAATGCACGCATGAAGGCTTTTTTATTTCCCCTGTAGTCAGCAATCGAAGACATGATGGGAGACATCAATGCTACTAGGAAAAAAACAAGGGCCAATGCATAGTTTTGCAACGCTGTATTGATGATGCGGATACCAAAAAAACTGACATAGGAAAGTTCCTCTGGGTTACTGCTACTTGTCACTGCTACATAATAGGCAGGGAAAATGGTGGAAGTGATGACCAGGTTATAGGTGCTGTTGGCCCAGTCGTACATGGCCCAAGCATTTTGAATCTTTTTCCTTTTCGTATCCATTGGCTAAAGCTTGTTCGTTAAGATAAGCAATATCAAGACAGCACCAAGCACAATCCTGTACCATCCAAAGATCCTGAAACCATTTTGTTGCAGAAAACGGATAAAAAATTTGATGGCAAGCAGGGCTACAACGAATGCGATGCTGCTTCCCAGCAGCAGAAAATTAATCCCCTGGGTATTTAGCAAAGCAGGCTCATTTTTCCAGATATCATAGAGGCTTTTCAGCGTGGCTGCGGCCATGGTGGGTACGGCAAGGAAGAAGGAGAAGTCTGCCGCCAATGAACGGGTGAGTTTCTGCTGCATGCCCCCAATGATGGTTGCAGCACTGCGGCTTAGCCCTGGAAACAAGACTGCCAGCACTTGGTACATGCCAATGAAAAAAGCCTTTTTGTAGGTGATTTCTTCTTCTTTTTCAATGGCCCCATGTTTAAACCATTTGTCTACAAAAAGCAGGATGACGCCTCCTGCAAACAGTACAATGGAGATGAAGAGGGGCTTTTCAAGCACAGCTTCAATGTGTTTTTTGAACAATGCGCCAAAAGCCAGGGCCGGAAGGATCGCAACGAAAAGCTTGAAATAAAAACTGACCCGTTTGAAGTCCATGAACTTCTTCCAGTACAAAACGACAACAGAAAGAATGGCCCCAAACTGTATCACCACTTCAAATAATTTGGTGAAGGGGTCATCCCCAATATTAAAAAACGCAGAGGCGATGACCATATGACCCGTAGAAGACACGGGTAGAAATTCTGTAATGCCTTCGATAATGGCCAAAATGATGGCCTGGAATGTATTCATGAAACAGGGGTAAAAATGAGCAAACTACTTCTTGGAATTCCTCATGATAGCATAGACCTCAATGAGCAGCCCTGCAACAATCATCAGTGGAGCAATGGTGATGCGCTTCATGCTGTAGACTTCGTTTTCAGCAAATACATTGGGATCATCCCCTTTTCCGCCTGCCATCAAAACAAGCCCTGCGACGATCACGACAAGCCCTATCAGCATCCATCTCAGGTTGTCCTTTCCGAAAATTGTGTTGTTCTTCGTTTCCATGTTGTGTTGTTTATCAATATAAATCGTCCAGTTTCATTTTGAGGTACTTCATCACACTCCTGTGTGTGCTGATGAAGGTAATGCTAATTCCAATAAGGATAAGACCTGTGAAAAGCAATGCCAGTAGGCCATTGTCTCTCAGGGCCTTGATTTCGGGCAGCCACCAGTTCTCAACGCCATAGATGATGAGAACAAGCGCCGCGATGGCAATCAAGGCGCTTGCCAGTCCGTTCAGGATGGCCTTGCTGTCAAAAGGTTTTGAGATGAACCACCTTGTTGCACCAACCATCTGCATGGTTTTGATCAGGAAACGGTTGGAGAACATGGCCAGTTTGATGGTATTGTCAATCAGGATGATCACGATCAGTGCCAGAACCCCCGCAAGTGCCAACAGAAAATATCCTGTTTTTTTGACGATATTGTTCAGGTTGCTGACAACGGCATCAGGATACTTCACTTCACTGATGATGAAGTTTTTGGTAATCTCTTTGGTGATTATTTTCAGGCTGTCCTTGTTCACGTATGCCGGTTCCAGGTAAAAGTCTATGCTTGCCGGAAGAGGATTATAATCCAATACCTTGTTCCAGTCTTCATTGCCATCTCCGATGAATTTTGCTCTTGCAGCTTCCTTGGTAACAAACTCTACATTGCGGGCATAGGGCTTGCTTTCTATTGATTTTCTTACGATGTCGATTTCCCGGTCGGGACTGCCATCCCGCACAAATGCATTGACCTGAACACTGCCTTTGAAATAGCTTTCCAATTTACTGGCGTTGATGACCAACCATCCCAGCATGCCCAGGATGAAGAGCACAAGGGCTACCCCCAAAATGGCCATAAAATAGGATGGTTTGCTGCGTTTCATTGATGCATTGCGCTGTGCTGTCATGTTCGGTTTGGATTTTGTTCCTCAATTGCCCACTATAATCATGTCAAAAATAGCAATTTTAAAGCGTTTGTGTATTTTTGCGGTTCCTAGACGAAAGGTTAATTTTTTACGCGCCCGATTAAAGCAACAGAAATGGAATACGCATTCAGGAATATTGAACGGAAATGGCAGGAGAATTGGAAGGCAAGCAATGCGTACAAGGTGTCAAATGAAAGCGCCAAGCCTAAATATTATGTGCTGGACATGTTTCCCTACCCAAGCGGGGCGGGTCTCCATGTGGGTCATCCCCTGGGGTATATTGCCAGTGACGTGTTCAGCCGGTACAAACGCTTGAAGGGATTCAATGTGCTGCATCCGATGGGGTATGATTCATTTGGTCTTCCCGCCGAGCAATACGCCATTGAACACGGGATTCCTCCTGCGGTTTCCACCGATCAGAACATCGCCACCTTCAGGTCTCAGCTGGACAAGATTGGCTTCAGTTATGATTGGGAACGGGAAGTGCGTACTTCTGACGAAGGATATTACAAATGGACCCAGTGGATATTCCTGCAGTTGTTTGACAGCTGGATGGACCGCAGGTTGCAGAAAGCAAGAAGAATCAGTGAATTGACGGCCATCTTTGAACTAGAGGGGAATGCCTCCCATCCTTGTCCTGGCGAAAAAAACCTTTCCTTCTCATCCGCTGAGTGGCTGGCATTTTCAGAGAAAAGAAAGGCTGAAATCCTGATGCAGTACCGCCTTGCTTTTTGTGGTATCGGGGAAGTGAACTGGTGTGAGGCCTTGGGTACCGTGCTGGCCAATGATGAGGTCATCAATGGTGTGAGCGAAAGGGGTGGACATCCTGTTGTAAAAAAGAAGTTGCGCCAATGGTACCTCAGGATAACTGAATATGCGGAACGCTTGTTGGCAGGGCTTCAAACCGTAGACTTCAGTGAAAGCATGAAAGACATGCAATCCAACTGGATAGGAAAAAGTTTTGGCGCAGAGATTGATTTTGAGCTCGACCTTGTTGACGCACCTGCTGAGGGTAAAAAACTCAAGGTATATACCACCAGGCCCGATACCATTTTTGGGATTGATTTTATGGTCATTGCTCCGGAACATGAGCTGGTGGCTACCATCACTACCAATGAACAGTCTACTGCTGTTGCCAGTTACATTGATTATGTCAACAGCAGGAGTGAGCGTGAGCGGATGGCGGAAAAAAAGATTACAGGTGTTTTCAGTGGCACCTGCTGCAAGCATCCATTTGAGGACAGGAAAATTCCTGTTTGGATCAGTGAATATGTGCTTGCAGGATATGGTACCGGAGCCATCATGGCGGTACCCTGTGGCGATGAGCGGGATTTCAAGTTTGCCAACCATTTCAACATTCCCATCACCAATATCATCGGTTCTTTTTATGATGGTAATGAAGCCAACCCCACAAAAGAGGCCAGGCTTGAGAACAGTGGCTTCCTCAATGGTTTGCTCATGTCTGATGCCATTGCTGTTGCACTGGATACATTAGAGACTTTGGGGATAGGCAAACGCCATACCAATTATAAAATGCGGGATGCCGCTTTCAGCCGCCAGCGCTATTGGGGAGAACCGTTTCCCATCGTTTGGAAAGATGAGGTGGCGGTTCCACTGTCTTCAACTGAATTGCCTATTGTGCTTCCCCCCATGACAGACCTGAAGCCTGGTCCGGATGCGCAGGGTCCGTTGGCCAATCTTCCTGAATGGGCCGCATACGAAGGCGGCACAAGGGAAGTCAATACCATGCCAGGTTATGCAGGGAGCAGTTGGTATTTTTTACGCTACATGGATCCCAACAATACTGATGCATTTTGCAGCAGGGAAGCCAGTGATTATTGGGGGCAGGTAGATCTCTACATCGGCGGAACGGAGCATGCTGTCGGACATTTGCTGTACAGCAGGATGTGGACCAAGGCCTTGTTTGACCTGGGATATATTGGTTTTGATGAGCCCTTTAAGCGCCTGGTGAACCAGGGCAAGATCGGAGGAGACTCCAGGCTGGTCTACAGGATCAGGGGTACAAAACAATTTGTTTCTGCAGGCCTGAAAGACCAGCATGAAACCGATGAACTGCATGTGGACCTAAGCATGGTAGATGGGTTGGATCTTGATATGGCAGCCTTCAGGCAATGGAAACCTGATTTTTCTGAAGCAACCTTTATCACCGAAGACGGTGTTTACAAGTGTGGGAGCCGTCTGGAAAAAATGAGCAAGCGCTATTTCAATGTTGTCAATCCGGATGA
>Ga0102874_1001039_pt1 | contig 9679 bp, 11 predicted proteins | sample Colrivmet1547A02_FD_78184 | JGI IMG/M metagenome (GOLD analysis project Ga0102874, IMG submission 78184) | Estuarine microbial communities from the Columbia River estuary - metaG 1547A-02 | ecosystem: Environmental > Aquatic > Marine > Intertidal zone > Estuary | place: USA: Columbia River...
AAAGGCAGCGGTACCTTAAAGACACAACTAGGAAACATTGATTTTTCTTACGGTGACTACTTGGTGATTCCACGTGGAATGATTTACCAAATTCATTTTAATGATACGAATAATCGCTTATTTGCCGTGCAATCATTTAATCCAGTATACACACCGAAGCGTTACCGAAATTGGTTTGGACAATTATTAGAGCATTCACCTTTTTGTGAGCGTGACATTCGTCCTCCCCATGAATTAGAAACGCACGACGAAGAAGGCGAGTTTTTAATTCGAATCAAGAAACAGGATGTATTATATGATTACGTGTATATGCATCATCCGTTCAATGTGATAGGCTGGGATGGATATAATTTTCCGTATGCCTTCTCAATACACGAGTTTGAACCCATTACAGGAAGAGTGCATCAGCCACCTCCAGTGCATCAGACGTTTGAAACAACTGGGTTTGTGATGTGTTCGTTTGTGCCGAGGTTGTACGATTATCATCCGGATTCGATTCCGGCGCCTTACAATCACAGTAACATTGATTCTGACGAGGTCTTGTACTATGTTGATGGTGATTTTATGAGTAGAAACAACATCGAGCAGGGACAGATCACCTTGCATCCTGCAGGGATTCCGCATGGACCACATCCAGGAGCATATGAGCGAAGTATTGGAAAAACAGAAACACAGGAATTAGCGGTAATGATTGATACCTTTAGGCCGTTAAAGGTTACAAAACAAGCCCTGGGATTAAAAGTTGATGGCTATGAAAAGTCATGGATTCACTAAAAAAATATTATATTAAAACATGGCAGCAGAAATAAAAAATTTAAAAGACATTGCAAACTATGAGTATGGCCTGAAAAAAATCTTCGAAGATGCCGAAGATTTCTTGCCTTTACTTGGGACAGATTATGTGGAGATGTATGTAGGGAATGCCAAACAGTCGGCACTCTATTACAAAACGGCCTTTGGATTTCAATCGGAAGCCTATGCTGGATTGGAAACAGGGATGAAAGACCGTGTTTCCTATGTATTGCGACAAGATAAAATTCGCTTGGTTTTAACTACGCCCTTGAATGAAGGCGGGGCACTAAACGAGCATATTTTAAAACATGGAGATGGAGTGAAGGTTGTTGCGTTGTGGGTTGAGGATGCAACTAAAGCGTTCGAAGAAACCGTAAAACGAGGTGCAAAACCATATATGGAACCTACACGAGAGGAAGATGCTCATGGGTATGTAGTACGTTCAGGAATTTATACATACGGAGAAACCGTACACATTTTCGTAGAGCGGAAAGGATATGATGGCATATTCCTACCAGGATATAGAAAATGGGAATCGCATTATAATCCAGCGCCTGTTGGATTAAAGTTTATTGACCACATGGTTGGAAATGTAGGTTGGAACGAAATGAATACCTGGGTCGAGTTTTATGCTAAAGTCATGGGATTTGCTCAAATTGTTTCGTTTGATGATAAAGACATTTCTACGGATTATACGGCCTTGATGTCAAAAGTAATGAGCAACGGTAATGGTCGTATTAAATTTCCAATTAACGAGCCGGCTGAAGGAAAAAAGAAATCTCAAATCGAAGAATATCTTGATTTTTATAACGGTCCGGGAGTTCAGCACATCGCTGTTGCAACAGACGATATCGTATCTACCGTATCAGCTATGCGTGATCGAGGCGTGGAGTTTCTCTATGTTCCTGAAACGTACTATGATGATTTAATTGAGCGGGTAGGTGAGATTGATGAAGATGTGGCAACCTTGAAAAAGCACGGGATTTTGATTGATCGTGATGATGAAGGGTATTTGTTACAATTATTTACTAAGCCAGTCGTAGACCGTCCAACCTTGTTTTTTGAGATTATTCAACGAAAAGGAGCACAGTCCTTTGGTAAAGGGAATTTCAAAGCCTTGTTCGAAGCTATAGAGCGAGAGCAAGAGAATAGGGGGACCTTGTAATTTAAGATAAGCATAACAAAAAAAGGGAGGCATCGCCTCCCTTTTTTTAATTAAATCGGTTTGAATTCTTATACGGTCATGATGTCCTTTTCCTTAACATCGAGAACATCATCAATGCGTTTAATAAAACTGTTTGTGATTTGCTGTACATTCTCTTCTGCTCCTTTGGCTAAATCCTCAGAGAGTCCTTCGCTTTTCATGTCCTTGATCATGTCCATGGCGTCTTTTCGGTTATTTCGCACACCTACTTTTGCATGTTCACATTCAGCCTTTGCGCGCTTAACTAAATCCCGTCGGCGTTCTTCAGTTAAAGGGGGTACAGAAATTATTAATTGTTCCCCATTACTTTGGGGGTTCAACCCAAGATTTGCGTTAAGTATACCTTTTGCAATGTCATTTAATAAGGGTTTTTCCCACGGTTGAACCACGATAGTTCGGGCATCCACGGTATTTACATTGGCCACTTGTTGTAGGGGAGTCATGGATCCGTAATATTCCACCATCACGCCATTCAACATACCCGGACTTGCCTTTCCCGCCCTTACTTTGCTTAATTCTGCTTCTAAATGGACGAGTGTCTTTTCATTGGAAGACTTGAACTCGTCAAAGATCATATCTAATTCTTCTGTCATCGGACTAATTATGTACGAGGGTTCCTACTTTTTTTCCTTTAAGTAACTCTTTAAGATTACCTGGCGTATCCATATCAAATACTATGATTGGCAGGTCATTCTCTTTACAAAGTGTAAATGCTGTTAAATCCATAACGTTTAAGCCTTGCTGATAGACTTCGTCAAAGGTGATTTTCTCATATTTTACAGCACTGCTATCTTTAAACGGATCGGCAGTATAAATACCATCTACTCGAGTACCTTTTAAAATAACATCTGCATTAATTTCTATGGCTCTTAAACTAGCAGCCGAATCTGTGGTAAAGAATGGGTTTCCCGTGCCGGCGCCAAAGATTACAATTCTTCCTTTTTCCAAATGACGAACAGCTCTTCTTCGAATAAACGGTTCAGCAATGGCTTTCATTTCTATGGCGGAAAGTAAACGGGTTTGCAATCCTGACGTTTCAAGGGCAGATTGTAAGGCCATGGAATTAATCATCGTAGCCAACATGCCCATATAGTCACCATGGGTGCGATCCATACCGCCTTCTTCTGCTTGAACACCTCTGAAAATATTACCACCACCAATTACAATGGCAATTTCAATACCCATTTCATGGATTTCTTTAATTTCAGCGGCGTAGTTCGCAAGACGTTGATTATCAATTCCAAATTGTTTTGAACCCATTAAGGATTCACCACTTAGTTTTAAAAGGATGCGTTTGTACTTCATGATTGAATTCAAAGATAATTAAAATGCCGTTTTTAGTGCAAAAAAAACCCCGTATTAACGGGGCTTAGTATTAACTTAAGGAAAATCTTCGGAAATCCGTGACGGTTAGTCCTTTCTCCGTAGTATTTAAAAACTGCTCTACAGTCAATTTATTATCTCGAACGAATTGTTGGCTAAGTAAGGTATTCTCTTGGAAGAATTTATTCAAACGACCCATAGCAATTTTTTCTGCCATATCTGCCGGTTTGCCTTCTTGAATCGCTAATTCTTTACCAACTTCGATTTCACGCTCAATGGTTCTGGCATCAACGCCATCTTTATTGATAGCAATTGGGTTCATTGCAGCTACTTGCATTGCTACTTGACGCCCAGCTTCAGTTGCATCTCCAGAGGCACTGTTCAAAACTACCATTGTTGCTAATTGGTTACCTGGGTGATTGTAAGCAACAACACTTTCTCCGCGCATTACTGCGTAGCTAGAAAGGTCTAGTTTCTCACCGATAACACCAATTTGCTCTGTGATTTTGTCTTCAACACTTAATTTACCATCATAAGATAGCGCTTTAAGTGCTTCTGCCGATTCAGGTAAGTTGGTAAGTGCTAAGTCTACTAAGGATTGAACAAGAGAAACATATCCTTCGTTTTTTGCAACGAAATCTGTTTCACAATTCAACGCTAATATAACTCCAGCTTTACCGTCTGCAGTTGATTGAGCAAGAATAATTCCTTCTTTGGCTTCATTATCACCACGTTTTGCAGCAATCTTTTGTCCTTTCTTGCGAAGAATGTCAATGGCTGTTTCGAAATCCCCGTTTGCTTCCACTAGGGCGTTTTTACAATCCATCATACCGGCACCGGTTTGCTGTCTTAATTTGTTTACGTCTGCTGCTGTAATTGCCATGACTTAAAAAATATAAATGTTAAATAATTATGCTTCTTCTGATGCTGACTCTTCGGTAGATGCTTCTTCAGTTGAAGTCTCTTCAACCGCTGGTGCTTCTTCTACTGCTGGAGTTTCTTCCACTGCTTCTACAACAGGTGCTTTAACAGCTGCTTTCTTTTCAGCTACTGGAGCCTCTGCAACTAATTCATCAGAACCTTCATCAGTTGAATCACCTTTCATGTTTTTGCGATCTTCAAGACCTTGTTGAATTGCGTTGCAAATCTCATCCAAAATTAACGCGATAGATTTAGTTGCATCGTCGTTAGCAGGGATAGGGAAATCAACTAATTTAGGATTTGAATTAGTATCAACAATAGCAAAGGTTGGGATATTCAATCGTTTTGCTTCAGCAAGGGCGATATGTTCTTTTAAAATATCAACGATGAAAATAGCTGCTGGTTGACGAGTCATATCAGCGATAGAACCAAAGGTTTTTTCTAACTTCTCACGTTGACGTGATTTGAATAATTTCTCACGTTTGTTTAAGGTATCCCACGTACCATCCGATTTCATTTTGTCAATTAATGACATTTTACGAATCGATTTTCTCGTTGTTTGAAAGTTGGTAAGCATACCACCTGACCAACGCTCAGTAACGAAGGGCATGTTTACTTTCGCTACGCGTTGCGCAACAATTTCTTTTGCTTGTTTTTTTGTGGCTACAAATAAAACTTTTTTACCTGACTTCGCGATTTGTTTCATCGCAGCAGAAGCTTGTTCTAAATGAACAATCGTTTTATTTAAATCGATAATATGGATTCCCTTTTTCTCTTCGAAAATGTAAGGAGCCATTGCTGGATTCCATTTTCTTTTAAGGTGACCAAAGTGTACTCCTGCTTCGAGAAGTCTTTCAAATGTTAGTTTTGACATATATAATTGTTTACGTTCCTGTAATTAAGCAATTGTTGAGGGATAAAATGGTGCTCAACAATTTGGATACTAAACCTCCAATTCTTCGATTAACGTTTCGAGAACTGGAATTTCTTTCTTGCTTTCGGCTGTCCTGGTTTCTTACGTTCTACCATTCTTGGATCACGTGTCATCAGTCCTTCAGCACGCAAGGCTGGTTTAAAATCTTCGGATATTTCAACCAAGGCTCTAGAAATCCCCAAACGAACTGCTTCCGCTTGTCCGTTAATTCCACCACCATTCACGGTAACTTTCACGTTGTATTGACCAACAGTGTCGGTTAATTCAAAGGGCTGGTTAATTTTTGTTAGCAATAAATTTGTAGGGAAAAATTCAGAAACTGGACGATTGTTAATCGTTACTTCTCCTTTACCTTTTGAAAGATAAACACGCGCTACGGCTGTTTTTCTTCTTCCTAAAGCATTTGTAATATCCATGAGTTATAATAAATTGTCTAAGTTCAACACTTCAGGTTGTTGCGCGTCATGCTTGTGCGCTGATCCCTTGTATACTTTTAAGTTGGTGTAAATTTGACGTCCCAACGTATTTTTTGGTAACATTCCTTTAATTGCTTTTTCAATTAAACGTTCAGGATGTTTCTTCAACATAACTTCTGCTGAAGTAAATCGCTGACCGCCTGGATAACCAGAGAATCTTACGTATTCTTTATCTTCTAATTTAGTACCTGAAAAAGCTACTTTTTCTGCATTGATAATAATCACGTTATCCCCGCAATCTGCATGAGGCGTATAACACGTTTTGTATTTACCACGTAGCACCTTTGCAACCACACTAGCCAAACGACCAACGTGTTGTCCTGAAGCATCCACAATAAACCACTTTTTCGCTGCAGTAGCAGTGTTTCCTGAAATTGTTCTGTAACTTAACGTATCCACAATCTTAAAAATTTAATTGTAAAACCCTATTTTAAGGGGGTGCAAAGATAGAAGGAATGTTTTAATAATCCAACCCGTACGATAAAAAAAGTACAATTATTTTGATTTAAACGCACCGATCGCATTTCTTGTAAATTCACTTAGCACCAATCTTCCGCTTATTCCTGCGCGTTCTTCTAGTAAATCGTCCCAGTGTGATGTGCCTTGCCAAAAGATCTTTTTTAGGTCTTTCATGGCCTCAGGATTGGAGTTAGAAAGACGCCCTGCAAGCACATCAACGGCTTCATCCATGGCTTCAATACTATCAAATACTTCGGCGTAGAGTCCTTTCGATTTTGCCCATGCGGCACTTCGCCATTCTGTTGCGTTAATTGCTAATTCGCTCATCGCGGACAAGCCGATCTTTCGTTCAACGGCTGGTCCAACAACGAATGGACCAATCCCTACAGCTAATTCCGAAAGTTTAATATCCGCTCGTTGTGTTGCAAAACAATAATCAACGGCAGAAGCTATTCCTACTCCACCACCTACAGCTTTTCCTTGCACTCGACCAATAATTAATTGGTCTACTGTTCTACACGCATTGATGACCTGAGCAAATCCAGAAAAGAAAACTTTCCCCGTTTCTAAGTTATCAATCGAAACCAATTCGTCGAAACTTGCTCCGGCACAAAACGTTTTTTCACCAATGGATTTTAAAATGATTACACGTACCTCTTTCGATGAACCTACCGAACGAATCTCATTCGCTAATGCCCTAAGTATTTCACCGGGTAAAGAATTGCTTTGCGGATGCCCAAATGTAATGGTTGCGATTCCGTTTGAAATACTGCTGTTTACTGAACCGTTTTCCATATTATTTAAGTGTAAAACTATCTGTACCTATGAGTTGTCCTTCGCAATAAATTTTCACCTTGAAATTTCCTTTACCAACTTCTTGTCCTTTTAAATCGTAGTAAATAGTTAAGTCAATTGCTTGGTTGTTATAATCAATGTCTTTTTTGTCAGAATATGCTTGTTGCCCATTTTCTGTATTCATTACATAATTCGCTTTACTTTGAAGTATTTCTCCACTTGGTGCGATAATCTGAAGGTAAATTGCTTTTCGTCCGCTGCTTGAGATTTGATTTTCACCGATGGTAAAGGATGACCGCATTTGAATAGCGTTCTTAGCTTTCGTGGTTGGTTCAGTTGTATTGTTCAACTTCATTCGCAAGGCTTCAGATTTGAATCCGTAAGCCTGAAGTTTTGCTCCTTTTTTAAGTTGCTCTGATTTTTGCTCGGCATCTTTTTTATAAGAATCGCGTTCCGTAGTGGTTTCCGTAAGTTTGTTGTTCGTTTCATCAAGAACGGATGTTAGCTTGGTGTTTAACGTGTGAAGTGAATCAATTTGTTTAACATACCCCCGCATGATAGATCTTAGTACTTCATTCTCCTTCTTTAAATTGAACAGTTCACGAGCAGATAATTTCTTGTTCGTATTCAATTGAGTTAGTAATTGTGAAATTTGAGCCTTTTGTTTATTTAAACTATCGGCTTTACTGCGATCCATTTCTATAAGCTGATCATAGGTGTCCAACATGTTTTTAAAATCTGTTTTTAAGTCATTTGAAAGACCACCTACATAGCCTTCGAGCATTTTATTCATGCCTTCCATATCTGATTTCAATACGAGATTGTCATTCTGACATTGGTTTAATTCCGAACGCTTAGAAGACCACAAAAATGTCATTGTAGCTATACCGATAAGTAGCAAGCCGATAATGCTGTACATGAGTACGTTTGATGCAGGTTGTTTATTTTCTGACATAATTTTAAATTTTAAACAAAGGTAAGGTAAAACAAATTAAGTTCCATGTGATTTTTGAACAGATACATAACGAATAAAGCGTAAAATGGATGCTTCTCCAACGGCTGTAAATCGAGCATCGCTGCTTGCAGGGTATGGTCCTCCATGATGCATGTCTGGTACAACGGAGACCCCAGTGGGTATTCCGGATATAATCACTCTTCCTGCCATGGAGCAGGCCATAGAATAAAGTGTTGATTCTTGCGGGTTTTTTCCAATGATGGTCGCGGTAAGTTGGCCTTGAAGCGTACCCAATGTGTTTTCTAATGGCTCCTTGTCTGTATATTCAACTAAAATACAGAATGGTCCAAAAACTTCTTTAGTTAGCGATTTATGTGTTTTAAATTCAATATGATTAACATGTAGAAAACCTTGTATTGCTGCAAACTCATCCCCATGTGTTAAATGCAATGAACCTATGGAGCTTGTTTGAATTTCATTCAGTCGTTTTTGATAACGGGTTTGAATCGTTGGATGTAATAAAGGGTGACACGGCGATTGATTGAATCGGAGTTTCATTAATCTAATGGTTTCGTCGATCAACGAACTGGGGCAAAAAATAACCCCGGGTTTGGTGCAAAACTGACCTGCGTCCGTAGTTATAGAATTAACAAGCGCGTTTACGTGCGACGTGATATTCTCTACATCAGGTAGGATTATCACCGGATTTACACTTCCCATTTCAGCGAAAAAAGGAATAGGTGCTGTACGGTTTTGCGCAATCCTAAAAAGTGCCATCCCGCCTTCAAAGCTGCCAGTAAAACCGCAGCCTTTGATCCGTTCATCTTGAACCAAGGCTTGACCGATACGGTACCCGTCGTCCAATACATGTCCAAAAATCCCAGGATGTAACTTGAGTTTACTTAGTGTATCACGAATGATTTCAGAACTTAATAAACTGGTTCCTGCATGGAAGGGGTGACCTTTAACGATTACCGGACATCCAGCCGCGAATGCACCCATAACATCTCCTCCGAGGGTGGAATAAGCTAATGGAAAGTTAGATGCACCAAATACAGCTATGGGACCAATTGGTAATGGCTTTTTAGTAAGGATACGATCGGCTAATACGGATTCTGTTCGTTGCTCCTCAAGTGCCCTTGCCGCATCTCGATACAGACGTAGTTGGTTTAAGGTGCGTTCAAATTCTATCTCAAAACGCGGACGGCTAAGACTAGTTTCTCTTTCGTATACGTAAAAAAGATCTTCCTTACGTACAGAAATTTGCTCGTGAAGTTCATTCAAAAAGTTCGTCCGAACGGATATGTCTAATAAAACTCCAACATCATGTGCGTCCTTTGCTTGTTGAAGACATTTGAGTAAATCATCAACTGAAGATACGGGATATGAATTCGGATTAATAGTGCCCGTGCGACAATGATATGTCTCAATAAAATTAGGCAAGAACTTAAACCGCTTCTACGGTAAATGTATAGGATTCCATGATGGCGTTCGCTAGCATTTTTTTACATGCTTCGTCTACACGTTCTTTGGCTGCTTCCATCGAGTCTGTTTCAACAAATAAGCGAATATGTCTTCCGATTCTCACGCCCTCTATTTCATGCATTCCAATGGATGACATGGCGTGGGTTACTGCTTTGCCTTGAGGATCTAATAAGGCATCGTGTGGCATTACGTCTATTTCAGCTTTGAATTTCATGGTGCTTCGTTGTGTTGTGCTCAATAATGGATAAAATCACATACAAAATTACAATTATTGGTAGTGCGTAGATTTTAAAAACAAAAATTGTTATCAACGAAATTCCTAACAAAAGGTATTG
>Ga0102874_1001069_pt1 | contig 9569 bp, 5 predicted proteins | sample Colrivmet1547A02_FD_78184 | JGI IMG/M metagenome (GOLD analysis project Ga0102874, IMG submission 78184) | Estuarine microbial communities from the Columbia River estuary - metaG 1547A-02 | ecosystem: Environmental > Aquatic > Marine > Intertidal zone > Estuary | place: USA: Columbia River Estuary...
ATCATGAACAAGATATTCGTAAAATGGGCGGGTTAAAATCTAAATTACCTATTACACATATTACATTTTTAATTGGATGTATTGCTATTGCAGGGGTACCTCCTTTTAGCGGCTTCTTTTCAAAAGATGAAATTTTAGCAGCAGCATTTGCAAAAAGTCCTATCTATTGGGCATTGGGTGTAGTAGGTGCTGCCATGACTGCTTTTTATATGTTCCGATTATATGCCACAACTTTTTTAGGAAAATTTAGAGGTACCGATGAACAAGCACATCATTTGCACGAAAGTCCATTTGCCATGACCTTGCCTTTAATATTATTAGCCCTAGCAAGTGCAATAGCAGGTGCGATTGGTATACCAGCATTAATGGGTGGCCATCATTGGTTGTCTCATCAATTAACGCCAATTGTTGGTGAAACAAAGGAAGTTGCTTTATCGCATTCAATAGAATGGGCTTTAATGGGCGCGTCGGTAAGTATCGCCGTTATTGCTTTATTTATAGCGGTGAATAGATATAAGCGTCAAGCAGATGGGGAACCCAATACTGCATTGGGTAAATTCTTATATAATAAATGGTATGTAGACGAATTGTATAATAATGCCATTGTACAACCTTTAAATAAATTCGCAGGATTCTTAAAAGAAACGATTGAGAAAAATATAATAGATGGAGCAGTGAATGGAACTGGTAAAATAGTGCAGTATAGTGCAAGAAAAATAAGATTAATTCAAAATGGACAGGTTGGGTACTATATCTTATTTATTGTACTAGGCATTATTCTGCTTTTCTTGTTTTGGTTCAATGATATTACCATCAATCGATTCTTTAATAATTTGATTAAATAAATTTATAGCAATAATGTTATTACTTTCTATTTTAACTATTCCGTTTATCGCAGCAATTATTTTGTTGTTTGTTAAGCATAAAGAAAAGGCAAATTACATTGCTATTGGATCTAGTGTTGTAATAATGGCACTTGCATTCAATATTGCATTTAATGGGGTAGCTAATTTTGATGCGGATTGGATTTTAAGTTTGAATGCTAGATTTATTTTAACTGCAGATGGCTTAGCTAAAATTTTAATTTTATTGACTGCTATTAGTTTCCCTGTTATTTTTATAGCAACTTCCAAAAACGAATTAAGAAATAGAAATCAATTTTTAGCTTTAATGTTATTTACACAGACCGGCTTGTTAGGTGTATTTTTAGCTGGAGATGCTTTGTTGTTTTATTTCTTTTGGGAGTTAGCGTTAATCCCAGTTTATTTCTTGTGTTCTATTTGGGGAGGAGAAAAGCGTATCGCCATTACGTTTAAATTTTTCATCTATACTTTTTTGGGCTCTTTATTTATGCTGATAGGTATTATTTTAGTGTATACAAATACCACAGATCATAGTTTTTTAATTACATCGTTTAAGCATGCTAACTTAACGCATGGTCAACAATTGGCGGCATTCGCTCTTTTCTTTACTGCGTTTGCCATTAAGATGCCTATTTTCCCTTTGCATACATGGCAGCCAGATGCGTATGAACAATCTCCAACTGCAGTGACCATGGTTTTAAGTGCAGTGATGGTAAAGATGGGATTGTATGGGATTATTAGATGGTTATTGCCATTATTTCCAGCAGCAGCAGCAAGTCATGCAAACTTTGTAATTGTATTGTCATTAATAGGTGTGATATACGCTTCCTTTATTGCCATCCGTCAGGATGATGTGAAACGATTAATTGCATATTCTTCCATTGCGCATATTGGATTAATGAGCGCTGCTTTATTCACTAATACTTCTATTGGAATGCAAGGCGTTTTAATCCAGTTATTTTCGCATGGTATTAATGTACTAGGGCTTTGGATTGTTGCAGATATTATTGAACAACAAACAGGTACTAGATCCATGAAAGCTTTAGGGGGACTTGCTAAAAAGCAGCCTACCTTGGCTATTTTATTGGTTGGTTTTGCTTTGGCAAATATTGCATTGCCATTAACCAATGCCTTCGTTGGGGAGTTTTTAATATTTAATGCCATTTTCCAATTCAATCCTTGGATGGCAGCATTTGCAGGAGTCAGCGTAGTACTTGCGGCAATTTATACATTAAATATGGTTCAAAAAATTGCCTATGGATCGGTGAGTGATGCAACTAACTTAATGCAAGTGCCTAATAAAAGTGCACAATTTGTATTAATGGTATTGTTGGGTATTGTTTTTGTAACTGGAGTATATCCTCAGGTATTATTTAATATAACTGCGGATACTTTGCAACAATTGTTTGTAAAATAATTAAATGAATTAGTAATGAATGCTATAATTGTATCTACTTTATTGGGTGTTATCATGATGTTTGTTTCTTGGGGAACAAGTAACACAAAGTTGCAAAGAAACATTGGACTTGTGGGTTTGCTTGTTTTAATCCTTGCCAATATTGCACAGATGAATGGATGGTTATCGGTTAATTTTGATACTAAAGGTATGTTGGCATTCAATGCCATTGGTTTATATGTTAACACCATTCTATTTACGATCACCTTTATTTATTTGTGGATTAACGGAGAAGAGATAGATAAAGTTGGAAACCATACTGCCGATTACTATGCTATTTTCTTTTTCATATTATGTGGCATCAGCATTCTTACTTCATTTGATAATTTATTGATGTTGTTTATAGGTATTGAAATATTATCTATTCCATTGTATATTTTAACGGGTGCTGACAAAAAGAATTTATTTAGCAATGAAGCGTCCTTGAAATATTTTCTGATGGGTTCTTTTTCAACAGGCATCCTCCTACTGGGCATTGCTTTTATTTATGGAGCCACGGGAAGTTTTCATTTAAATATGCCCATTTTGAATCCTGCCACGAATTTGCCGGTGGAGCATTTTTTAATGTCTGCAGGGTTACTATTATTATTTGTTTCCATGAACTTTAAAGTATCGGCAGCGCCTTTTCATTTTTGGACACCCGATGTTTATGATGGAGCTCCTACTGTTTTTACATCCTTTATGGCAACCGTTGTGAAAGCAGCTGGTTTTGTGGCGTTTATTAAAGTGTTTGAAGTGCAAAGAATTGCATTAGGACAAAATACATGGATTATCATTTTACCATTTGTAATAGTCTCTACATTACTAGTGGGGAATATCACTGCGGTTTTTCAGCGCAGTGTAAAAAGAATGTTGGCGTATTCGAGTATTGCACAAGCCGGATTTATGTTGTTTGCACTATATGGTAATTCTACCTTTAACAATGAAGCACTTGTATTATACATCGTTGCCTATTCATTAGCCACCATTGGCGTGTTTGCCGTTTTAATCAAGATGAAGGATTATAGCATTGAATCTTTTAATGGGTTGGCAAAACAACACCCTGCATTGGCTTTCCTAACTACTTTATTTTTATTTTCATTGGCAGGTATTCCTTTAACTGCAGGCTTTTTTGCTAAATATTATATGTTGAATGCCATTTTCACTGCAGGTGCTGGCATTTGGTTATTAGTTGTAGCCATTTTGTTTGCTGCAGTGAGTGTTTACTATTATTTTAAAGTGGTTCAGGCAATGTATTTTGTGGAAGGCTTGCCAGCCGTTCATCCTATCGAAAAAAGCTACGAGCGAAAGCTATGGGTGATTGCCATTATTCTGCTCGTCCTTGGTGTTTTCCCTAGTTTACTGTTCAATTATCTATACTTTTAGCCGTTCTTCAAAAACTACCCCCTCCAAAGCACTAATTGTTCAATCTGCGCTACCTTTAGGTTTATAAACTCCAAATAATGACGATTCAGGATTCATTTGTATTGGCTTGGCGAACAGTAAAGGGTAATAAATTAAGAACAGGTATCACTGTAGCTATTATTGCTTTTGGTATCATGGCTTTAATTGGTATTATTACCGCCATTTCCGCTATGAATCAAAGTTTAAAGGAGAACTTCTCCTTTATGGGCGCCAACGCATTTAGTGTACGCTATAAGGAAATAAATGCTAGAATGGGTGGTCCAAACCAAGAGGATGAATTTGCAAAAACAAAGAAGGGACAGAAGGAGAAAAAATCAAATTTAGGAAAACCAATAAGAGTAGAAGAAGCCACTTATTTTAAAGAGCATTATGGCTTTTCACGTGCCTTAGTAAGTATATCTAGAAGAGGCAGTGGAAATAATGAGTTGCATTATAAAGACAAGAAAACCAATCCACAAGTAAGTTTAATGGGGGGAGACGAAAATTATCTGGCAGTGAATGGCTTCTCGCTTTCTGCGGGTAGAAATTTGAACAATGTAGATATTGAATCGGGACGAAATGTATGTATGATTGGAAGCAATGTGGCTGCAAAATTATTTCCGAGCAAGCCTGAGTCATGTGTAGATAAAATAATTTTACTACAAAGCAAACCTTACCGAGTGATTGGTTTATTAAAATCTAAAGGCTCGAGTGCACTGATGCGTCAGGATGACATTGCCATTACTTCTGTAAAAAATGTAAGACAATACGAAAATGCAAATCCATCCTATGCCATTGGCATCATGGTTAACAATGTAACCGAATTAGATCCTGCCATTGGGGAAACTACGGAGCAAATGAGAAAGGCAAGAAGACTAATACCAACAGAAGCGGATAATTTCGTAATTGATAAAAGCGACAAGTTTGCTGAAATGTTTATTGGATTTTTAGCGGGTATTAGTGGTGCTGCAGGTGCGATAGGGATGATTACATTAATTGGTGCCGCTATTGGGCTTATGAATATTATGTTAGTAGCTGTGAGTGAAAGAACCAGAGAGGTTGGATTAATCAAAGCCATTGGTGGCAAGAAAAAAGATGTACGTCGTCAATTTTTATTTGAAAGTGTTTGTATTAGTTTACTAGGTGCTGTTTTTGGTATTATATTGGGCGTTGGTGTAGGAAATATATTCAGCTTAGTGTTAAATACAGGTTTCGTTATTCCTTGGTTCTGGGTCATTACAGGAATTATTATTTGTTCCATTGTAGGGCTGGCTGCAGGTATTTATCCTGCCATGAAAGCAGCTTCATTGAATCCTATTAATGCATTGCGTTACGAATAGCATTCATTTATAGAATTAGAAATTAATACATACACGCCTCTCGCTCACAAAACGCTGTAGTGGCAATAAAGTGTAAGTATTCATTTTCATAATTAGCCAGTTTATATTTTGCATTTTATCCTTTTCGCTACGCTATGTTTGAAGTTCGGCTTTGGTATATATTTATTTCTAATTTTATTCAATTTCATTTTAAGCCAATTGATAAAAAAGCAAAAGACCCGCATTGCGGGCCTTTTGTATAATCGAAAAGTATATAATTACTTAGGATCTAAAATATGCTTTATGCGATCTTGTAAATCATCAAAGTGATTCACTGTGTTTGCATCTGTGAAACCTCCTTTGTTGGCTTGAATATTTGAAGCTAATTTTTTCAATTGTGCTTTTGCTTCAGAAACAACATCGGTGTTTTCAACATCAACTGAAGGCCCCATTCTAAACGACGCGGCAGCTGCTGCTGCAGCATTTGCGCCTGCATCAGGATGAATAATATCTTCTAATTGAGCTACATAAGCCTTTTGTAAGTTACGACGGTAAACATCAGTCGCTTTCTTGCTAGTTAACTCTGCAAAAATTCCTTTACGGGTATCTTCCATCATATCATGTAAAGAATAAGTTGCGTTGCCATATCTTGTCGTGCTTGTTATTAAACGATATAAACGGCCTTTTTCTAGTAAGCTTTTTAAAACATTTGTTTGAATGCTTTGTAAACGCTCATTTGCAATAGGGCTAGATATTTTGTTTAAAATAGTATTATCTAAAATCCATTTAGGGGTTGTAAACAATTGTGTTTGCAAGAAATTCATTGCAGACTTTTGCATAGCAACAGGCGTTGGTGTATACACATCACCTGGTTCTTCTATACTCTTAAATGTTTCGTTTACACCACCAATATTTTTTGCCACATGGCCCATGTATCTATTAAATTGAGAAACCAATTGACCATACATGTCATTTAAATTTTCGTAACGGTCTCCTTCTTCTTTAGTCCACTCAGGAAGATTTTTAATAATAACTTGTAAATTTTTAATTCCGTATTCACTTGCTTTTACTGCGTTATCACTTAAGTCTTCTGACTGCGCGCGTGGGTCAGCGTTGAAACCTTCACCACCAAACCAAACTCTATCGGACTTACTTAATGCATCTATTATCCACTTGTTGTTGATTTTTTTATCTGCTTCATCTCCAACGCCTGTATAGGTATAACCCCATTTAATCGCCCACTTATCATAATCTCCAATGTGTGGGAATAAACCAGACTGATTGATATTATCTTCAGGCTGTGCAACATAGTTAAAGCGTGCATAATCCATAATGGATGCAGTGTGGCCATTTGCTTCCACCCAATTTTTACTTCTTAAAGAGTCAACAGGTGTCTTGCTACTGCTACCCATATTATGTCTTAAACCCAAAGTATGACCTACTTCGTGAGAAGAAACAAAACGGATTAAATTACCCATTAATTCATCATCAAATTTTATTTTTCTTGCAGCAGGATCAACAGCCGCAGTTTGAATCATATACCAATCATGAACTAAGTTCATTACATTATGGTACCATCCAATATGACTTTCTAGAATCTCACCACTTCTTGGATCGTGTACCTGAGGACCATATGCGTTTTCGATATCAGATGCGAAATAACGAATCACAGAGAAACGCGCATCCTCCAAACTCATGGTAGAATCGTTTGGCCATTCTTTACCTTGAATCGCATTTTTCCAACCTGCTTGTTCAAAAGCTTTATTCCAATCGTTCACACCGGCAATTAAAAATGGAACCCATTTTTTAGGAGTTGCTGGATCTATATAATAAATAATAGGTTTAATTGGCTCAACCAATTCACCACGCGTATACTTTTCTAAATCTGCAGGCTTTGGTTCTAATCTATATCTTACGGCAAACACTTTGTTATCTACTTTATGTTGATCGTCAGAGAATTGAACAAAATTGTCAGCAAAATATCCCACTCTTGAATCAAAAAAGCGGGTATTCATTGGAACCTTAGGCAATAATCTAATGGAAGTATTTAATTCTAAAGTAACGGCACCTGCGTTCATAGCAGCTGGAATGGAAGCACTGCCACCTCCACCCATAGGGCTGCCTGGCGTTGGAGCACTAGCGTTATATGTTTTAACGGTTCTCACTTCCATATTTATTGGGTAAGACTTAATACTTTCAATATAGGATCTGTCTGAAGCCAATCCCATTAAGCTAAACATTCTTTTAGCACTCGGCGTTAAGCTAACTGCTTGATTATCACCTTTAAAGAATTCCGTTACATCAATCACAGATGAACTTGAATCTTTTCCTAAGGCCTTTATATCAAAAGAAGCTACAATTGGGTCTAAATAAGAGTTTTTAACTGCTTTAGCAATGGTTTGGGTAGAATCTGCTCTACTAATTAGCGTTACCACACGCATAAAAATGCGTTGGTTAGGCCCTTTTTCAAACTGTAAGCTTTGCTCATTTACCTCTTCACCACCGTACTTTCTTGCACCCCCTGCTACCTTGGTAAAGCGGGTTACTGCAAGCAATTCACGGCCTAAAAGGTTGTCTGGGATTTCAAAGTAGTATTTGTCATCTAAAAAATGTACAGAAAACACACCTTTTTGACTAACTGCTTTCTTGGTAATCACCTCACCAAATGCCTTTGGACCCACTTTAGCGGGCATGTCTTTTTTAACACTGTCAGGGCGCTGAGCTTGGTCGGGTCGCTGTGCATTTGAGCTTATTGTCAATACGACACAAAGACTAGTAAAAATCAGGATTTTTTTCATATTTGTTATTTATTATAATTAAGAAACGAGTCATAAATATATCAAATTCCATGAACAGTAGTTAGCTATATTAAATTTTAAATAAAAAAATGCCTTGAAATTTGTTTCAACCAATAAATTACTTATTTTGTAACCCCTTAGAAACTAGTGCATAGAGATTCGAGTGATTTCTAAACTAATAGTGAAAAGGACAAACTTTATAAATTTTTATTTAAAACCAAAAATCAATTGAATCATGGCTGATTTAACTAAACCAACTGCAACTACAACCGCTGCTAAAAAACCAGCAGCACAGCCTAACAAAGGCGGTAACTTGATTGCAACTTTAGCTCCTATTGCTTGTATCATAGCAGGCTATGTTATCTGGCGTTTTGTGTTAGGTAATGCATCAAACTTCTCTAACCCTGACAAATCTGGTGCTTGGTTCTGGCCTTCACATAAAGGACCATTGGGCACTTTCACTAAAATGTATGAAGGTGGTATCGTTGTGCCTATTTTGATTGGTTGCTTTTTAATCGTATTAACTTTCGTTGTTGAAAGATTATTAACTGTTGCTAAAGCAGCAGGTACTGGAAGTAATACTGAGTTCATCCGCAAAGTGCAATTTCATTTAGCAAACAAGGAAGTGGACAAGGCAATTGCTGAGTGTGATAAGCAAAAAGGATCTGTAGGTAATGTAATGAAGTCTGGCTTGAAAAAGTATAAAGAAATGATTACGAATACTGAATTAGATTCGGACCAAAAAGTATTGAATATTCAAAAAGAAATTGAAGAAGCAACTGCATTGGAATTGCCAATGTTAGAAAAGAATTTAGTATTCTTATCAACCATCGCATCGGTAGCAACCTTATTAGGATTGTTTGGTACGGTATTAGGTATGATTCGTTCTTTCTCTAAATTAGGTGAAGAAGGTGGTGGTGAAGCTGCTCGTGAATTATCTCAAGGTATCTCTGAGGCCTTGTATAACACTGCATTAGGTATTGGTACTTCTGCTGTCGCTATTATTATGTACAACGTGTTCACTACAAGAATTGACGCAATTACATATGGTATCGATGAGTCTGGATTTACTTTAACTCAAAGCTTCGCAGCAAACTACAAATAGTAGAAACATATTTTAAATAAGGGTAACCTTATTCATAAATTAAAAGATAATAAAAATGGGTAGAGCCAAATTACCTCGTAAGAGTACCAACATCGACATGACTGCCATGTGTGATGTGGCTTTCCTTTTATTGTCATTTTTTATCTTGACAACTAAATTTAAACCTTCAGAAGCAATTGCAGTGACCACTCCAAGTTCGGTGTCATCCAAGGTTGCTCCTAATAAGGATTTCGTTTTAGTAACGATTGATAAAGATGGTAAAGTTTTTCTTACGATAGATGACAAGGAAAAAAGAACATTAGTTGTTAACTCTTTAAATGCTTCAAAAAATTTAGGAGTTGATGTAGCTAAATTTAAAGCTGCTGATTTTATTGGCGCTTCTTTTGGTGAATTAAATTCTTTCTTGTCTGTAGCGCCAGAAAACAGAAAAGGAAATGCACTTCCTGGTATTCCATGTAAGGATACTACGAATAATGAGATGATCGATTGGATGCGCGCAGTGAGTGAAGCGTATGCTGGCGAAAAGATGGATCTTTTATTAAAAGGAGACAACCTATCTAAATATCCTTCATTTAAAGGAGTAATGACTGCATTCAAAAGGAATGATATTCAAAAATTTCAAATGGTTACAAATCCTGAAAATGC
>Ga0102874_1001085_pt1 | contig 9481 bp, 13 predicted proteins | sample Colrivmet1547A02_FD_78184 | JGI IMG/M metagenome (GOLD analysis project Ga0102874, IMG submission 78184) | Estuarine microbial communities from the Columbia River estuary - metaG 1547A-02 | ecosystem: Environmental > Aquatic > Marine > Intertidal zone > Estuary | place: USA: Columbia River...
CGAAGTACATCTGTCCAGTCGCTGTCGCGCAGCGCGGTGGGCAAATTATAGGTTATGACCGTGGACCGGGTATTGATCAGCACCAGCACGCGTTCGCCGTCGAGCTCGCGCTCAAAAGCAAGGACGTTGGGGTGAGAATAGGGTTTGAGCGAACCGTTGCGTAACGCTTCGTGCTCGAGCCGCAGGGCAAACAACTGACCGTAGCGTTCCTGCAGGCCTGGATTGGCCGCCCAATTCACAGGGTCTTTGGTGAAAAAACTTTGGGTTCCGGCCACGCCTACTTCTTGGCCTGAGTAAATGAGCGGAACTCCGCCCATCAGCACCGCAGCCGCTTGGGCGGCGAACGAAGCTTCAACTCCGCCAAAAAGGGTCACGGGCGTTGCCTCCCAGGCCGACTGGTCGTGGTTGGTGGCGAAGCGAAGTCGGATCGCGGGCGAAGCGTTGGCTTCGGCCGTATTGGCGGTAAAAAGGTTGGTGACCGGTGCCTGAGCCGTTCCAAACACTTGCTGTAGGTTGTAGTTCCAATTCCAGCCGTAAATCAGTGGCATTCCGGCATTGTAGTGGTCGGGGCGCTCGCCCTCGGTCAAAAACAGCAGCTTGCGGTCGGTGATTCCCTTGAGGTTGTCCATTGCGGACTTCCAAAACGCAAACGGAACAAAGTCCGCCGCATCAAAGCGGAATCCGTCAATGCCCACCTCAAACACCCAGTACTTCATTTCATTAATCATCGCCAGCTGGAGTGCGGGATTGGCATAGTTCAGGTCGGCGACATCCTGCCAGTTGGTTCCGGGGGGATGCACAATTGCGCCCGCCGCATTAGTGGTTTACCACTCGGGGTGCTGCGTGATCCAAGGGTGATCCCACGCGGTATGGTTGGCCACCCAGTCGATGATTACCGACATTTTGCGCTCGTGGGCCTCGGTAATCAGTACTTTAAGGTCATCTATGCTACCAAACTCCGGGTCAATGGCGCGGTAGTCCGCCACACAGTAGGGCGAACCTACGGACTTGAGTTGCCCCATTTTGAAGACGGGCATCAACCAAATCGTGTTGACATTCAGCGACTTGATTCGGTCAAGGTCGGCGGTAATGCCGGCAATTGTGCCCGCTGCCGAATGGGCGCGCGGGTTGACTTCATACAGCAAGAGATCTTCGGGGTCTACCACGTCAGTGAGCGAATTCCATGGTTGGGGTTGGGGTTCGGGGCGGCAAGAAGCCACTGAGGCCAATACGAACGACCAAATTAAAAGTTTGTTCCATTTCACTAACCGTAAAACTACACGGTAATCGACCTTTACCACCATGAATACTACCGATGTCAAAAAATGGAAGATGCTTTTGCTGAATTGGCTCTTCGTATACCCTCTGATCAACGTCATCATTCCAGTAGTGTTTCCGCTAACTGAAGGATGGCCAATGTTGCTAAGGACACTTTTGCTTACGGCACTACTGGTGCCGATTATGGGGATTGTATTGCCCAGACTTCACCAGTATTTTGGTGTGTGGTTACGTAAATAAGCACCTTAATTTAGGACACTGATGAAGCGTCTCTCTTTGTACCTCGGTCCGCTCGGATTTGCGGCCATTCAGTTGTCTGGATTCCCACCACAGCAAAGTGTCGTAATGGGCACCGCTTTTTGGATGCTCCTTTGGTGGTTTACTGAAGTTATTCCGCTTGGAATCAGCGCTCTGCTGCCACTCATTCTCTTCGGCGGAACCGGTATCCTCACCAACGAAGAGCTCGCTAACGCCTATGCAAATCCACTCATTTATTTATTCATGGGTGGATTCCTGCTTGCTCGCGGTATTGAGCGTCATAAGTTGCACCGTCGGCTTGCTTTGGGGATTCTGAGGCATGTCGGGCACCGAAGTGAAACGGTACTTGCAGGCGTCATGCTGGCCACCTATACCCTTAGCCTGTGGATGAGCAATACGGCCACTGCGGTTATGATGCTTCCGCTAACGTTGTCACTTTTGACCCACATTCCAAGCGAAAATGATGGCCTCGAACGTCGGGTACTACTGGGTATGGCTTGGGGCGCCAACCTCGGTGGTATCGGAACGCTCATTGGGACTCCGCCGAATTTAGTTTACGCTGCATTTCGTGAAGAGTCTTTTGGAATTCAGACGGGGTTTATTGAATGGTCAATTATGGCATTCCCCATTTCATTAGTGCTGTTGGTGATTGCCTATTTTGTAATTCGCAGCGGAATGCGTTCAGTAGACCTTGGCGACCTCGAGTGGCCCCAATCCGAACCCTGGACCACGGGCGAACTGCGTGCAGCCTTGATTTTCAGCACAACCGCAATCTTATGGATGACCCGTCAATGGGTTGAACCATTGGTTACTCCGTACGGCTGGACGCTCCCCGATCAAGTCATCGGTCTCGCTGGTGGAATGCTCATGTTTGTCATTCGTGACGGACAAGGGGCCCCACTCTTGCGCTGGAAGGATGCCCGCAAGATCGAATGGGGAATCCTTTTATTATTTGGCGGCGGACTTTCGCTAGCCGCCGGAATGCAAGCCTCTGGCTGGCTCGACGCGCTTCAAGCCCTATCTGGCCACCCAATGCCCGCATGGGTTTGGATCTTCATCTTCACGGCCTTCGGCGTCTGGACCACCGAGCTCTTTAGCAACATGGCCCTTGTAAGCGGAACCCTACCCGTCGCCCTTGCCGTTGCCTCAGCTCAAGGTCTTGCCTTTGAGCAACTTGCCCTGCCCCTCACCGTCGGAGCTAGCTGCGCCTTCATGCTCCCCATGGCGACTCCGCCCAACGCCATCGTATTCAGCTCGGGCAAAGTCACGGTGCCCTACATGGCCGGTCGCGGATTCTGGATGAACATCTGGGCAACCCTAGTGATTGGGCTGGCGTTTAGCTTGATCTAAGACGTCCTGACCAACGTACCTAGTTATTTGCTCTATAAAAGAGGACTTTAGAGATTTTGAGCTCTTCAGAATTTACACTGTAAATCAATCCTACCTGCCGGTTGACCTGTACGAAACGTCGATGACCACCGACTTTGATGCCGAGGTTCGGGTATCGGGTGAGCAACCCAATCACATGGTTTACGTTGTGTTCAAATTCCCGAGCAGTCAGATCGTCAAACGCTATCTGTAAGCTTTTAATCTCTGCCGTGATTGCGTCTGCCACGCGTACAGAGATGATTGTCTTCACTGCACGCTACACTACCCTTCGATTCATCCATTCCGACAGGCTGATCACCTTTTGAGCACCACTGCTCATTTCGTGATCCAACATGTACTCGTCACCCTTCCAGTCGATCCTGATTTCGCCTGTGGCCGGATTCACGTACCCCTTGAGCGCCACATTTTCCTTGACGGCCTCCAAATAGCGGAGCTTGTGTTCCGCCAATTCCACGCGCGGATCGAGCTGGTCAAAAAATGAGGCGTCGACGACCGAGCCAAAGTCGTGCCCCTCACGTTCGAGTTCGGCAAGCCATTCCGTAAGCTCGCCCTGAATCAATTGCTGTACTTCCATTTCTTCTTTGGTTAAATGAGACGGCAATTTGGGCATGGTCAGGGGCGCTAGTCGGTTGGTAAACGAATATAAGCATTTGCCGAAAATCCCACTTAAAAGTCCTATTTTCGAACCACTACACCCGCTTAACGCACTTAAAACGAACCGAAATGCGCACCAACCTCGAAATCCTGAGCGACGCCTGGCAATCCCTCAAAGGCCAACGTGTCTTAGCTTTTGGGACCCTGTTTGTCTACATTCTGATCGTGGGCACCCTCTCGTTCATTGACAGTGCCGCATCATTGGGCCTACTCAGTTTGGTGTGGACTCCATCATTTGACCTCACCTCGAATGTTGGCGTTCTTCAAGTCCTTTGGTCCGGAGCCTTTAGTCTGGGTTCCGCCACGTTTATGCTCAAAGTGGTACGCCGAGCCAACCCTGATTTTGAAGACATCTTTTCAGGTTTTAACCAATGGAAGCGGGCCACTTGGACCTCCATCGCATACGTAGTTCGGTTGATCCTGTGGTTCCTCCTACTCATCATTCCCGGAATCGTGAAATCCTTTGCCTACGCCCAAACGTGGTTTATTCTAGTCGACTACCCGGAACTCACCGCCAACCAAGCCATCAACCGGTCTGAAGAAATGATGCAGGGCCATAAAATCAAGCTCTTCCTGCTGACGCTGTGGATTCTCCTTCTCGTCCTGCTCGGTGTCATTACCCTATTCATCGGATTCTTTTGGATCGGCCCTTGGATCGCCGCCACCTCAGCCCAATTCTACACTGAGGTCAAGGCGGACTGGCTTCGCCGAAACGGAGTTCAAACCGAACCCACAGCAACCGCAGAAGGCGCAGGCGAATAGCCAACGAGCCAATCTCGGCAAACATCGCCAACCTCGCCAAAAGCCAACGAGCCAACCTCGCCAATCTCAGCCAAATTAAGGCTGCGTAATTCGTCCATTCAGCTGTCCATTAGACTCAGCAGATGGTTCTGGCTCATCGCCCAATAAAGCAATTCCGCGCACCAGCTTAGGCGGGTAATCCGCTGGAGTCAAGGTGCGTACACCCTTCAGCTTCCACGAACGCTGCAAACCGTCTTGTTTCGCGCGCATGTCGGCGACCACGGACGCGATTCCGGTTGGGAGGTCAATGAACACTCCCCCGTACACCAATGAAAAGTACCCAAGAAGAAACGAACCAAGTCCCACATCTACATTGTTTGCAACTACTCCAACGGGGATCGCGGCGAGAACCAATCCAGACCCCACCGTTGAAAAAATTGCCCAATCGCGCTTGCGCTCGTACACCAATTCGTAGACCGATGTGTCCTGTCCGTCGACCATCCACAAGTAGTTCACTCGAGTAGGGCGGCGGTTTTCAGAACTAAATTTCGGAACCTTGAATTCCGTAATTACCGCCGATTCGCCCTGGTTCGTCGTAGTGATTTCGACATCCATTGAATTGCAGCGAACACCAGCTGCGTCAAAAACCTCCAACTGAATTTCGCGCGTGGTGAGCACCTTTTCAGCCGGAATGGCCACATTTTTTACCCAAAATACTGAGGTACACGAGGCCATTGAACCCGCAACCACGAACGAAAGCAACGTTGATTTATTCATGCCGCCGAATATATACAATTGCTCCGTCTTGCCATTGGCATTCTTTGCAAGACAGCAACTAACTTGGCTCAAGTATTGCGCATTTCTACTCATGATTCGATCCTCTACCCTCCTGCAACTTGGAGTTTGCCTGGTGCTCACTGCTTGTTCTGTTCAATATGACTCCCAGTATGGACTGCGTTTGAATCCTTTAGAGCGAACCACAGTGGCTCACGATCGAAACGAACGTGAAGTCAATGCAGCAGAGCCAGAGGCTAGCGTTGTTCCGACTCTCGAACCACAGTGTTTCGCCAACTCACCCATGGACTATTCGATACAGGGATCGATCGAACTTCCGTTTAGTATTCAAGCGTTTCAAACTGAATCAACAGTTGGGCAAACGTTTGCTACCGAGGCAATGGACGCTGCCAACGTTCAAATCGTCACTCATGATGCGAACGAATCGGCCGACCACGAAAGGTTTATACAACCCGAACGCAGCATGCTTACGGCTTGGATCATGTGGGGCGTCCCGGTACTACTGATGCTTACCGGCGCCGGATTTTTACTGAATTTTGGTCTTCACTGGTACTACCTCGGCAAGAATCGCCGTGCAAATACGGCTACGTTTATTTGGGCGCTCACCGTTGCCGCATCTGTGATTGTGTGGTTCCTGAACTCCCTGCACCTCGGAATCTTGGCCTTTTTAGTTGGACTTGTAGTCCTTTTACCGCTACTCGTAATCCAGTTAATTCGCGTAATCAAGGATGCGATCCTTTTAAATAAGATTGCCACAAAGAAAACGCGTCGTGAAGCGCGCCGGCAGGATACCAAAGCTTAAGCAATGAAGTCCAAATTACTTTTAATCGCAGCAGTTGCAGCAGGAACATCTTGTTCCATAGGTTTTGATTCACAGTACGGCTTGCGCATTGAACCACAACGAGTTCGGAGTTCGGGTATCCCTGGTCCAAACACAACCGAATCAGCGTCGTTCGAAGCAGCACCTGGAGCACCGTTCATAGAGGCGTGGAGCGTCGAGGCTCCCAGCACCCACGAAATTCGCATCGATGGCCCGAACGAGTTTGAGGTGCTACCCACACAGACCGAATCCGTTCACGTTGAGCGTGCAGAACTTCATTCAACCGCATCAAATGAATTAGCGTCGAGGGCAGACGAGCCAGCAACCGCGGACGCAACACGCGAATCCATTCCATATTGGGTTGAAGGACTCCTCGGAATACTACTTGCGTTGGTGGCCATAGCACTACTCGCAGGCTCCTTTTTTGCACTGCTCATGGGTGTGTTGAGTTTTGGCTTTGGTGACATCGCCTTGGGGTGGATCCTTATTGGCGGAGCCATTGTGGCATTCATCTTAGGATGGATTCTCTTAGTCTACGCGGGACCGATGCTCCCTGAACTACCACCATTTTTGTTCCGAATTCCGTTCTTTTAAGGATCATTCACTGCATTTAACCGCCCAAACGAAGCGAATTACATTTCATCGCACCACGGTGCTGAACTGCATTCATTTTTACACGTTCTTTAGGTGATGGATCCGTTTTACCCAATTGAAGTATTTAGCACCGTATGGTGGTGGGGCTGGGCCTACTTTGGCACCTACACCCTATTCTTGATGCTGATGGCTCGGGCGAACGACAACCTGCGCTTGTGGACCGAGCGCATCCTGGGCTACAGCCTCATGGCGCTCTACCTCGGGGTTCACCTTCACCAAGTCTCCAACGGCGTGTGGAGCCTGTCGACCTCGCTCCCCGGCCACTTGTGCTCGATCAGCTTCTTGCTCGCGGTCATTTACTTGACCACTGGCAGCACCAAAGTCTTGCTGCCCCTCACCTTTTGGGGCATCACGGGCGGAGCGCACGCGCTGATTACCCCCGGCAGTCCGCTGGGCGACCATCCGCTCTACCTCATCGAATTTTGGGTGCAGCACACCACGATCGTGCTGGTTCCGCTCTACGCGCTTCGCAGCGGAGCCTGGCTCATCCCCGCCCGCGCCTGGGTCAAGGCGTTCTGGGGCAACCAATTCTTGCTGGTTCCGATTTTTGTACTCAACCGCGTCGCCGGAGCCAACTACCAATTCCTCCTCGCTCCCCCGGCCGTCAACAATCCCCTACTCATCGGCCCTTGGCCGTGGTACTTGGTCGGAATCGACGCCCTCATGCTCGGCCACTACTGGCTGATTCAGAAGTGGTTGGGTAAGCGAAGCTAAAGCTTCGCGTTGCTGGTTTCTGGTTACTTGTTTTTCAACGGATTCCGAAACCGATACAGGTAGCGCGCCGCAAGTGCGGCGTGGGGTTGCCAGCGTTCCACGAGGCGGTCGATGCGGTCGGCGTGTAGTGAATGCGCATGTCGAGCACGCAGCTGAGGGCGTCCTCGTATATGTTTCCGGTGGACTCCAGCGGCGGAACCTCCATTCGGTCCACCACCGCCCGTAGCGCGGGGTCAGACTGGCGAAGGTGCTCAATGGCAGAAAGGGTTTCGGCTGAAATCATGCCAGGTTAACCCCAAAATCGTTGAGCGGGTTCTTGCAGTTTCTGCTCCGGGCGAAGCGCGAAGTAGCAGTTTTTACCAAAAATCAAGGCTAACTCGCTGACGTTAAGTAAAAAATGCGTGCCAACTTGAAGTCATGCGACACACTACCCTACTCCTCGCCCTCGCGGCCCTCGCCGCCACCTCGTGCAGCCTTCACCTTGATTCGCAGTATGGACTGCGTTGGGACCGAAGGGTTCCGGTCGACCGAAGTCGATCAGAAGTACATGATGGCATTCGTGAATCCCCTGAAAACCCGTCGATGGCATTGGAGCACGAGTTACCCACAACTGGAGACTACCTCATTCAACCCAACAAAACCGAGAACCAAAGATTGAGCACGGGTTTCGAAACTGAACACTCTTCAGACCTAGAAGAACCGGTCAATTACGATCAACCCACATTACAACCTACTTCAACTGAAGAAACCTTTGATGAAGCCGGCACGAACAAAGAACTTATTCAACAAGAGACTAAACGGATGCCTTATTTACTTGCGGAGTTTTTAGTAGGGCTAGGATTCATTGCGGTGGTAGCGCTATCCCTGATTTTATTCTTTATTGGTCTCGCTTGGGCTTTGCTTTACGACTTGTATTGGTTAGAAGAGATTTTCATTTTGTGGGGCTTACTCTTAATGGCAGTAAGTGTCGCGCTAGTTTGGTTGGCTCGGAAGGTTAGCCTTAACATACTCAGAGGGATCAAAAAATAGGGCTAATTCTTTTATTAAAACCTCAACTCAGAGAGCCGCAGCACGCGCTGGATGCGGCGTGTTCCCAGCACGTCCCAGATTTCGAGGGTGATGCTGGGGTCGGCGTCGGCCCAGTTGGGGTCGATGATTCCGAAGTGGTTTTCCATGATCGGACCCTCGATGCGCTGCGCGTTAGGGGTTGCGAAGTGCCACGTGCTGGAGAGTCCGCTCGAAGTCAGGTCATAGATGGGGTACAGCTCGGGGGCGTCGAGGCGCGAAATCTAAGCGTAGTTGACGGCGGCATCAATCTTCACAAATAGATTCCGAAGTAGAACTACATCAAGTGGATGACGTACGATGAAGACGAGTGAGGGCTTCGTACTATCTTGAGCTTATGAACACCAAACTCCCCCTCCTAGCCCTCATCCTGGGCCTTAGTGGCGTGCTGGGCGCGCAGAATGCGGCGATCAAAACGGTTCCGCTGTCAAAAACCGCGAAGCCCTACCGCTGGTTGATGCGGCCCACCAGCGAATTTTTTGCCGAGACCGGCCTGAGCGCGAGCGACTCGGTGTCGGCAGACGTCTACCGGGTGGGCACGGGATCAGAGGCGGTGCTAGTCAACGTGGGGCACTTGGACGCCACCAACCAAGACGTGGTCTGGTACGTGTCCTACGAGGACTTTAAGATTAAGGACCTCAAGGTGGTGCTGGATTCGCTGCGGTCAAACTACACATTAAACTCTGACGAAGAGGGATCGACCAACTACTGGCTGGCCGACGCCCTAGTGCGCCTCGAGTCCAAGGTCAGCGACGACGGCAAGATGGGCTCGCTGGGGTTGGACGCCATCCCGGTGTACAAGTTCATGCCTCCGGTGGAGTCGGTGGTCGCCAAGCTGGATTCCACCTGGCAGCAGCTGGTCACCAACGTGCAGTACCAATCGCGTTCGGTGGAGCGGGACTCGTCCAAGATTTCGGTGACGCTTAAAAATGTGACTCCGCTGGTGACCTTCAAGGTATTTTACCCTCTCGAAGAGGGCGAGCGGCCCTACGCGGTGATTGAGCTCAATGAGGGCGGCGGCTACGGAGCCGTCAAGTGGGCCTGCAAAAACTACTACGACCGCTTTTACGACGCGTTTGACGACGGAAGCATTTGGGTTTCAGACACCGACCA